>Ga0335081_10000439_pt1 | contig 73831 bp, 65 predicted proteins | sample Lox_Sample_35_FD_206713 | JGI IMG/M metagenome (GOLD analysis project Ga0335081, IMG submission 206713) | Soil microbial communities from Loxahatchee National Wildlife Refuge, Florida, United States - Lox_Sample_3.5 | ecosystem: Environmental > Terrestrial > Soil > Wetlands | place: USA...
CTTTTTTGCGGCTTCGAGGAAGCGCTTGTATTGCTCAGGATCGTCGGGCTTGTGTTCTGTTTTTTTGGGCACATCAAAACCTGCTGAACGGATTTCGTCTCGCGCTACTATATTGTCCGGGTGGTCGGGGTCTATCAACCGTCAAAATCTCTCCGCATGCCTTGCAATTATACTTGTCCTGATACTGACTATGGAGAATTTGATTGAGGAACGATTTTCTCCGGGCGTTGTAGCAATTTGCACATATGTAATGCGGTGGTTCGGCGCCGCGGGCAGAGGCTTTTACAGAATAAGCCACTACATTCGGGGCAAGCGCTACGAGTTCATACCGCTCTTTTTCGCTCTCCCATGCTTCAAGATCAGCCACACGTTCTTTAAGAGCGCCTATTTCCTCCAACAGCGCCGCCTCTCGCGCAAAGGCCGCGAGTGCGCCTTGTTGGGCGGAAAGGATTTGAGCCTGCAATTTTCCCAGCGCATCCCCAAATTTGACGAGATCGCGGACCTCTATCAGTTTTTGGACGCCCTCGCTCGCCGCACTCAAGGGAGAGGTGATGGCGTCTAGCCATGCGGGCATAATTCGCACTCCTGATTCGGTTGGCACCTATCAAGATAGCGATGGCGGGGAAGGGCGTCATTTCCCTTCCCCGCCTCTGAGCGCCATCAAAATCAGCGCGGCCAATTCCTCTTTGGTCCTAATTGGACGCTTCGATGCTATCAGTGGCGCGATAGGTCAGCCGCTTGCCTTTCGCACCTTTTATAGCGATGGCAGCGCGCTGCACGTCATCAACGCCCAGCTTGGCGCGTGTGTTTTGCCGGAAATCAAATTCGGCGAGATAGCGGTTGAGATGCTTGGTATCGACGTGTTGGTAAACGCCGATCATGCCGCGCTTGAACACGCTGAAGAAGCCTTCGAGCGTGTTGGTATGCACGTCGCCGCGCGCCCATTCGTATTGGAATGATCGACGCTTTCGTGAGCGGCAAAGCCCAGATTTTTGAACGTCACGCCTTTGTCGGTCACAAGACGGCTTTCAAGATCCGCCAGCCGGCGAAGCATGAGGCCCGCGCCACGGTGATCGACCGTAACGGAACGCTGATTGCCGCCACGCTCCACAAGGCTGAGAACCTTGACGTTATGCTTGTGCCGCTTGAAGCCTTCCGGCTTGCGGGTATGCCGCGACCGCGCGATCTCCGTATCGTCGGCCTCGATCGTCTTACCAGCGCCGCCCAACGGGCCAGCGTCACGCGCTGGGGCCATCATCTCGCGGATGCGATGCGACAGGTGCCAAGCGGTCTTCATGCCGCAGCCAAGCATCCGCTGAAGCTGGCGCGTAGAGATGCCTTTTTTCGAGGCGCAAAGCAGGTGAATGGCCTGAAGCCACATGCGCAGCGGCAAGTGGCTATCCTCAAAGATCGAACCCTTGCGCACCGTAAAGGCCGGGCCACGGCAGGCGTAGCACTTGCGCAAGCCGATCTGCACGACGCCTTCGGGATGCTTCTTGGACGGCTTGGAACGCACGCCTTCAAGGCGGCCGATCCTGTCTGCCGTCGCCCCGCAATGCGGGCAAACCGGGCCTTCCGGCCAGAGTTGGGTTTCGACGTAATCGAAGGCGGCTTCCTCGCTAAAGAACCGCGCATCGGAAAGGACGGGCTTGGCCATGGCTGAATATCCCCAATGGAATTGGCCTAAACCTAGTCCGCGGGTAAGTCAAGTGAAACATCGCCTGAAGATGTTCCATAATATGTCTTATGCGAATCGGCTACCGAGAGCTCGGATTTTCCGGCCCGGGGAAATCCCTGCCCGCATTCACCAAACGCCCGGCACGATGCGCCAGCGCACCCGCGCGGCGTAATCACGGTAGCCGGGCAGCTCGGCGTGCAGCATGCGGTCTTCGGTGACCGCCCGGTAGATCAGGCCAGGGATGCACGGGATCAGGAGCGTCGCCGTCGCGAGCCAGGAGCCGAGCGAGAGGCCGCTCGCGACAATCATGGCGAAGCCGGCAAGATAGCCCGGGTGCCGAACGATGGCGTAAGGCCCAGTCGTGATGACGTGCTGGCCGCGGTCAGACTGGATGCGCGCGACCGACGAGAAGAAACGGTTGACCCGCATCGCCCAGAGCGCCAGCACCCAGCCCGCCACGGTTACGATAAAAGCCGCGGCCTGCAGCCAGACCGGCACGGTGTCGCTCCAATGAAAGCGGCCGCGGTCGAGGCCGGCGATAGTCCAGTGCACGAACAGCACGACCGTGACCAGGTGCAGCGCCAGCGGCACGCGCTTGCCGCCGGGGCGCATGCGCTCGCGCAGCAGGTCCGGATCGAGGATGAGCAGCGAAACCACGAACGCCGCGGCGTAGATCGCGATGTAGATCCAAAAGCCCGGGATCGCCATAGTCCCGGCCGAGCCGAACAGCGCGATGGCAGTGGGAACGAGGAACAGCGCGGACTTGATGTAGGCCGAAACCGGCATGGTCGACTCCCTTCGCGGCGAGACGGAAGGCGGCTTGTTTCGGGAACAAAGGTCGTCATGACGGCGTTGCTTCGCAAGAGCGGCGCGGCTGTTCGGCAGATCGAGCCCGTCGGCCGTTGCCGTTGACCCTCCATTCCACATGGTGATGCCGTGAACAAAGTCCGAGCTCTCGACACGCGCCGCAAGATAGCCCCTGCCCTGGAAACGCCGACCGATCTGTCCGACGACGCCGTTCGCGCGCTGTCGGCAAAGCTCAACGGCATCCTGGCGGATGCGTTCGCGCTTTATCTCAAGACCAAGAATTTCCATTGGCACGTCAGCGGCCCGCATTTCCGCGACTACCACCTGCTGCTCGACGAGCAGTCGGAGCAGATTTTCGCCTCGACCGACGTGATCGCCGAGCGCGTCCGCAAGATCGGCGGCACGACGCTGCGCTCGATCGGGCAGATTTCCCAACTGCAAAGCATCGAGGACAACGAGGCAAGCTTCGTGCCGGCGCCCGACATGCTGCGCGAGCTGATGAACGACAACAAGGCGATCGCCGCCGCGATGCGCGAATGCCATGAGCTTGCCGAAAAGCACGACGACGTCGCAACCGCGAGCTTTTTGGAGAACTTCGTCGACGAGGCCGAGCGGCGTACCTGGTTCCTGTTCGAGGCGAGCCGTAACGCGCAAAAATCCGGGGATTGATTGACAAAGGTCTGGTAGGGTCCGCGCGTCTTTGCGGAACCCTGCCATGACTGCCAAAACATCCGGAAAGTCCGACGCTGCCTTCACCCCTGCCCGCGATATCGCCCGCCTGCTCGATATCATGGCGGCCTTGCGCACGCCCAAGACCGGCTGTCCGTGGGATCTCGAGCAGAATTTCGCGACCATCGCACCCTACACGATCGAAGAGGCCTACGAGGTCGCCGACGCCATCGGCCGCAACGATCTTGCCGATCTGAAAGACGAACTCGGCGATCTCCTCCTTCAGGTCGTGTTCCACGCCCGCATGGCGCAGGAGCAGGGCGCCTTCGATTTCGGCGACGTGGTCGAGGCCATCACGGCAAAGCTGATCCGCCGCCACCCGCATGTGTTCGGCCGAAAATCTGAAGACCTGGGCTCGCAGACGCCGCGCGCAGTCGAAGGCCTGTGGGAGCGCATCAAGGCCGAAGAGAAAGCGGCACGCGGCAAGCCGGAGCCGGCAGGCGCGCTTGCCGGCGTGCCGGTCGCGCTGCCGGCGCTGACCCGCGCGCTGAAACTGCAGGACAAGGCCAGCAAGGTCGGCTTCGACTGGAACGATCCGCGCGCAGTGTTGCGCAAGATCCGCGAAGAGGTCGACGAAATCAATGCCGCGCTCAACGATGATCAGGCCGACGCCGCGGCCGAAGTCGGCGATCTCCTCTTCGCTGCGGTCAATCTGGTGCGGCATCTCAAGGCCGATCCGGAGGATGTGCTGCGGCGGACCAACCAAAAATTCGAGCGCCGCTTCGCCGGCATCGAGCGGGCGCTTGCTGCGCACGGGAAAAAGCCGCGGGACGCGACGCTCACCGAGATGGATGCGCTGTGGAACGAGGCGAAGGCGCGGGAGTGATCGCGCCCTATTCTATGCCCGCGGCGCGAAGATATTGCAGGTCGACAAATTGCTCCGGCACCGGCAGCGGCGGCTTGATCGTGCCGCCCTCGCCCATGAAGGCGATGACTTGCGCGAGGCCCTTCAGATCGATCTCGGCCTGGCGCGCCAGCACGCCGCGATCGGGTTCGAGATAGAGCTTGAGCGTTGCGCGCGCGATATCGTCCGGCGCACCGGTCAGCTCGGTAATGGCTTTCACGGTGTAGTCACGATGGGCCGGATCGCGGATGAAGCGGAACGCGTCCGCCAGCGCCCGGACGAAGCGGACCATGATGTCGGCGTGGCTTTGCGAAAAATCGCGCCGCGCCGCGATCACCTCGAACTGAAACGACGCGACGGCTTCGGTCGAAAGCCCGAGCCGGCGATAGCCGTCCTTGACCGCGAGAAGGTCTTCGGGCTGACCGAGTGGGACGGCGTCGCACTCGCCGCTTTTCAGGCACGCGGCGCGCAGCGGCGAGCCGACCAGTTCCTTGACACGATAATCGGTACCGCGGAGCCCCTCGAGTGCCAGCAATTTGCGCATGGAAATCGAGATCGTGTCGATCGGCAGTGACAGACCGATCAGCTTGCCCTTCAGCTCGGCGAAGCTCTGGATATCCGGCTTGGCAACGAGGCTGTAGATCGGGTTGGCGGTGGTGCCGGCAATAGCCGCGGCCGGCGAGCCCTTGAGCACGGCCTGAATGAGATAGGGCGTCGCGGTCTGCGTCACGTCGACCTCGCCGCGGTCGAGCGCCGCCACCATGTTGCCGGTGCCGCCGGGAATTTGCACCGCCTCGATGACGATATTCTCGCGGGCGAAGAAGCCCTGCTTCTGAGCGACGAAAAGATAAAGCGAACTGACCGCACGCGCCGTCGAGGGAATTTGACCAAACCGCAGCGTCGCCGGTTCGCACCAAGCCGAACCACAGCCGCCGATCACCGCGATCAGCAGGATGAGAGTTCGCATCATCATTGCTTTTTGTCTTGGCTAATGGATGGCGCGAGCAAACTTTGCCCGCACCGCGCTGGCCTTGTCGGCATCGGCCCGCACCGTGATGGCGATGCGGCCGCTGGCATCGTCCAGCGCCTTGTGGAGCACCTCGGTATGGCGATGCAGCCAACTGACGCCGGCGCCGTCGGCGGGATCGAGCTCGAGCTCGATCAGCACCCGCCCAGCCGAGAGTCGCGCCTCGATAACAGCATTCAGCGCATCGATGCCCTCGCCCGTAACCGCCGAGACCGGCACAGGCCGCTCGCTCGGCGGCCGGCGCTCGGCGATATTTTGCAGCCGCAGCCGCGCATCGGCGTCGAGGCGATCGATCTTGTTCCACACTTCGATCAGGGTGCGCTTGTCGTTCGGACTGTGCGGATCGATGCCGAGCTGTTGCAGCACCTTCTCGACGTCGTGCAGCTGCGCCTCGGCGTCCTCGTGGGCGACGTCGCGCACGTGCAGGATCACATCGGCCTCGACCACCTCCTCCAAGGTGGCGCGGAACGCCGCGATCAGCATGGTCGGCAGGTCGGAGATGAATCCGACGGTGTCGGACAGGATGACGCGGGCGCCATGCGGCAGGTCGACCGCCCGCAAGGTCGGATCGAGCGTTGCGAACAGCATGTCGGCGGACAAGACCTTGGCGCGCGTCATGCGGTTGAACAGCGTCGACTTGCCGGCATTGGTGTAGCCGACCAGGGCCACGATCGGATACGGCACGCGGCGGCGGCTTTCACGATGCAGCTCGCGGGTACGTTTGACCTTGGCGAGCTCGCTTTCGATCTTGGCGAGGCGCTCCTCGATCATGCGGCGGTCCGCTTCGAGCTGGGTCTCGCCGGGGCCGCCGAGAAAGCCGAAGCCGCCGCGCTGGCGCTCGAGATGGGTCCATGAGCGCACCAGCCGGCTCTTCTGGTACGTCAGGTGCGCGTGCTCGACCTGCAGCGCGCCCTCGCGGGTGCGTGCGCGCCGACCGAAAATTTCCAGAATGAGGCCGGTGCGGTCGAGGACCTTAGCGTTCCAGGCCTTCTCGAGATTGCGCTGCTGCACCGGCGTCAGCGGGCAATCCATCACCACGATGCCGGCCTCGAGCGTTTTGACGACGCCCGCCATCTCCTCGACCTTGCCCTTGCCGAGATAGGTCGCCGGCCGCAGCGCGCTGAGCGTGACGATGCCCGATTGACCGACGTCGAGATCGATGGCGCGGGCAAGCCCTACTGCTTCGTCGAGCTTGGCGGCGGGCGAGCGCTCCGCTGCCGCGCCATGAGCGCCGCCACGCCGCAGCACGGGCTCGATGACCAGCGCACGACCGGTCGCCGACGCCCCGCTCGCCCCCTCCCTTCCCTCCCCTGCACGCGGGGAAGGGTTAAGGTGGGGGAAGCGCGTGTCGCGGCGGCGCGGCTCCAATTAAGCCTTGTCCCCCGCCGGCGGTTCCTCGGCACCTTCGAAGAGCTGCACCGGATGTCCCGGCATGATGGTCGAGATGGCGTGCTTGTAGACAAGCTGCGAATGGCCATCACGCCGCAGCAGGACACAGAAATTGTCGAACCAGGTCACCACGCCCTGCAGTTTGACGCCGTTCACCAGGAAGATGGTGAGCGGAATTTTTGCTTTGCGGACGTGGTTGAGGAAGGTGTCTTGCAGGTTTTGAGCGCGGTCGGCTGCCATGGCCGTTGTTTCCGTTTTTGTACCGCGGGCCCCTGCTCCGCGGGTCTTTTCTTCTCGTCCCTTTGCTCGTCCCTTTTTCGCCGCGTCCCGCCTCATTCACCCGGGCCGGACGGACCCGAAGGTTGCGACCATTAGAAGGCCGCCCGGGAGGCGATGCAAGCCCAGTTTGATACCAAACCGATTGCACAAGCGGCGCGTTTTGCCGCGCAGCCTCGCCTATCGCATTGACGCTGCTCGCCTATCCCACCTCGGCATAGCGGTGGAATTCCCGCCGCAACCGGCTCGCGATCGGCCCCGGCTTGCCGTCGCCGACGGCGCGGCCGTCGATGCGCACCACCGGCAGCACGATCTGGGTCGCCGAGGTGATGAAGGCCTCGCGCGCCGCGAAGGCCTCGGCGAGCGTGAACGCGCGTTCCTCGACTTTAAACCCCTGCCCCTTGACCGCATCGAACGTCACCGCCCGCGTAATGCCGCGCAGGATCGAATGGTCGGCGCGGCGCGTGACGAGCGTGCCATCGGCGGTAACGATCCAGGCATTGGCCGAGGTCGCCTCGGTGACGGCGCCGTCGTTGTCGACGAACCAGGCGTCGCGGGCGCCATGATCGATCGCTGCCTGGCGGGCGAGCGCATTGGGGAGGAGCCCGACCGTCTTGATATCGACGCGGCCCCAGCGATTGTCAGGCACGCTGATCACGGCGATGCCCTTTGCGGCGAGCGCTTCGTTGCGCGCGAGGTCAAGCCGCCGCGCCGTCACCACCACGCTCGGTGCGACTTCGGGCGAAGGGAATGCGTGGTCGCGCCGCGCCACGCCGCGGCTGATCTGCAGATAGACGAGGCCGTAGCCGATCCGGTTGCGTGCCACGACCTCACGCAGGATGACGCCGAGCGCCGTGGTCGACATCGGCAGGCGGATGCGTACTTCGCCAAGCGAGCGCTTGAGCCGCTCGATGTGGCGCCGTTCGTCGATCAGCCGCCCGCCGCGAACCTCGCAGACCTCGTAGACGCCGTCGGCAAACTGATAGCCGCGGTCCTCGACGTGGACCTTGGCGTCGCGAAACGGCAGGTAGCGGCCGTTGACGTAGGCGATACGGGACATCGGGGGTCGGGTATCAGTGATCGGTAATCAGCATCCAGTAATCAGAGCGCGTCGTCTGGACATAGAGCTAGCTCATCTGATTACTGACCACTGATTGCTGATTCCTGTTTCCTCCTCAATCAATCCCGAGCGCTTTCAATTTACGATGCAGCGCGGAGCGTTCCATGCCGACGAATTCGGCGGTGCGCGAAATGTTGCCGCCGAACCGATTGATCTGGGCCAGCAGATATTCGCGCTCGAACACTTCGCGCGCTTCGCGTAAGGCCAAGCTCATCAGGTGCTCGCCGCCGTTGCCGTTAGGCATCGCCGGGATCATCGAGCCGACGTCCTGCGGCAGCATGGAGGCGGTGATGACGGCGTCGGGCTCGCCGCCGGCGAGAATCATCAGCCGCTCGACGTTGTTGCGCAGCTGCCGGACGTTGCCCGGCCAGTCGTGCGACTGCAGCACGGCGAGCGCATCGGCGCCGACTTTTCGCTTGGGCAGCCCCGTGGTGTGCGAGATGGCCGTCATGAAATATTCGACGAGCTCGGGGATGTCCTCGCGCCGCTCGGCGAGCGGCGGCACGCGGATCGGCACCACCGACAGCCGGTGATAGAGGTCCTCGCGAAACTTGCCGATGGCGATCTCGGCTTCGATGTTGCGCGCGGTCGAGGAGATGATGCGCACGTCGACGGTCACCTTGGTGCTGCCGCCGACGCGCTGGAAGGTTTGATCGACCAGGACCCGCAGGATCTTGCTCTGGGTCTCGCGCGGCATGTCGGCGATTTCGTCGATGAACAGCGTGCCGCCGTGGGCCTCTTCCAGCGCGCCGACCTTGCGGCTGTGGCTGCCGTTGTGGCCGCCTTCGACGCCGAACAGCTCGACCTCCATGAATTCCGGCGTGATCGCCGCGGCGTTGATCACCACGAACGGTCCTTCGGCGCGCGCCGAATGGCTGTGGATGGTGCGCGCGGCAAGCTCCTTGCCGGCGCCTGACGGGCCGACGATCAGGATGCGGCTATTGGTCGGCGCAACCTTCTCGACGACCTGGCGCAGCTGATTGACCACGGGCGACCGGCCGACCAGTTGCGTGGCGAGCGGCGCGTGCTGCTTGAGGTCGCGCACCTCGCGTTTCAATCGCGAGTTTTCCAGTGCCCGTTCGGCGACCAGCAGCAGCCGGTCGGCCTTGAACGGCTTCTCGATGAAGTCGTAGGCGCCGCGCTTGATCGCCGACACCGCGGTCTCGATGTTGCCGTGGCCGGAAATCATCACGATCGGCAGCTCGGGATGCTCCTGCTTGAGGGTGTCGAGCAGCTGCAGGCCGTCGAGGCGGCTGCCTTGCAGCCAGATGTCGAGGAAAACGAGATTGGGCCGGCGCGCCACCACGGCGGCAAGCGCGTCATCGCTGTCGCGTGCCGTGCGGGCACCGTGGCCCTCGTCCTGGAGGATACCCGCAACCAGTTCGCGGATATCGGCTTCGTCGTCGACGATGAGGATATCGGAAGCCATGATCTATTCGCCCCGTCCTTGGGTTTAGTCACACGACCGCTTGGCGCGGTTCTGCCGATGGTTGTTCGGCGGCGGATTCGTTGACCGCCGCAAAGCGCAATTGCATCCAGGCGCCGCGGGCGCCCGGAATCTTCTCAGAGGCATCGTGCAGCTCGATGCGCCCGCCGTGCTCTTCCAGAATGCGGCCGACGATGGCGAGTCCGAGACCGGTGCCCTTCTCGCGCGTCGTCACATAGGGCTCAAGCAGCCGCTGCCGGTTTTCCTTCGGCAGGCCGATGCCGTTGTCGATGACGTCGACGACGATGTCCTTGCCGTCGCGCTTGACGCTGACGACGATACGGCCGCGTCCGAGCACCGCCGGCGGTACCGCGCCGATCGCTTCGGTGGCGTTCTTGACGATATTGGTCAGGGCTTGGGAGATCAACCGGCGATCGAGGCGTGCCGGCATGGTTTCCTCGGGCAGCTCGACCTCGAAGTCGATGTCGGGATGGGCGACGCGGAGCAGGAACACGACCTGACGCACCGCGTCGGCGACGTCCTCGTCGGCCATCACCGCTTTCGGCATGCGCGCGAAGCGCGAGAACTCGTCGACCATGCGCTTGATGTCCTCGACCTGGCGCACGATCGTGGAGGTGCACTGGTCGAACACCGCGTCGTCCTCGGCGACGGTCTTGCCGTATTTGCGGCGCAGCCGTTCCGCCGACAATTGAATGGGCGTCAGCGGATTCTTGATCTCGTGGGCGATGCGCCGAGCGATATCGGCCCAGGCCGATGTGCGCTGCGCCACCACCAGTTCGGTAATGTCGTCGATAGTGATGACATAGCCGTGCTCGGAATCGGCTCCCTGCTCGCTGGTGACGCGTACGGAAAAGTTGCGCTCCTGATTGTCGCGCTTCAGCGTCAGCTGCCGTTGTGCCAGGCGCTGATGGCTGTTGCGGGCGGCCTCAAAGATTTCGGCGAATTCGGGCGCCACCTCGACCAGCGGCTGCCGCAGCACCTCGGTCGCGGTGCGCATGATCAGTCGCTCGGCCGAGCGATTGACGATGGTGACGCGGCCTTCGGCATTGACGCCGATGACGCCGGCGCTGGCGCCGGCGAGCACCGCCTCGGTGAACCGCCGCCGGCTGTCCATGAGATCGCGCGCGCGCACGATGTCCTCGTGCTGGGTGCGCAATTCGTGCGTCATCTTGTTGAAGGTCTCGCCGAGCTGCGCCAGATCGCCCTCGGAGCGGCGCACCGGTACCTGGACCTGCAGGTTGCCGGTCGAAACCAGGTTCGCGGCACCGATCAGGCGGCGGATCGGCGCCACCAGGCGATTGGCGAAATCAAGCCCGATCCAGGCGGCCGAGAGCAGCACGATCAGGGCGATGACGCCGAACATCAGCGCGAAAGCGATCTGAATGTTGAGCCGGCTATTTTCCAGGAGCGCGTAATCGTCGGCGCTTTCCTGGGTGACGCGCAGTTGCTGGATGACGCGCGGGTCCATGCGCTGCGCGACATAGAGATACATGTCATCGTAACCGTGCAGCTTGATGATCGCGGCGACGCCCTCGGCGATGTAGAAAATCTCCGGCGCCGAGTCATTGATCTTGCTGAGGTCGATTTTGGCGAGCGCTTCCGGGGTCGGCACGGCAATCGGGGTGGCGCCGGGGATGTCAGCGCTTTTGACTGTCGAGCCGTCAGGCTTGATGATGGCGACGAACAGGCCGAGGCCGGCTGCCTGCGCGCTCAGATATCTGTCGAGCTTGTCGCGGTCCTGATCGAATACCGGTTTGAGGCGGCTGATATCGATGGCGATGGCGAGCGTCGCGGTATGGATCGCCTGCAGATGCTCGTTGACGTAGGCGTGCGCCACGGTCAGGGAAGCTTCCACCATGGCGCGCGTTCGGGTCGAGAAGTAACGATCGAGGCCGCGATCGAGCGTGGTCGAGGCGACCACCGAGACCAGTATGGTCGGAACAGCGGCAATGACCGCGAACAGGCCGACGATTTGCACGTGCAGCCGCGAGCCGGCGTAGCCGCGCCGGCGCGCCTGCACCACGACCCAGACTTCCGAGCCGATGATGGCGATCAGCAGAACGCCGGTGACCAGATTGCCGAGCAGCAAGGCGCGGTCGACCGCATCGGTCGGCACGATCGGCGTCAATCCGGCGAGCACCAGGAAGGTCGCGGTCGCTGACAGAAGCGCGATGCCGACCGCGATGGCGCCGACCAGCCGCGACGCGACCGGGAGCGGCGGTGCCGCCGCGGCAGTCGGGTCGATGGGCGCGACCTGTTCGATCGTCGTCATCACATGCTTCGCGGACGCTGCTTAAGCACTGCGGAACCCGGGCCTTTGACCGAAAGGACACAATTTGGGAGCCCGGAACTCGCCCCCTAGTGATGCTTTTATACAACATTGTTGCCCGATTGCGACAATTCCTGGGCACAATTTCTTGGTTTTTTTGCCCAGGAGCGCTGGGCGCCTGGAATAGTGTCTGCTGGCGCGCTATCCGCCGCCGGTGCGATAAACTTGGATTTCGAGGTCGCGGATCTTCTTCCGCAACGTATTGCGATTGACGCCGAGCAGATCGGCGGCACGGATTTGATTGCCGCGCGTGGCCGCGAGCGCCGCCGACAGCAGCGGCCCCTCCACCTCGCGCAGAATGCGGTGATAGAGGCCGGGCGGCGGCAGGTTGTCGTCGAAGCCGGAAAAATAATGGGCGAGGTAGCGCTCGACCGCGACCGAGAGATTGTCCTCGTTGCGGTTCGGCTCGCCCGGCGCCGTCAATGTCGGCTGCGACAGCTCGGTCTCGATCACCGCCGTGGTGATGGTCTCCTGCGGGTAGAGCGCGGCGAGCCGGCGCGCGAGGTTCTCCAGCTCTCGGACGTTGCCCGGCCAGCGGTGTTTCTTGAGCCGGTCGAGGGCGGCCTGATCGATCTGCTTCGGCGGCAAGCCCTCGCGCTCGACCAGCGTGAAGAAGTGCCGGATCAGGTCGGGGATGTCCTCGGTGCGTTCGCGCAACGGCGGCAGCCGCAGCGGCACGACGTTGAGGCGGAAGAACAGGTCTTCGCGGAACAGCCCCTGTTGAATGAGCTGGCGCAAATCCTTGTTGGTGGCGGCGATGATGCGCACGTCGGTCTTGATCGGCGTGCGGCCGCCGACGGTGGTGTATTCGCCCTGCTGCAGCACGCGCAACAGCCGCGTCTGCGCCTCCATCGGCATGTCGCCGATCTCGTCGAGGAACAGCGTGCCGCCCTCGGCCTGCTCGAAGCGGCCGGCGCTGCGGGTGTTGGCGCCGGTGAACGCGCCCTTCTCGTGGCCGAACAGCTCGGACTCGATAAGGTCGCGCGGGATCGCCGCCATGTTGATGGCGACGAATGGGCCGGTGCGGCGCTTGCCGTAATCATGCAGCGCCCGCGCCACCAGTTCCTTGCCGGTGCCGGACTCGCCTGAAATCATCACGGTGAGATCGGTCTGCATCAGCCGCGCCAGCACGCGGTAGATTTCCTGCATCGCCGGCGAGCGGCCGACCAGCGGAATGGATTCGAAGTCTTCGACCTTGGCCGGCTGCCGCACCTTCTCCTTCGGCTCCGACATGGCGCGGCCGACGATGGAGATCAACTCCTTCAAATCGAACGGCTTCGGCAGATATTCGTAGGCGCCGCGCTCCGAGGCGCGGATCGCGGTCATGAAGGTGTTCTGCGCGCTCATCACCAGGACCGGCAGATCGGGCCGCGCCTTTTTGATGCGCGGCAAGAGATCGAAGGCGCTCTCGTCGGGCAGCAGCACGTCGGTGATGATCAGGTCGCCGTCGCCCTGGCTGACCCAACGCCACAGCGTCGCGGCATTGCCGGTCGAGCGCACTTCGTAACCCGCGCGCGACAGCGCCTGATTGAGAACGGTCCGGATCGCCGCATCGTCGTCGGCGACAAGAATGCTTCCCGCGGGCATCAATGATCCCCTTGCGGCTGACGGGCGCCGTCCGGCACAGCCCCGTCGCCTGTGTAAACCGGCATGAGAACGCGAAAGATGGTTCGTCGCGGCTGCGACTCGCACTCGATGATGCCGCCGTGATCGCCGACGATCTTGGCGACCAGCGCCAGGCCGAGCCCCGACCCGGTCGGCTTGGTGGTGACGAACGGATCAAACAGATGCGGCAGCAACTCGTCGGGCACGCCAGGACCGTTGTCCTTGACGCAAAATTCAAGCGGCAGCGAGATGCGCGTCTTGGCGCCCGGCAGCGACAGGCGCACGCCGGGCCGAAACGCCGTGGTCAGGGTGATCTCGCCGCCCGCGGTGTTCTCGCCGATCGCTTCGGCGGCGTTCTTGACCAGGTTCAGGAACACCTGAACCAACTGGTCGCGGTTCGCCAGCACCGGCGGCAGCGACGGATCGTAATCCTCGATGAACTTGATGTGGCGCGCGACGCCCGATTGCGCGAGGCGTTTGACGTGATCGAGCACGACGTGGATGTTGATCGGCTCGCGCTCGACCGGGCGCTCGTCGGCGAACACCTCCATGCGGTCGACCAGCTTCACGATGCGGTCGGCCTCGTCGCAGATGAGCCGCGTCAACGTGCGGTCGTCGTCGTCGACCGACTGTTCGAGCAATTGCGCCGCGCCGCGGATGCCGGACAGCGGGTTCTTGATCTCGTGGGCCAGCATGGCGGCCAGCGCGATCACCGAGCGCGCGGCGCTGCGATGGGTCAGCTGCCGGTCCATCTTGTCGGCGATGGTGCGCTCTTGCAGCATCACCACGACGCTGTCCGGCTGCTCCGGCAAGGGCGCCACATACAAATCGACCAGCCGATCGCCGGGATTGCGCGGCGTGCCGAGGTCGACCTTGTATTCGTTGACCGGCGCGCCACGGGCGCGCACCTGCTCGATCAAGGTCAGCAAGGGGCTGCCGAATGGAACCAGATCGCGCAGCAGATGGCGCCGCAGCAGCGACACCGAGACCTCGAAAAACGCCTCGGCCGCCGCGTTGCCGTCGGTGATTTTTCCATCCGATGACACCACGATGACGGGATGCGGCAGCGCATTGAGCACCACATCGGCCGGCGAAGCCGTCAGGATATGTTCCGCGGTGCTCATTTCGAGGCTCTCGGGCGGGGGCTGCGAGCGGTCCAAAATTGCGGCAAAATACCTATTGAAGCCAATGCCTTGGCTTTGTTTTCAGCGCGGATGCAGACCGGGCGCATTTGCACACGAAATAGGCGTGTCCGAACCTCTGCTTAGAGTTTAGCCAAATCTTGGTGCAGTGCAAGTGCTGCACTGCAATATCCCTAACCTGTGCAAATCGGCCCCAGGGGCCTCGGCCGACGGCTTCGGAACCTGTAGAGGCGCCTGCCCGATACCGGTTCGCACATTCGGGGAACATGCGCTAAAGCGATGCCGGAACCGCGCGGAGCGTGAGATGACGGATAGGGTCGCCGCTGTCGTCGTTGCGGGCGGGCGAGGCCTGCGCGCCGGGGGCGACGTGCCCAAGCAGTATCGCGAGATTGCTGGCGAGCCGGTGATCCGTCCGGCGCTCTTGGCCTTTCTCTTCCATCCGCAGGTTGGCACCGTGCAGCCGGTCATTCATGCGCAGGACGAGGGCGCTTTTCGCGCCGCGACCACGGGCTTGAAAGCTCTTCGGCCGCCGGTCGTGGGCGGGGCAACGCGGCAGACCTCGGTGCGTGCCGGCCTCGAGGCGCTCGCGTCGCGCGCTCCCGATATCGTCCTCATTCATGACGCGGCGCGGCCGTTTTTGACCGACGCCTTGATCGGGCGCGCCATCGTCGCCGGCAAAACGAGTGGCGCCGCGGTGCCGGCCGTCGCGATCGCCGACACCGTGAAGAAGATCGACGACGCGGCGCACGTGATGGAAACGCTCGATCGCAGCCACCTGCGCACGGTGCAGACGCCGCAAGCTTTCGACTTTTCGCTGATCGTTGCGGCGCATCGGCGCGCCGCCGCGGCAGGCCTCGCGGACTTTTCCGACGATGCGGCGCTCGCCGAATGGGCCGGGCACCGGGTTTCGATCTTCGAGGGCGAAGCCGGCAACGTCAAGCTGACCACCAACGACGATTTCATCCGCGCCGAGATGTTGCGCCAGTCCGCGCTCGGCGACGTGCGCACCGGCAACGGCTTCGACGTGCATGCCTTCGCCGACGGCGATCACGTCATGCTCGGCGGCGTGCGTATTCCTCATTCGCGCGGCGTCACCGGCCATTCCGACGCCGACGTCGCGCTGCATGCGCTGGTCGACGCCATTCTCGGCGCGCTCGCCGAGGGAGATATCGGTACGCACTTTCCGCCGAGCGATCCGCAATGGAAGGGCGCGTCGTCGGACCGCTTTCTCGCTTTCGCCTGCGAGCGGGTGCGCGCCCGCGGCGGCATGATCGCCCATCTCGACGTCACCGTCGTGTGCGAGGCGCCCCGCGTGTCGCCGCATCGCGACGCCATGCGCGCGCGCATCGCCGCGATCGCCGGCATCGCCGCAGACCGCGTCGCGGTCAAGGCAACGACCAGCGAGAAGCTCGGCTTCACCGGGCGCGGCGAAGGCCTCGTCGCCATGGCGACGGCGACGGTGCGGCTGCCGTGGAGCGCGCCATGATCGACGCGTCGCTGCGCAAGGCGGCCGAGCACGTGCTCGAACGCTGCCGCGCCCGCGGCTTGCAAGTCGCCACAGCCGAATCCTGCACCGGCGGCCTGGTCGCTGGGGCGCTGACCGAAATCGCCGGTTCCTCCGATGTGGTCGATCGCGGCTTCGTCACTTATTCCGATGCGGCCAAGCGGGCGATGCTCGGCGTGCCAGTGGCGACGCTGAAACGCTACGGCGCCGTCAGCGCACAAACGGCGAAGGCCATGGCCGCGGGCGCCCTGAAGCATTCGCGCGCCGACTTGGCCGTGGCAATCACCGGCATTGCCGGCCCGGGCGGCGGCTCGAAGCAAAAGCCGGTCGGCCTTGTTTATTTTGCCGCTGCGAGCCGCAGCGGCCGGCGCCTCGCCCGAAAGCGCCTCTACGGCACCATCGGCCGCCGCCGCGTGCGCTTGGCTTCGGTTGCCGAGGCGCTGTCGCTATTGCGGCAGCTAGCGCGATAGCTCATTCAGCCGGCCCGTACTTCACGCCGAGATCGCGCTGGATCATGGTGCGGATGAACGGATCGGGATCGGTGCCGAGATACTCGTAGTTGCTGTAGATTGGACCGCACGGATACAGGTTTGCGCCGCGGCAGGCCACCGAAGCGCCGGATGCCGCTTGCGGCCGGTATACGCCCGGATGCTTGGCCTTTTTGGCTGCTGAGGGCGCGGCGGACGTGAGAATGATGCCGGCGCCTAGCGCACAGGCCGACAGCATGGCGGACCGTAATGTCATCGTCGCCTCCGGTTCTGGATCGACCATATCAAGCTTGTCGGAGCGAACACCTCCGATACGGGCGTTATTCCGGCTGCAACCGATTGGCGCTGCCGACCGCGAGCACGTATATTGCGCTGCGCGACCAAGCCGCCGCGCGAGGTTTTTCGATGAAGGTTCCCTTTGCGGGCGCGATCGATTGCGACGTTCATCCTGCCGTGCCCGATGTCGCGGCGTTAAAACCCTATCTGGACGACTTCTGGCGCGAGCATCTGAGCGAGCGCTACATCGACCACGCGCCGTTCACGCTCGCGAGCTATGCGCCGAACCTGCCGCAATCGGCGCGACCCGATTGGCGGCCGGCGAGCGGCGTGCCGGGCGGCAGCCTCGACGCGCTGCGCGCGCAGGCGCTCGATCCGTTCGGCACCCGCTTTGCCATCGCCAATGTGCTGCACGGTGCGGTCGCGCTCCATAATGCCGATATGGCGGCGGCGCTGTGCAAGGCGGTGAACAGCTTCATCGCCCACGAATGGCTCGACCGCGAGCCGCGGCTGCGCGCCTCGATCCTCCTACCGTCGCACGACGTCGAGCTGGCCGTCGCCGAAATCGAGCGTTGCGCGGCTGATCCGCGCTTCGTGCAAGTTCTGCTGCTGGTGATGGGCGACCGGCCGCTTGGCCATCGCAGCTATTGGCCGATCTATCGTGCCGCGGAAAAGCATCGACTGCCGATCGGCATTCATGCCGGCTCGACCTTCCGCCATGCGCCGACCGGCTCCGGCTGGCCATCCCATCACGTCGAGGACGGCGTGCTGCAGGCCACCGCCTTCGAGGACACGCTGGTGAGCTTTCTGGCCGAAGGCGCGTTCCAGAAATTTCCCGGCACAAAATTGGTACTGATGGAAAGCGGCTTCACCTGGTTGCCGACGCTGCTGTGGCGGACCAACCGCTCCTGGCGCGGTGTGCGCACCGAGGTGCCTTGGATCGACCGGCCGCCGGCCGACATCGTACGCGACCACGTCCGCTTCACCTTGCAGCCGCTCGACGTGCCGAATGCCGATCTGCTCAACCGCGTGATCGACCACGTGCGCTCGGACGCGCTGATCCTGTTCTCGACCGACTATCCGCATTGGCGATTCGACGACGCCGATGCGTTGCCGGACGGGCTCTCCGATGCGATGATCCGCAAGATTCTGATCGATAATCCGCTTGCGACCTATCCGCGCCTTGACGCGGCGGTCGAGGCGGCTGAGCGCACGTCGGTGCGCGAGGAGATGGCGCGATGAATAAGCCGGTGCCAGAACGCGATGTGCAAGCCGCGCAGCGGCTCGCCTTTGTCGATTGCGACATCCACCCGGTCCAACGCACGCCGAAGGATCTGCATCCTTATCTGTCGGCGCAATGGCGCGAGCATGCCGACACGTTCGGCCCCCACGTCTGCCAAGGTCTCGTCGGGCAACTGGCGCATCCGCGCATGATGGCGAACGGCATGCGCGCCGACGCCTACCCCTCCAATGGCGGGCCGCCGGGCTGCGACCTCGAAATGATGCAGCGGCAGCACCTCGACGCTTATGGCTGCGAGGTCGGCATGATGGTGTGCCTGTCACGCGGCGGCATGGAGGAGCGCAACCTCGAATTCGCCGCCGCACTCTCCCACGCGGTCAACGACTGGCAGTTCCACGACTGGGTGATGAACGACAAGCGGCTCAAAGCCGGCATCGTGGTGCCGCAGGAATATCCGGACTACGCCGCGCGCGAGATCGACGCCCGCGCCGAGAACGAAGCGTTTCGCCAGGTGATCATTTCGCCGCGGTCGAGCGAGCCGCTTGGCCGCCGCAAATACTGGCCGATCTACGAGGCCATCGCCCGCAACAATCTGGTGCTCGGCCTGCATCCGGCCGGCCTGTCCGGCGGCCACGCGTCGAGCGGCACCGGCTGGGGCACCTATTACATGCAAGAGCACTACACCTTCGGCACCAGCATGGTCGGCAACGTCGTCAGCCTGATCTTCGAGGGCGTGTTCGAGCGCTTTCCCGGCCTCAAAGTGGCGATGATCGAGTCCGGCTTCTCCTGGGTACCGTCGCTCGGCTGGCGCATGGATGGGCAATGGCAGCGCATGCGTAAGGAAACGCCGCATCTGAAACGCCCGCCGTCGGAATATTTGCGCGAGCATTTCTGGTTCTGCACTCAGCCGATGGAGGAGCCGGAAGAGCCCGCCCACCTCTACGACGTGCTCGACTGGATCGGCTGGGACAGGATGATGTTCTCCAGCGACTATCCGCACTGGGACTATGACGATCCGCGGCAGGCGCTGAATTTCAAGATGACCGATGCGCAGCGTTCCGCCATTCTGCGCGACAACGCCAAGGCGCTCTATCGCCTGCCCTGACCGCATGCGAAAACTGCCGCGCCGAAGTTTTCTGCTGGCCGCCGCTGCCGCAACGCTGCCGGCGCCGGTGACGATCGTTCGCGCCGAAGCCTATCCGGTTCGGCCGGTGCGCGTGATCATCGGCTTTCCGCCCGGCGGCGCGACCGACATCGCGGCGCGGCTGATCGGACAGTGGCTGTCGGATCATCTCGGCCAGCCCTTCATCGTCGAGAGCCGGCCCGGCGCCGTCGGCAACATCGCGACCGAGGCGGTCGTGCGTGCCGCGCCCGACGGCTACACGCTGTTGGTCGCGGTCGGCGCCAATACCATCAATCCGGCGCTCTACAATCTGAATTTCAACTTCGTGCGCGACATAGCGATGGTCGGCGGCGTTTTGCGCACGCCGCTGGTGCTCGAGGTCAATCCATCGCTGCCGGTGCATTCGGTGCCAGAGCTGATCGCCTACGCCAGGGCCAATCCGGGCAAGCTCACCATCGGCTCGTTCGGTACCGGCAGTATTTCGCACATCGCCGGCGAATTGTTCAAAATGACGACCGGCACCGACATGGTGCATGTGCCCTATCGCGGCTCGGCGCCACTGGTGGTCGATCTGCTCGGCGGCCAGGTGCAAGTCGCCTTCGACAATTTGCCGCCGTCGATCGAGCACATCCGGGCCGGCAAGCTGCGCCCGCTTGCGGTCACGACCACGGCGCGCTCGCCGGCACTGTCGGACGTTCCGCCGGTTGCCGATATCCTTCCCGGCTTCGAGGCGAGCGCGTGGGCGAGCCTCGCCGTGCCCAAAGCGACGCCGCGCGACATCGTGGATATCCTGAACAAGCAGACCAATGCCGGGCTCGCCGATCCGAATATCGTGGCCCGGCTCGCCGACCTCGGTGCGACACCCTTCGTCGTTTCGCCCACAGAGCTCGATCGTCTCGTGGCCGAGCAGACCGAAAAGTGGGCGAAGGTCATCCGCGCCGCCAATATCAAGGCAGACTAAGTCGACCTATTGAAACAAGCGGCCTCGCCTACTCGGCCGCGCGGTTGTTGCGCGTCGCCGCTTTCAGCTTCTCAATATCGGCCGGCGAAAGCTTTGGCCGATCGATCGAGAGCGTCAACTTGTCGAGCTTGCCGGTGAAACGAAACGGGACCTGGTAATCGCGATCTTCGACCGGCGTTCCGGTGTCGGCACCGATGTCGAAGTTCTCGTCCCATTGCATGATGAGCGGGATGGTGTGCTCCATGGTCTGGCGGGCCACCTCCTTGCCGTCCACCTTGAGCACGCCGGTGCCGCCGCGGCCAATGCCGCTGACACTGTTGAAGGCAAGCGTTCCGAAGCCAAGTCCGTCATATTTGAACGCGAACTCCAGCGTGTGCTTGCCCGGCGACAACGTATCCGGTGCCTCCCAGCGCGTGCGCTGCAAGCCGACGAAGTTGTACAGGAAGACAGGCTTGCTCTTCAGCACATAGAAACCGTAGCCGCCGAACCGGCCGCCTTGGGTCACGATCATGCCCTCTGCACCGTCCTGCGGAATTTCGATGTCGGCTCTGTAAGTGAAGGACGAGTCGAGGATGCTCGGCGCGTCGCCGTTCGGCGTGCCGGTGATCTCGCCCGACCACGCAAACTCGGTACGACCGGCGGAGAGGCTCGGGCGCGGCGCCACGACCCGCGTTGCGACCGTGGCGTCGAGCGGTTCGACTTGATATTTCGCCGCCTCCGCCCAGAACAGCTTGTCCATCTCCTTGACCTTGTCGGGATGCCTTGCGGCGAGGTTGACGCTCTGCGTCCAGTCTTTACTGAGATCGTAGAGCTCGTACGGGAAGCTCGCCGGGTCCTGGCTCACTGCGCCCGCCACGTCCCAGGGCGGCCGCATGACCTTGGTGCTGGCGATCCAGCCATTGTTGTAAATGGCGTGATCGCCCATCATCTCGAAATACTGCGTTGTGTGCCGCGACGGCGCGTTCGCATTCTTGGCATCGAAGGTATAGGCGAAACTCGTGCCTTCGATCGGCTTTTGCTTGATGCCGTCGACGACGTCCGGCGCTTTGATCTTGGTCGCTTCCAGGATCGTCGGCACGATGTCGATGACATGGCCGAACTGGTTGCGAATTCCGCCCTTGTCCTTGATGCCGGCCGGCCAGGAAACCGCCATGCCCTGGCGGACGCCGCCGAAGTGCGATGCGATTTGCTTCGTCCAGGAGAACGGCGTGTCGAAGGCCCACGTCCACGCCACCGCCATGTGCGGATAGGTCTGGTCCGAGCCCCAGATATCGTAGAAATACTTCAGTTGATCCTCGACGGGGATGCTGACGCCCTGCAGTGAGGCAACCTCGTTCGGGGTTCCGATGAGCGAGCCCTCGGCGCTGTTGCCGTTGTCGCCGGCGATATAGATGATCAGCGTATTGTCGAGCTTGCCCATGCGGTCGATCTCGTCGATTACCCGGCCGATCTCATGATCGGTATAGGCAAAGTAGGCAGCGAAGACGTCCGCCTGGCGGATGAACAGCTTCTTCTCGTCGTCAGAGAGCTGATCCCAGGGCTTGAGCAGGTCATCCGGCCACGGCGTCAGCTTGGCGTCCTGCGGGATGACGCCGAGACGTTTCTGGTTGGCGAAGATGGTGTCGCGCAGCTTGTTCCAGCCCTCGTCGAACAAGTGCATGTCGCCGATCTTCTTGATCCACTCCGGAGTCGGGTTGTGCGGAGCGTGAACGGCGCCGGGCACATAGTAGACGAAGAACGGCTGATCCGGATTGATCGCTGTGACGCGTCGCAAGTACTCGATGGCGTCATCGGCCATCGCCGTAATCAGATTCCACCCGGGCTTGCCAACATACGGGTAGATCGCCGTGGTGTTGCGGAACAGGTTCGGCTGCCACTGATTGGCATCGCCGCCGACGAAACCATAGAAGTAGTCGAAGCCCATGCCGACCGGCCATTGATCGAACGGGCCGGCTTGGCTCGCCTGGAATTCCGGCGTGTTGTGATCCTTGCCGAACCACGAGGTCCAATAGCCGTTATCTTTGAGGATTTTCGCGATCGTTGCCTTGTCCTTCGTCATGATGCTGTTGTAGCCGGGGTAGCCGGTCGACTGCTCGGCGACCACGCCGAAACCCATCGAGTGATGATTGCGGCCGGTGATGATGGCCGCGCGCGTCGGCGAGCACAGCGCCGTCGAGTTGAAGTTGGTGTAGCGCAGGCCGTTGGCGGCGACGCGGTCCAGGGTCGGCGTCGGAACGACACCGCCGAAGGTGCTGGTGACGCCGAAGCCGGTATCGTCGGTCATGATCAGCAAAACGTTCGGCGCGCCTTGGGGCGGCACGACGCGCATCGGCCAATACGGCGTCGATTGCGCCGCGTTGCGCTCGATCTTGCCGCGGAACGGCTGCGGCTGTGGCGGCAGTTGGCTGCCCTCGATGGTGGTGGTCGCGCTTGGCGAACCGGGCGTGCCGGTCACCTGTTGAGCCAATGTCGCGCCTGAGGCTAAAACCGCGCCCGCAATCAGCGCCGCAGCGCTGACACAGCCTATGGCAGATCGATTTACTCGCATCGCCGCTTTCATGATCTGCCTCCCGGGGAAACGGCGACGCTATTTTACATCCGGCCGCCGTAGTTTGATATAGATCAACGACTCTGGGAGACGAGGCAAAAGCGCTAAGGTGTAATAATGCTCTCAAGAATTTTTCTGGCTGTCGCGTTTTGGACTCTGCCGATCGAAGCCGCAGATGCACAATCGGTGGCAGACACCATCGGGCAGTTCGGCCTGATCGGCACCTGGGCCGCCGATTGCAGCAAGCCGGCGTCCTCGGACAATTACCTCATGGTCTATGCGGCGAGCGGCGGCGGCGAGGTCTCGCGCACCTACTACGACCAGCCGGGGCACATCTATAACCGATACAAGATCGTCAGCGCGACGCGTCAGGGATCCGGCACGCTCACCTACGAGCAAGTTTGGGATTTCGACGGCAATCCGGCCAATATCGCCGCCGACCGCATGACCGTCGTGCTCAAAATGTCGGACGGAAAATTCCAGGTCGTGTCGTCGCAAGGCAGTGACGGCTCGTACTTCGTCAAGGACCGCAAATTCACCGGCAGCGGCAACGAGAGCCCCTGGCAGGTGCGCTGCCCGGGAAAATGATAAGCGGCGGATACGCGGCGGAGCAAACTCAAGCCGGCTGCGCGCCGTAGACCTGGTCGGCGCGGCGTTCGAACGCCGCGGAGAAGCGCCGGAACGCGGCGTCGAAGATCGAGCCCATCAACAGGCCGAGCGTGCGGCTGCGGAATTCATAAGTAATGAAAAATTCAATCTCGCAGGCCTGATCGCCCGTGGGATGAAAGCGCCAGCGGTTGTTCATGGCGCGGAACGGGCCTTCCAGATACTCGACCAGAATTTCGCGCTTGTCGCGGTCGAGGGTAACGCGGCTGGTGAAATTCTCGCGGATCAGCTTGTAGGAGACCGTCATGTCGGCGACAATGACGTCCCTGCCCTCCGCATCCTTGGTCCGCCGGCGCACGGCGAGCGACTTGCACAGCGGCACGAATTCCGGATAGCGCTCGACATCGGCAACGAGGTCGAACATGTCGGCGGCGGAATGCCGCACCCGCCGCGTGGTGGTGAATTCCGGCATCGGCCTAACGCGTAGCTGCCGCCCGCAGCGCTTTCAGCCGCGCGAAATCCTCGCCGGCATGATGCGAAGACCGCGTCAGCGGCGACGCCGACACCATGGTAAACCCCTTCGCATAGGCGATGGTCTTGAGCGCCTCGAATTCGTCAGGCGGGATGAAGCGCTCGACCGGATGATGCTTGCGGGTCGGCTGCAAATATTGCCCGACGGTCAGGAAGTCGACGTCGGCGGCGCGCAGATCGTCCATCACCTGCAGCACTTCGTTGCGCTCTTCGCCGAGCCCCACCATGATGCCGGACTTGGTGAACATCTGCGGGTCGAGCTCCTTGACGCGTTGCAGCAGCCGGATCGAGGCGAAATAACGCGCGCCCGGCCGCACCGTCAGATATTTCGACGGCACGGTCTCAAGGTTGTGGTTGAACACGTCGGGCCGCGCCGCCACCACGATTTCGGCGGCGTCATCCTTGCGCAGGAAATCCGGTGTCAGCACTTCGATCGTAGTTTGCGGGCAGTGCCCACGGATCGCTTTGATGACCGCGGCAAAGTGCGCCGCGCCGCCGTCGTCGAGATCGTCGCGATCGACGGAAGTGACCACGATGTGTGACAGCCCGAGTTTTGCCGTCGCTTCGGCGACATGGGTCGGCTCGTCGGGATCGAGCGCGCCCGGAAGCCCCGTCTTGACGTTGCAGAACGCGCAGGCCCGGGTGCAGGTGTCGCCCATGATCATGAAGGTGGCGTGCTTCTTCTCCCAGCACTCACCGATATTTGGACAGCCGGCCTCCTCGCACACGGTGTGCAGGCCGTTGGCGCGCACGATGCGCTGCGTCGCGACATAACCCGGCGACACCGGCGCCTTGACCCGGATCCAATCGGGCTTGCGCAGCGACGGCTGATCCGGCCGGTGCGCCTTCTCCGGATGGCGCGCCGGGCCTTTGTTCATCGCCGTGTCGATCACAACCGTCATGACGGCTCCGCGCCGCTTCGCCTACCGGATACTTACGAGCCCGCCTGCTGCGCCGCAAGATGTCCTGCCCGCGAAGGGGGCATCCAGTAATCACCAACATCGCAGAGAATACTGGATCATCCGCCTTCGCGGATGATGACATGCGCATCAAATATTCAGCACGCGGCCGTACGCATCGAGCACCGCTTCCTTCATCATCTCCGACAAGGTCGGATGCGGGAACACGGTGTGCATCAGCTCTTCCTCGGTGGTCTCCAGATTCATCGCCACCACGTAGCCCTGAATGAGCTCGGTGACTTCAGCGCCGACCATGTGAGCGCCGAGGAGCTGCCCGGTTTTCTTGTCGAAGATCACCTTGACCAGACCCTGGTCCTCGCCGAGCGCGATGGCCTTGCCGTTGCCGACGAACGGAAACCGTCCGACCCGGATATCGCGCTTCTGATCTTTTGCCGCCTGCTCGGTCAGCCCCACCGAGGCGATCTGCGGCGTGCAATAGGTGCAGCCGGGAATGAGCCGCTTATCGATCGGATGCGGGTGCAGGCCCTTGATCGCCTCGACGCAGATGACGCCTTCGTGCTCGGCCTTATGCGCGAGGAGAGGCGGGCCGGCGACGTCGCCGATGGCATAAATGCCGGGCACGCTGGTCTTGCCGAGGCCGTCGACGACGATCGCGCCGCGCTCGGTCCTCGCGCCGAGCTTCTCCAGGCCGAGGTTCTCGATATTGCCGACCACACCGACGGCGGAAATCACGCGGTCGACGGTGAGCGTCTGCGTGCCGCCTTTGCCGTCGTCGATAGTGGCGGTGACGCTGTCGCCTTTCTTATCGAGCTTCGTCACCTTGGCGCCAGTGAAAATCTTGATGCCCTGCTTCTCGAAGCTTTTGCGCGCGAACGCGGCGATCTCGGCGTCCTCGACCGGCAGGATTTGCGGCAGCATCTCGACCACGGTCACGTCGGCGCCGAGCGTGCGGTAGAACGAGGCGAACTCGATGCCGATGGCGCCGGAGCCAATGACGAGCAGCGATTTCGGCATGCGGTCGGGCACCATGGCCTCGAAATAGGTCCAGACGAGCTTCTTGTCCGGCTCAAGGCCCGGCAGCACCCGCGGCCGCGCGCCGGTGGCGACGATGATGTGCTTGGCCTGATAGGCGCCCGGCGCGAGCGCGCCCTTTGGCGCCTCGCCCCCCTCCCTGCCCTCCCCCGCACGCGGGGGAGGGTTGGGTGCGGGCTTCACCGTGAGCTTGCCGGGCGCGTCGATCGTCGCTTCGCCCCAGATCACGACGACCTTGTTCTTTCGCATCAGAAAGCCGACGCCGTCGTTGAGCCGCTTCGACACCGCGCGCGAGCGTTTGACCACGGCAGTCGGATCGTAGGTCACCTCCCCGGCAGAGAGGCCGTAATCCTTGGCGTGCTGCAGGTAGTGGAAGATTTCGGCGGAGCGCAGCAGCGCCTTGGTCGGGATGCAGCCCCAGTTCAGGCAGATGCCGCCCAAATATTCGCGTTCGACGATCGCCGTCTTGAAGCCGAGTTGCGCGGCGCGGATGGCGCAGACATAGCCGCCCGGCCCCGAGCCGATGATGATGACGTCGAAATTGGTCTCTGCCATTGAGAAGCCTCGTGCGCTCACTCTAGCCGTCATGCCCGCGCTTGTCGCGGGCGTCCACGTCTCGGACCGCCTCGATGATTTATAGACGTGGATGGCCCGGACAAGCCCGGCCATGACGATGTGGTGTCAGTCCGGAACAGGCCGGAAAACGTCGTCGGTGCCGAGGCGCTCGAGGATGCCGGAGCGGATGTCGAAGAAGCAACCGTGCAGCGCGACGTGGCCGGCGTCGACCGCGTCCTTGATCCACGGAAACGTCAGGAGATTGTCGAGCGAGAGATGCACCACGTCATGCTCGCAGATGCTCTGGCGCTCTTCCGGCGGCGCCTGCATGGCGCGCTGCCGCGCCGGCTCGGCGATGCGGACCCATTGGCCGACGAAGTCCGAGACCTCGTTCGGCGTGCCTTCGAGCAGGGCCTTGATGCCGCCGCACATGGCATGGCCGAGCACGACGATGTCGCGCACGTGCAGCGAGCGCACCGCGAATTCGATCGCGGAACTCACGCCATGGGGTTGATCGTCGGGACCGTAGGGCGGCACGATGTTGGCAACGTTGCGCACGACGAACAGCTCGCCTGGGCGCGCATTGAACACCATTTGCGGATCGGTGCGGCTGTCCGAGCAGGCGATGACCAAGGCCCGCGGCCGCTGGCCGAGCCGGCTCAGCGCCTCGAAGCGCGTGCGCTCGGTCTGCCAGGTGCCGGCGCGGAACCGGCGATAGCCTGCGATCAGATCGTCCATCTCATTGCCGCCTCATGGTGAGGAGCGGCGCGCCGCGCCGCGTCTCGAACCATCACACTCTGAGCAGCATCCTTCGAGACGCGCCCATCGCAGCCAAGTATACGCGGGCTGCGCCTGCTCATGGGGCGCTCCTCAGGATGAGGTCCGCTGGGGCAAGCTACACCAGCATCATCACCGGATTTTCGATCAACGCCTTGAAGGCGCCGATCAGCACGGCGCCGAGCGCGCCGTCGACGGCGCGGTGGTCGCACGACAGCGTGCAGCTCATGATCTGCGCCGCCTCGATCTTGCCGTTCCGCACCACGGCGCGCTCTTCGCCGACGCCGACGGCGAGGATGGTCGCCTGCGGCGGGTTGATCACGGCGGTGAAATCCTTGATGCCGTACATGCCGAGGTTCGACACCGAGGTGGTGCCGCCCTGGTATTCGTTGGGCTTGAGCTTGCGCGCCCGCGCCCGCGCCGCGAGCTCCTTCATCTCGTTGGAGATGACCGAGAGCGATTTCGCCTCGGCGCTGCGGATGATCGGCGTGATCAGGCCGCCGGGCAGCGCGACCGCGACGCCGATATCGGAATGCTTGTGCTTGAGCATGCCGGCGTCGGTCCAACTGACGTTCGCCTCGGGCACGCGTTGTAGCGCCAGCGCCAGCGCCTTGATGACGAAGTCGTTGACGGAGAGCTTGTAGGCCGGCTTGCCGTCCTTGTCCTTGGGCGCGGTGGCGTTGATCTCCTCGCGCGCGGCGACGAGCTTGCCGATGTCGCAGTCGATGGTGAGATAGAAATGCGGAATGGTCTGCGTCGAGGCGGTCAATCGTTGCGCGATGGTACGGCGCATGCCGTCGTGCGGCACGAAGTCGTAGGAGCCTTCCTCGTAAAGCGCACGGACCTGTTGGTCCGACAGCGTCGGCGCGATCGACGGAGCGCCGGCGGGCGCGCGCAAGCCCTGGCCGGATTTCGCCGCTTCGACGTCGCGGGCGATGACGCGGCCGTGCGGACCCGAGCCCTGGATGCGATCGAGCGCGATGCCGGTCTCTTTGGCGAGGCGGCGCGCGAGCGGCGACGAGAAGATTCTGTTGCCATGTCCATTGGCCCGAACCCCCACACTCCCACCCTCTCCCCTCTGGGCAGAGGGAGCGCGCGGCGGCGCCGGCAGCGGTGGAGATTTCGCCTGTTGCGGAGCGGGAGCGGAAGTCGTCGACGCAACAGCTTGCGGGGCAGCCCCTTCTCCCCGAGGGGGAGAAGGGGGGGATGAGGGGGCTCGGGCGCCGGAGGAAGGTCCTTTCCCGGCTGCGGCCGCGGCGGCCTTCACGTCCTCGCCTTCCTGGGCCAGCACGGCGATCAACTGATTGACCGGCACGTCGCTGGTGCCTTCGGGCACCACGATCTTGGCCATGACGCCGTCGTCGACGGCCTCGTATTCCATGGTCGCCTTGTCGGTCTCGATCTCGGCGATGACGTCGCCGGTCTTGACCGCGTCGCCCTCTTTCTTGAGCCACTTGGCGAGGTTGCCCTTCTCCATGGTGGGCGACAGCGCCGGCATGAGGATGTTGATGGGCATGTCAGCTGACCGCGTTGGTCTTGCCGAGATCGGTCGGGCGTTCCATTTCGGCCTCGAACATCGCCCAGACTCTTTCAACGACTTGCTCTTCGCGCATCGAGGCTTCGAGCGCGTAGATGCGTCCGACATGACGGGCGACGTCGGCCAGCAGGATGCCCCACGTCTCGGGCTCGTCGAAGGCGCGCCGCAGCGAGACGTGCAGTTCGCCCTCGGCAACGACGGCGCGGATCACCTCATAGCCGCCCTTCTCGAGCGCCGGCGGCGGCACGGCGAGCGCTTCGAACGCGGGCTTACCGGGCTTGTGGCTCATCGGTAACAGACCGCTTTCGCCGCTTCGATCACTTCGGCGACCGACGGCAGCGCGAGCTTTTCCAAATTCGCGGCGTAGGGCATCGGCACGTCCTTGCCGGTCACGCGCTCGATCGGCGCATCGAGATAATCGAACGCCTGCTCCATGACACGCGCGGCGATTTCGGCGCCGACGCCGGATTGTTTCCAGCCCTCCTCGACGGTGACGATACGGCCGGTCTTCTTCACCGACTCGACGATGGTGTCGGAGTCCATCGGCTTGAGCGTGCGCAGATCGATGACCTCGGCATTGATGCCGTCCTTCGCCAGTTCATCGGCGGCTTTGAGCGCATAGGTCATGCCCATGGACCAGGCGACGATGGTGACGTCGGAGCCCGGGCGCACTACGCGGGCACGGCCGATCGGCAGCACATAGTCGTCGAGCTTCGGCACCGGCGACGAGTGGCCGTAAAGGATTTCGTTTTCCAGAAACATCACTGGATTGGGATCGCGGATCGCAGCTTTCAGCAAACCTTTGGCGTCGGCCGCGGTCGACGGCGCGATCACTTTCAGCCCGGGAATGTGCGAGTACCAGGCGGTGTAGTCCTGGCTGTGCTGGGCGGCGACGCGCGCGGCGGGCCCGTTCGGGCCGCGGAACACGATCGAGACGCGCACCTGGCCGCCCGACATGTAGGGTGTCTTCGCTGCCGAGTTGATCAACTGATCCATCGCCTGCATGGCGAAGTTGAAGGTCATGAACTCGACGACCGGCTTTAAGCCCGAAAGCGCCGCGCCGACGCCGAGCCCGGCAAAGCCGTGCTCGGTGATCGGGGTATCGATGACGCGGCGCGGGCCGAACTCGTCGAGCAGGCCTTGGGTGACCTTGTAGGCGCCCTGATATTCGGCGACCTCCTCGCCCATGACGAAGACATCGGGGTCGCGGCGCATTTCCTCGGCCATGGCGTCGCGCAGCGCTTCGCGCATCGTCATGGTGACCATCTCGGTGCCTTCCGGCACTTCCGGTTCGGGGGTCAGCGCAGCCGCCGGCGGCACGGCCGCGATGGGCTTCGCCGGCGCCGGCGCTTCGGCCCTAGCGGCGGGCGGTGGCGCGGCGGCCCCGTGACGCGCTGGTTGCGGCGCGGGCGCGCCCTTGCCGTTGGTGAGCGCGGACGAATCCTCACCGTCGGCGAGGATCATGGCGATCGGCGTATTGACGGCGACGTCGACGGTGCCTTCGGGCACCAGGATTTTTCCCAGCGTGCCTTCGTCGACCGCCTCCACCTCCATGGTGGCTTTGTCGGTCTCGATCTCGGCGATTACGTCGCCGGACTTCACGGTGTCGCCTTCCTTCTTGAGCCACTTGGAGAGGTTGCCCTTCTCCATGGTCGGCGACAGCGCAGGCATCAGGACTTGGGTGGGCATGGCTTTGGCGGCTCAAAAACGCGAGGAACGCGAAAATCAGCGATAGACGTCGGTATAGAGCTCGGACGGATCGGGCTCGGCGTCCTGGGTGGCGAACTCGGCCGCTTCGTTGACGACGGCGCGCACGGACGTGTCGAGTTTTTTCAGCTCGTCCTCGCTCGCTAATTTGCGGTCGAGCAGGCGCTTGCGCACCTGCTCGATCGGATCGTGCTCGCTGCGGACTTTGTCGACCTCCTCCTTGGTCCGGTATTTCGCCGGATCGGACATGGAGTGGCCCCTGTAGCGATAGGTCATCATTTCCAGGATCATCGGGCCCTTGCCGGCGCGGCACCAGGCGATGGCGGCTTCGCCGGCGGCTTTGACGGCGCGCACATCCATGCCGTCGACCTGCTGTCCCGGAATGTTGAAAGAGAGACCGCGTTTCGAGAAATCGGTCTGCGCCGAGGAACGCAGCACCGCAGTGCCCATGGCGTAGCGGTTGTTCTCGATGATGTAGACCACGGGAAGCTTCCACAGCTCTGCCATGTTGAAGCTTTCGTAGACCTGGCCCTGGTTGGCGGCGCCGTCGCCGAAATAGGTCAGCGATACGGATTTGTCGCCGCGATATTTGTTGGCGAAGGCGAGGCCCGTGCCGAGCGGAACCTGGGCTCCGACGATGCCATGCCCGCCATAAAAATTCTTGTCGCGGGAGAACATGTGCATGGAGCCGCCCTTGCCCTTGGAATAGCCGCCGCGGCGTCCGGTCAGTTCCGCCATCACGCCCTTCGGGTCCATGCCGCAGGCCAGCATGTGGCCGTGATCGCGGTAGCCGGTGATCATCTGGTCGCCGGGCTCCTTGGCCATGTCCATGCCGACGACGACGGCCTCCTGGCCGATATAGAGGTGGCAGAAGCCGCCGATCAAACCCATGCCGTACATCTGGCCCGCCTTCTCCTCGAAGCGGCGGATCAGCAGCATTTGCCGCAGCGCTTTGAGTTCCTGCTCCTTGTCGAATTCCGGAACCTTGATGCCGTTCTGGCCCCAATCGATGGCGGGCGGAAGCTCGGTCACGGCGGCTTCAGCGGGCTTAGGCTTGGCGACGGCCATTTCGGTCCTCGGGCAGTAGCGGGGAGGCTCGCATCCCATAGCCGAAATCGCCCCTGTGCGGAAGCGGCCGGGCTGTGGAATAGGATGGGCGAAAGCGCCCAAAGCATTGCCAAGTCAATTATTTTGGGGATAGCCCGGCTGCGTTCAAGGCTTGCTTGGGTTTAAAGGCCTGGCCTACTTCGCGGCCGTGGGCCGCCGCGGGTTCATCAGGGTGAGGTCGTGCGGATCGGCGTAATCGAGCAGCCCACGCGCCTGCTGGTCGAGCATATCGGGGTCGAGCTTGTCGGCGCGCAGCAGCGCCACCCGGCGCTCCCACTGCGCGCGTTCCTGCTTGAGACCACGGAGCTCCGACGATAGTTCGGCGATCTGTCGGTCGATGTCTTCTTTGGCCTTCAGCCCGTGATTGCCGCTATAGGCGTTGACGCCGAAATAGCCGATCAACAGCGCGGCCATCACATAGAGGCCGAGCGTGGTGAGAACGGAACGCAGACGCTTACGCGTGACCATGCCGCCGCCACCATGGGAGACGGCGGCTTAAAGCCGCATTAATGGCAATCGCGCCCCGAGCTAAGTGCCGAGCACCTTGAAGGCGCCGCGCCCGCCATAGGCCGCCTGCGCGCCGAGCTCTTGCTCGATGCGCAGGAGCTGATTGTATTTGGCGGTGCGGTCGGCGCGCGCTAGCGAGCCGGTCTTGATCTGTCCGCAATTGGTGGCGACGGCAAGGTCGGCGATGGTTGCGTCTTCGGTCTCGCCGGAACGGTGCGACATCACCGCGGTGTAGCCCGCCTTCTGCGCCATCTCGACGGCGGCGAGCGTTTCGGTCAGCGTGCCGATCTGATTGACCTTGATCAGGATCGAGTTGCCGATGCCGTTCTTGATGCCGTCGGCAAGGCGCGCCACGGTGGTGACGAAGATGTCGTCGCCGACGAGCTGACACCGGTTGCCGATCTTCTGCGTCAAAAGCTTCCAGCCGGCGTAATCGTCTTCGGCCATGCCGTCTTCGATCGACACGATCGGATAACGCTTGGTGAGTTCGGCGAGATAGTCGACCTGCTGCTCGATCGTGCGCGTCTTGCCCTCGCCTTTGTACTGATATGCGCCGTTACTGAAGAACTCGCTCGCCGCCGGATCGAGCGCCAGCATGACGTCCTTGCCGGCCTGGTAGCCGGCCCTGTCGATGGCAGCGAGTACGAAATCGAGGGCTGCTTCGGCGGACGGCAGATTGGGCGCAAAGCCGCCCTCGTCGCCCACATTGGTGTTGTGGCCCGCGGCTTTGAGTGCCGCGCGCAGGGTGTGGAAGATCTCGGCGCCGGCGCGGAGCGCCTCGGCGAAGCTTGCCGCACCGAGCGGCACGATCATGAATTCCTGGAAGTCGATCGGGTTGTCGGCATGTACGCCGCCATTGACGATATTCATCATCGGCGCCGGCAGGAGCCGCGCCGAGGTGCCGCCGACATAGCGATAGAGCGGCAGCTTGTTCGCCGCGGCCGCGGCCTTGGCCGTCGCAAGCGAAACGCCGAGGATCGCATTGGCGCCCAGCCGGCCTTTGTTCAGCGTGCCGTCGAGCGCGATCATGGTCTCGTCGATCTTGACCTGGCCCTCGGCGTCCATGCCGCCGAGCGCGTCGAAAATCTCGCCGTTGACGGCCTCGACCGCCTTGCTCACGCCCTTGCCGAGATAACGGTTCTTGTCGCCGTCGCGCAGCTCGACCGCCTCATGCGCTCCAGTCGAGGCGCCGGACGGCACGCCGGCGCGGCCGCGCGAGCCGTCTTCCAGCACCACGTCGACCTCCACGGTCGGATTGCCGCGGCTGTCCAAAATCTCCCGGCCGATGATGTCGACAATGGCGGTCATGGCAGCTCCCGGATGGCGTAACGCTTGCGGCTTCTACAGGATCGCCGAGGCCCTTGTCATGCCCCGCCAAACCGAGGCATGCAGGCTCCGCCATGGCGAAGAAGCCCTTGCAACTGGGAAGGCCGACGCCGCTGCCGGCGTCGCCCGACGTCGCGGTGCTCGACCGGGTGCGCAACCCGCATCCGGGCACCAACTATGTCGCCCGCTTCACCTTTCCCGAATTCACGGTGATGTGTCCGGTTACCGGGCAGCCCGACTTCGCCACGCTCGTCATCGACTACGTGCCAAAAGCGTGGCTTGTCGAGTCGAAGTCGCTGAAGCTCTATTTGAACAGTTTCCGCAACCAGGGTGCGTTCCATGAGGAATGCACGGTGGCGGTCGGCAAGAAGCTCGCCGCGCTGTTGAAACCGAAATGGCTGCGCATTGGTGGCTATTTTCATCCACGCGGCGGCATGCCGATCGACGTGTTCTGGCAGGCCGGCAAGGTGCCGGCGGGTGTTTGGGTGCCCGACCAGGGCGTCGCTACCTACCGCGCGCGCGGCTAGCGGCCGCAGAGCCTTGCAGGGTCGCCACCAAGGCGCCGACCTCGTTGCCGGGATCTGCGGCGCGCATGACGCCTCCCATCACCGCGACGCCGGCGCAGCCGGCGGCCAAGACTTCGGCGACGCGCAGCGTGTTGATGCCGCCGATGGCAAGGAGCGGCACGGGGCAGACGCGCGCCATCTCGGTCAAACCCTTACGGCCGATCTCCGGGCCGTAGCCCGGCTTGCTCACGGTCTCGAAGGTCGGCCCCGCCAGCGCGTAATCGACTACCGCGGGATCGATCGCCTCGACTTCGGTCACGGTGTGGATTGAAACGCCGACAAGCTTGTCCGCGCCGAGCAGGGCACGAGCTGCTATCGGATCGCTGCCAGAGGACAGATGCACGCCGTCGGCGCCGGCGAGCTTAGCCAGAGACGCTTCGCCATGCAGGGTCAAGGACGCACCGTGGCGTCGGGTCAGTGGCAAGAGCAACCGCACCAGGGGAACTTGCTCGTCGTCGGGCAAATCCTTCTCGCGCAGGCTGATCCAGCGACAGCCGGCGTTGAGCGCCGCGCCGACGATTTCAGGAAGCCCCCACCGCGCCTGGCGGCGGTCGGTCACGACGAGGAGCGGCGGGTTGGGCAATCGCACCGCCGGAGTCTATCGAAGGCGGCTCCGCATCGCTACTTAAGCCGTGACCTATGCTAGGAAGCCGCGACAAGCGATGAACCGCCCTGCCCGCATCTCTTTCGTCTCGCTCGGCTGCCCGAAGGCGCTGGTCGATTCCGAGCGCATCATCACGCGGCTGCGCGCCGAGGGCTACGAGCTTGCGCGCGACCATGCCGGCGCCGATCTCGCCATCGTCAATACCTGCGGCTTTCTCGACAGCGCGCAGGCGGAATCGCTCTCCGCCATCGGCGCCGCCATGGCCGAGAACGGCAAGGTCATCGTCACAGGCTGCATGGGCGCCGAGCCCGAGAAGATCACCGCAGTGCATCCAGGCGTGCTCGCGGTCACCGGGCCGCAGCAATACGAAAGCGTGTTGGAAGCGGTGCATCGCGCCGCGCCGCCGGCCCACGATCCCTATACCGACCTGATCCCGCCCCAGGGCATCAAGCTAACGCCGCGCCACTACGCTTACCTAAAGATTTCCGAGGGTTGCAACAATCGTTGCACCTTCTGCATCATCCCGAAATTGCGCGGCGACCTGGTGTCGCGTTCGGCCGCCGACGTGCTGCGGGAGGCCGAGCGGCTGGTGAAAGCCGGCGTCAAGGAGCTTTTGGTCATTTCCCAGGACACCTCGGCCTACGGCGTCGACATCAAATACGCGGCAAGCACCTGGCGGGGCCGCGACGTGCGGGCGAAGTTCCTCGATCTCGCCCGCGAGCTCGGCCAATTCGGCGTCTGGGTGCGGCTGCATTACGTCTATCCCTATCCGCATGTCGACGAGGTCATTCCGCTGATGGCGGACGGCAAGGTACTGCCTTATCTCGACGTGCCGTTCCAGCATGGCAGCCCGGCCGTGCTCAAACGCATGCGGCGGCCGGCGGCGCAGGAGAAGACGCTGGGGCGCATCCGCGCCTGGCGCGAGATTTGCCCTAACCTGACCGTCCGCTCGACCTTCATCGTCGGCTTTCCCGGCGAGACCGACGAAGACTTTGCACTATTGCTCGACTGGCTCGGCGAGGCCGAACTCGACCGTGTCGGCTGCTTCCGCTACGAGCCGGTCGCCGGCGCGGCCGCCAACGGTCTTGGCGCGGGCGTGCCCGATGCGGTCAAGGACGAGCGCTGGCACCGCTTCATGCAGCACCAGCAGGCGATTTCGCGCAAACGGCTCAAGCGCAAGGTCGGCAGCCGCGAACAGGTCATAATCGACGAGGTCGGGCCGACCGTTGCAAAAGGCCGTAGCAAGGCCGACGCGCCGCAGATCGACGGCACCGTCTATGTGGCGAGCCGCCGGCCATTGCGCGTCGGCGAGATCGCGACGGTGAAGATCGAGCGTGCCGACGACTACGATCTGCACGGCACGGCGGTCGGCTATTGAAAAAACCTGCGCGTTCGCGCGGCCGCACAGGCGGGGTAAGTGGAAATGACGATGGAAATGCGAACTTACGGCCGCACCGGCATGAAGCTCTCGGTGCTCGGCTTTGGCTGCGGCGCGGTCGGCGGACTGATGGTGCGCGGTGAAGCGCGCGACCAGGAGCGCGCCGTCGCGCGTGCGCTCGACGTCGGCGTCAATTACTTCGACACCGCCGTGCAATACGGCAACGGCGAGTCGGAAAAGAACCTCGGCCGCATCCTGCAGACGCTGAAACCCGCCAATGCCATCGTCGGCACGAAGGTCCGCCTGCCGGGCGTCGACTACGGCCGTATTGCCGAGGCGATAACCCAGTCGCTCGACAACAGCCTGACGCGACTGCGCCGCGACCAGGTCGATATTTTCCACCTGCATAACGCGATTACACAGGACGGCGGCGGGCCTGCGCTCAGCGTCCGCCAAGTGCTGGACGAGGCAGTGCCGACATTCCGACGCCTGCGCGACGCCGGCAAGATCCGCTTTCTCGGACTGACGGCGGTCGGCGACACCGCCGCGCTTCAGCAGGTCGTGGACTCCGGCGCCTTCGACAGCGCGCAGGTGGTCTATAACATGCTCAATCCGTCGGCGGCCGTGCCGCTGCCGGCAAACTACCCGGCGCAGGACTACAGCCGCCTGTTCGATCACACCAAGGCCGCCGGCACCGGCGTCGTCGCCATCCGCGTGCTCGCCGGCGGCGCGCTCTCGGGCTCGGCCGAGCGGCATCCCATCGCCAGCCCGCCGCCCGAGCCGATCGGCTCAGCGCTGCGCTACGAGGCCGATATCGGCCGCGCCCGGCGCCTCATGCCGCTGGTCGCGGAGGGTTTCGCCGCAAGCCTGACGGAAGCCGCTACGCGGTTCGCGATCGGCTCGGCGGCCGTCGGCACCATCCTGGTCGGCATGGCGACCCCGCAGCAGTTCGAGGATGCGCTCGCCGCCGTGCGGAAAGGCCCGCTGCCTCCCGCCGCCTTCGATCGGCTTGCAGTCTTGCGCCAGGGTTTTGCCGGCGAGCCGCGCTGATTAGGCCGGCGCGGCGAGCACGCGCCGGACCGCATCCATTAATTGTGCAAGCTCATCTTCGGCGATGGTGAAAGCCGGCGTGAGGTACACGATATTGCCGAACGGCCGGATGAAAACGCCTTCGGTGATAAAGCGTTGCCGCAAAGCGTTGAGATTTCCGATGTGGTCCAGCTCGACCACGCCGATGGCGCCTTTGACGCGGACATCTTTGACGCCGCGAAGGGTGCGGCACGGTTCGAGGCCGCGGCGAAGCGCGCGCTCGATGGCCGCGACCTGAGCGAGTCGCGGCTCGCGCTCGAACAGGTCAAGCGAGGCATTGGCGGCGGCGCAGGCGAGCGGGTTGGCCATGAAGGTCGGGCCGTGCATCAGCGCATGGCCGAAATCGTCCGACCAGAACGCCTCGAACACCTTGCCGTTTGCGATCGTCGCCGCAAGCGGCAAGGTGCCGCCAGTCAGCGCCTTCGACAGAGCGAGAATGTCCGGCGTCACGCCCGCCTCCTGATACGCGAACAGCGAACCGGTGCGGCCGAAGCCGGTGAAGATCTCGTCGAAGATCAGAAGAAGCTGATAGCGGTCGGCGGCGGCGCGCAGTCGCTGCAGCACCGCGGCATCGTGAAAGATCATGCCGCCGGCGCCCTGCACCAGCGGCTCGACGATGATGGCGGCAAGCGCGTCGGCGTGGCGTTCGAGTGCAGCCGCGAATGATGCCGTGCTGGCCTCGTCGATCGGCAGATCGACCGTGATCTGCTCCGGAAACAGCCCGCGATAAGCCGCGTGCATGCCGTGCTCTGGATCGGAGACTGCCATCGTGCCGGCAGTGTCGCCGTGATAGGCGCCGGTGAAGGCGAGGAAGCGGTTGCGGCCGCGTCCGCCCCCGCCCTGGTTGCGCCAATACTGCGCTGCCATTTTCAGCGCCACTTCGACCGCGACCGAGCCGGAATCGGAAAAGAACACACGGTCGAGATCGGAAGTCGCCAGCAGGCCTGAGAGCCGCCGCGCCAAGGTCAGCGCCGGCTCGTGCACCAAGCCGCCGAACATCACATGGGGCATCTCGGCGAGCTGGCGCTCGATAGCGGCGCCGATGTGGGGATGGTTATAGCCGTGGCAGGCGGTCCACCACGAGGCGATGCCGTCGATCAGCTCGCGGCCGTCGGCGAGCCTGATACGGCAGCCCCGCGTCGCCGCAGCGGCAAGCGGCAGGGCCGCCGTCTTCATCTGGGCATAGGGCAGCCAGACGTGGTCGAGGCCTCCAGCGTACCATTCCGGTACGACGGTGTCTGATTTGTTGTTGATTTCGCTGGTATTACCCGACATTCAGCGCTTTCATGCCACCGCGATGCGCTCGCTGGATGATTTCGCGTGCGGCAAGCTTGAGGCGCTTGAACGCGCGCGGCTGCGCCGCAGCCCGGTGGTGACGGCGCGCGACGGCATTTTTGTCGAGCGCGGCGGCCGCCATTTGCTGTCGTTTTCGTGCAACGACTACCTCAATCTTAGCCGCCATCCGGCCGTCATCAAGGCGGCCGTCGCGGCGACCGAGCGCTACGGCACAGGCGCTGGCGCCTCGCGCCTCGTCACCGGCAATCATCCGCTTTACGACGAGCTCGAAAGCGCGCTGGCGCGGCTCAAGGGCACGGAAGCCGCTTGCGCCTTCGGCTCCGGTTATCTCGCCAATATCGGCATCATTCCGGCGCTAGTCGGCAGCGGCGATCTCATCGTGCTCGATGAGCTTTGCCACGCCTGCATCAATGCCGGCGCCAAGCTGAGCGGCGCGACCGTTCTGCGCTACCGGCATTGCGATGTGACCCATGCCGAGGCGCTGCTGGCGGAACATCGCGGAACGCACGAACGCGCGCTGATCGCAACCGACGGCGTGTTTTCCATGGACGGCGATATCGCGCCGCTCAATGCCCTGTCGCAGCTTGGCGACCGCCATGACGCCTGGCTGCTGGCCGACGATGCCCACGGCCTCGGCGTCGTCGGCGGCGGCCGCGGCTCTGCCTTCGCCGACGCCGCCAGCGTGCCGCTGCAAATGGGGACGCTGTCGAAGGCGGTCGGCGCCTATGGCGGCTATCTCGCCGCCTCGCGCGCGGTGATCGATCTGATGCGCACGCGGGCGCGCTCCTTCATCTATTCGACCGGCCTGCCGCCGCCGGTGGTTGCCGCCGCCATCGCTGCGCTTAACCTGATCGAACGCGATGCGACGCTGACCGCCGCGCCGCTGCGCAAGGCACGGCTGTTCACCCGGGCGCTCAACCTCCCCGAAGCACAGAGCGCCATCGTGCCGGTGATCGTCGGCGAGGCCGACGCCGCGCTTAGCGCTTCCACGATGCTGGAGGATGAAGGCTTCCTGGTCGTGCCGATCCGGCCGCCGACCGTGCCCGCCGGTACAGCGCGGTTGCGCTTTGCCTTCACGGCGGCCCATCCCGAGGCCGAGATCGAGCGCCTCGCCGGCATTGTGCGCAGCCGGGTGATGGAGCTTGCGGCGTGAGCGCAATCTTCATCACCGCGACCGGCACCGACGTCGGCAAGACTTTCGTGGCGGCGTCCCTGATCCGCCATCTGCGGCGGCTCGGTCACAACGTCGACGCGATCAAGCCGGTGGTCAGCGGCTTCGATCCGGCGCTGGCCGCGACGAGCGATCCCGGCATCCTGCTCGATGCACTCGGCATTCCGGTAACGCCGAGCGAGATCGAGCGCATTGCGCCGTGGCGCTTTCGCGATCCGGTGTCGCCCGATCTTGCCGCGGCGCGCGAGGGCCGGCGCATCGATGTCGATCAGGTGACCGCCTTCTGCCAAGACGCGGTGTCGCAGCACCGCGGCGTGCTTTTGATCGAAGGCGTCGGCGGCATCATGGTGCCGCTCAACGGCGAGCGCACCATCCTCGACGTCATGATGGCGCTGCGGCTGCCGCTCATTCTGGTCGCCGGCAGCTATCTCGGCACCATCAGTCACACCTTGACCGCGCTCGATGCCCTGTACCGGCGCGATCTCGATGTGCTTGCGATCATCGTCAGTGAAACGGCCGGCAGCACGGTGCCGCTCGACGACACGGTGGCGGCGATCGCGCGCTTCGCCGACCCGGTGATCAGCCTGCCGCGCTCGCGCTCGCGCGCCGGTGGTTCCGCCGACGAAGGTTTCGGCCGGCTGTTCGGCGGGCCGCGCGACGATCGCGACCGCTGAATTTTGATGGAGCATGATCTTATCGGAAAACCGCTATCCACTTTTCCGGATCATGCGTTAAGAGAAGAATTTCACCTGCAGCACGGTCTCCAGCGTGCCTTCGAGGTTGAACAAGGCATGCAGGAAGAACGTCAGCCACAGCGAACCTGAGCGCCAGCGCACCCAGCCGAGAAACAGACCGATGAAAAAAATCTGCAGCAGGCCGGTCCAGTCGTATTGGATGTGCAGCGCCGCCCACAACAGCGAGATCACGACGATCGCCGGCCAAACCTCGCGCTTCGTGCGCGCGAAGCCGCGGTACAGGAAGCCGCGAAACAGCACCTCCTCGCCGGCCGGCGCGACGACGATGGCGGCGAACAACATCGCCGGCAAAATGCCTTCCGCCGCGGCCGAGGTATAGGACTGCAGCTGGAACTGCGTGACGAGATCGCGCCCGCTGAGATAAAGCAGCACGTCGCTCAGGGCGATGAAGCCCACCAGAAGCGCAAGGCTGATCATCACGTCGCGCCGCGCCGGCCAGCGCAGCGCGAGATAGTCCGCGGGATCGGCCTTGGCCAGCCGCGCGGCGAGCCAAAGAATGGCAATGCTGATCGGGTTCGAGATCAGGATGAACAGCGTGACCAGGACGCCGTCGAACGGCGTCTCGAGCACTTTGATGATTTCGCCCGAGCGCCAAAGTAAGACGAAGGCGAGCGCCGCGAATTGGCCGACAAGAAAGGCGACGGCCGCCCAAGCAGTCGTCGCCCAATAACCCCAACGGTTCGTTGCCGCAGCGTCGTCGGTCACGTCGGCGATCGTTACGGTATCAGGATCGAAGAGCCGGTGGTCCCACGGCCCTCAAGATCGCGGTGCGCCTTGGCGGCGTCTTTCAGCGGGTATTTCTGGTTGACCGGGATTTTCACCGCGCCGCTGCCCACCACTGCGAACAGATTATTCGCGATGTCGACCAGATCGGCGCGCTTGGCGGCATAAGTGTTGAGCGTCGGGCGCGTCGCGAACAGCGAGCCCTTGGTCTGCAGGATGTTGATGTTGAACGCCTCGACCTGTCCCGACGCGCTGCCGAATGAGACGAACATGCCGAGTGGCGCCAAGCAATCGAGCGACGCCGGGAACGTGGTCTTGCCGATGCCGTCATAGATCACCGAGCACATGGCGCCGCCGGTGATCTCCTTGGTGCGGGCGACGAAGTCCTCGTTGCGATAGAGGATGGTGTGATGGCAGCCGTTGGCCTTGGCGAGATCGGCTTTTTCCTTCGAGCCGACCGTGCCGATGACATTGGCGCCGAGATGATTGGCCCATTGGCAGAGAATGAGGCCGACGCCGCCGGCGGCGGCATGGACGAACACATTCTGCCCCTTCTGCACCTTGAAGGTCCGGCGCACCAGATATTCCACCGTCATGCCCTTGAGCATCATGGCGGCGGCCTGCTCGTAGCTGATATTGGCCGGCAGCTTGACGGCGCGGTCGGCCGCGACCAAACGCTCGCCGGCGTAGCAGCCGAGCGCGACCACGTAACCGACGCGGTCGCCGACCCTCAAATCGCTGACGCCCGGCCCGACTGCGACCACTTCGCCGGCGCCTTCGTTGCCGGCGATGAACGGCAGGCCGACCGGCGACGGATACATGCCCATGCGGAAATAGGTGTCGATGAAATTGACGCCGCAGGCGTGCTGCTTGACCTTGACCTGGCCCTGCCCTGGTGCGCCGATCTCGACCTCTTCGTAGGTCAGAACTTCGGGCCCGCCGACTTTGTGAACGCGTACTGCAACAGTCATCGTGCTCTCCTTGGGATCGATTTGTCGTTTAAACGAAAAGGTCGGCCGGGATCATAGGCAGGCAAGCGTCAAACACAAGGCGGCTTATCTGGACAGCGTGCTTGTCGCGTCTAAGCGAACAGCGCGAGATCGATCGCGTCGCCCATCTTGCAGTAGCCGCCGTCGCTCGGGTGCAGTCCGTCTCCGCAGTCGTCCGCGGCACGCATCTGGGTCGGGATTTCGGGATCGCGCAACGCGGCGTCGAAATCCGCCATACCGTCAAGCGCGCTGCCCTCCCGGATCCAGGCATTGATTGCGAGCCTGTGCTTCTCGCGCGTCGGGTTCCAGGCGTTGGACATGTACGTCTCGTTGCCGAACGGCGTCAGCGTCGCGGCAATGATCTTGATGCCGGCGGCGTGCGCCCGCAGCTTCATCTGCTGCAGCCCGGCAATGACGTGCTCGGCGGTGACCTCCTCCTCGGGCTTCGCCCACCGGTTACGCAGATCGTTGGTGCCGAGCATGACTATGACGTGCGTGACGCCCGGTTGCGCCAGCACGTCGCGGTCGAAACGCCGCAGCCCGCTGTCGCCGCGGATGTCATGCAGGATACGGTTGCCGCCGAGCCCGTTATTCATGACGCCGACCGGTCTGCCGGCGCGGGCCACGAGCCGCCGCGCCAATTGATCGGGCCAGCGACTGAAGGCGTCGATCGTCGAGATGTTGCCGTCGGTCAGCGAGTCGCCGAGCGCGACGACGCCGAGGGCATCGCTTGGGGCGAGCACGTCGACGCCGCAGAGCAAGAACCACTGATCGGTCAGATTCCCGACCGGCATCACGGTCGCGGCGACGTAATTGCCGGGTGGCGAGATGTAATTGGTCTGCCTTGCATACCGGCCGGTTATCGCGAGATTCGCCAGCACCTCGCCGGGCAGATGCAAACTGACGGCGACATCGGCAAGCGGTGGAACGGATAGAGCGACCGCATCGCTGTACTGCACGGCCCCGGCTGCGATGACGGTCGAGTCGCGGCCGCCGAAGCTCAGCTTGCGGCCGGTGCCAGCAACGATCATCGGCCCCTTGTCGCGCAACGCGATCATCGCGGCGCCGATGATCAATGGACGATTGCCATAGGCATTCGAGATCCGCACCCGCAACCGCTCGCCGCCAATGCTCAGGCGGGGGTTCATGCGGATCGTCTGGTTGTTGAAGCCGACGACGCCTTCCGCCGGCGCCGGCGCAGCCGCCCAGGTTCCGACCCAACGTTTGTCCCTTGGCATGGTCATCTTATCGTGCGCCCGATACGTTGAGCACAGCGCCCGAAATGTAGGAGGCAGCGTCCGACAGCAGGAACAGGATCGCTTCGGCGATCTCCTCCGGCTGGCCCGGCCGCTTCATCGGCAAGAGCGGCGTGATGCGCTCGAGCCGGCAGGGCTCGTGGATCTGGGTCACCGTCGGACCCGGCCTTATGGCGTTGACGCGGACGCCTTCGGTCGCCACTTCGCGGGCGAGCCCGTTGGTCAGCGCGTCCACGCCGCCCTTGGCGGCGGCATAGAACACGTATTCGCCGGCGCCGCCGGTCACCGCGGCGATCGAAGACAACAGCACGATCGAGCCGCCCTTGCCGCCCTGCGCCGTCGACATGCGCCGCACCGCCTCGCGGGCGCAAATGATCGCGCCGTAAAGGTTCACATCAATGACTTCGCGGATGGTGTCGGCGCTCGCGGCCTCAAGCCGCGAATTCTTGCCGCCGATGCCCGACGAATGCACGAAATGGGTAATGGGGCCGAACGCGCGGGTGGTCTCGTCGAAGACGCGGACGATATCGGCCTCCTTCGTCATGTCGCCTTGGATCGCCACCGCTTTGCCGCCGGACTTTTTCACCGCGTTGGCAACCTCCGTGGCCGCATCGGCGCGTTTGACGAAATTGATCGCGACGTCGTAGCCGCGCTCGCCTGCGAACCGCGCGGTCGCCGCGCCGATGCCGCGGCTGCCGCCGGCGATGAGGAGAACGGGTCGCGCCATTGCCAACTCCTATTTCGTAAACGTGCCGCGCCGTCACGGATGATGGCGGCGCAGAAAGCCGATGCCGACAAAATAGACCGCCAGCAGGCAGAGCGCCGTCACGGTCCAAAATCCCGGATTGAGATTATCGGCCAGCGCCAGGATTGCCAGCAACGACCATAGCGCAAGCGCCGCCATGGTCGCTTCGCGCATATGCGGGATGCGGATCGGGTGCACGAAGGGAAACGGCACGAAGGTCAGCGCCGCGAGCGCCACCACCACCGGTGCGGCGAGCCAGTGGGGCAAATGGAGCAGGAACAGATAGAACGCCGCCACGTTCCATAGCGCCGGAAAACCGCGGAAATAGTGGTCCGGAGTCTTCATCAGCCGGTCGGCAAAGTACAGCGCGCCGGTCATGGCGACGAGAGCGCCGAGCGGTGTCGCGAGCGCGGGCGGCAACAGCCCGCCGGCGGCGATCGCATAGGCCGGTACGAACACGTAGTTGAGGATATCGACGACGAGGTCGAGCACGTCGCCCGACCAGCGCGGCAGCAGCTCGGCGACGCGCAGTTTGCGGGCGAACGTGCCGTCGATGCCGTCGATGATGAGGGCTGCGCCGAGCCAGACGAACATGGTCGCCCAGTCGGCGCGCACGGCGGCAAGCAGCGCCAACAGCGCGCAGGCGGCACCGCAGGCGGTGAAAATGTGGACCGCGAAGGCCGCGGCATGCGGCGGCAGCGTCTTTTGCGGGGGTTCGGTCAGATCCATCGGGCGAGGTTACACGTTGAATCGAAGATCGTGCGCAATCTCTCTGTCATTGCTAGACTTTCCACCATACATCATAGCCGGGGCCGGCCGGCGAGGTCGATCAAGTCCGTGAGCAGCACGAACGGCACATTCACCGCCGAGGCGGCGGTCATGGGCGGCGGGCCTGCAGGCCTGGTTGCCGCGATTGCGCTTTCCAGCGCCGGCGTCGAGACGCTGCTGATCGCGCCGCCCGTCGAAAAGCCCGATCACCGCACCACGGCGCTCCTTGCCGGCTCGGTGACGGCGCTGGATACGCTCGGCGTGTGGCTGGCTTGCGTACCTCACGCCGCGCCGCTCCGCCACATCCGCGTGATCGACGATACCGGGCGGCTCATTCGCGCGCCGGAGGTCTTGTTCTCCGCCACCGAGATCGATCTTGACGCCTTCGGCTTCAACATTGAGAACCGGCATCTGATCGCGGCGCTCGAAGCTCATATCGGCACGTTGAAGCTGCCGCGTATCGCCAGTGCGGCGCTTTCGGTCGAAAGCGATGCCGACGGCGTGACCGTGAAATATTCCGGCGGCGCGGCGCGGGTGCGGCTTGCGATCGGCGCCGACGGGCGGCGCTCGCTGTGCCGCGCCGCAGCCGGCATCGGCACGGGTGAGCGCGCCTATCCGCAGACGGCGCTGACGCTCAACCTCGCGCATGCGCGGCCGCACGACGACATCTCGACCGAATTCCACACCGAGAGCGGACCGTTTACGCTCGTTCCCTTGCCCGGCCGGCGGTCAAGCCTTGTCTGGGTGGTCGATCCGGCGCGCGCCGACGTCCTCGCCGCAATGGACGATGCGAAACTCGCGGCTGAAATCGAGCGCCGCGCCCATTCGCTGCTCGGCAAAATGAGCGTCGAGCAAGGCCGCGGCGTTTTTCCGCTCACTGTCGAGACCGCGGACGCGGTTGTGGGCGCGCGCATTGCGCTGGTCGGCGAGGCGGCCCACGTGGTGCCGCCGATCGGCGCCCAGGGGCTCAATCTCGGGCTCCGCGACAGCGCGGCCATCGCCGAGCTGGTCGCCGACGCGCGCCGTGACGGTCTCGACATCGGCGCGGCCGAAGTGCTCCGTCGCTACCAAGCGCAGCGCCGCGCCGACGTGATGAGCCGCGCTATCGCGGTCGACCTTCTGAACCGCAGCCTCCTCACCGATTTCCTCCTCGTGCAGGGCGCTCGCGGCCTGTCGATCTATCTGGTCGACCGTATCGGTCCGCTACGCCGCGCGCTCATGCGCGAAGGCGTGGCGCCTGCCGCCGCGCAGCCGCGTCTGATGCGCGGGGAGCTGGTATGAAGTGCCAATTCCTGGGCAGCGCTGCCGTCAAAAGCGGCTTGGCGGGCTGCTGCCGTTCAGCCTAGCCTTGGCCTCGAAAGAGCACTGGACCGCCGCATGAAACTGCCGCGCAATTTCTTCAAGCCGCTTGCCATAGGCGCGCCCGCGCCGTTGCGCGAACTGCCGCTCAAGCTCGAGCGCATGATCCACTTCGTGCCGCCGCACAACGAGAAAGTGCGCGCGCGCGTGCCGGAGCTCGTCCGTCAGGTCGACGTCGTGCTCGGCAATCTCGAGGATGCGATCCCGGCGGACACGAAAGCGGCGGCCAGAGATGGCTTCATCACCATGGCGCAGGCTTGCGACTTCGGCGCGACCGGTTTGTGGACGCGCATCAACGCGCTCAATTCGCCGTGGGTGCTCGACGATATTGCGCAGATCGTTGCCGCCGTCGGCCAAAAGCTCGACGTCATCATGCTGCCGAAGGTCGAAGGCGTCTGGGACATTCACTATCTCGACCAGCTTTTGGCGCAGCTCGAAGCCAAGCACGGCGTCAAAAAGCCGATCCTCATTCACGCGATCCTGGAGACCGCCGAAGGCGTCAACAACGTCGCCGATATCGCCGCGGCCTCGCCGCGCATGCACGGCATCAGCTTGGGCCCGGCCGATCTCGCCGCCTCGCGCGCCATGAAGACGACGCGCGTCGGCGGCGGCCACCCGGACTACAAGGTGCTCGCCGACGCCGCGCCGGGCGCGCCTGCCGATGCGCCGCGCGCGGCGTTCCAGCAGGACCTCTGGCACTACACCATCGCCAAAATGGTCGACGCCTGCGCGGCCGCCGGCATCAAGGCGTTCTACGGCCCGTTCGGCGATTTCGCCGACGGCGCCGCCTGCGAAGCGCAGTTCCGCAACGCCTTCCTGATGGGCTGCGCCGGCGCCTGGACACTGCACCCCAATCAGGTGCCGATCGCCAAGCGCGTGTTCTCGCCCGATCCGGCCGAAGTCGCCTTCGCCAAGAAGATCATCGACGCCATGCCGGACGGCTCGGGCGCAGTGATGATCGACGGCAAGATGCAGGACGACGCCACCTGGAAGCAGGCCAAGGTCTTGGTCGACCTGGCCCGCCTCGTTGCCGCCAAGGACCCCGACATGGCGGCGCGCTACCGCCTATGAACGAAACTGCAACAACACCCCGATACCCGTCCCAATTGCGACCTTGCATCGGCTCACCGCACAGGCTGTAATTCGCGCGCTGCCATGAACAAGATTCGCAACGCCAAATATCAGATCGGCCAGGTCGTGCGGCACCGCATCTATCCATTCCGCGGCGTCGTGTTCGACATCGATCCGGTGTTCGCCAACACCGACGAATGGTACGAGGCGATCCCAGCCGAGGTACGCCCGCACAAGGATCAGCCGTTCTATCATCTGTTCGCCGAGAACGAAGAGACCGAATACGTCGCCTACGTGTCGGAGCAGAATTTGTTGCCCGACACCAGCGGCGAGCCGGTGCGCCACCCGCAGGTCGCCGAAGTGTTCGTCAAGGACGGCCGCGGCGGCTATCGGCCGCGCACGGCGTCGCTGCACTGACGTTTCGAAGTCTTACGGCTTCGGCGCGGGCGCTTGGGCCTGCGGCTGACCTTGCTGCTGTTCGAGCTTCTTGCGCGCCTCGTCGGCGCGGCGCTGCAGTTCTTCCTGCAACTTCTTCTGCTGTTCCTCGAACACTTTCGGATCGGTCGGCGGGCCGTCATAGGCCTTGGCGAAGTCCGACAGCGGCAGCACCAGGCTGATCGGCTGGCCGGTCGAGTTGATGGCCTGCACGACGAGGCCCTGCCCGCTCTTCATCTTGCCGATCATGTCGGGGTTGGCTTCGTAGTCGGCCATGCAGCCGTTGGTGAAACAGATCACGTAGGGCGCCGTGAGCGGCTGGTTCTGGTCGATGATGACGCGCGTGCCGTGGACGAGCTGCATGCCGAGCGGCAGCGTCACGCGCAGGATCTTCTTCGGCTCGCCTTCCGGCTCGATCAGCACGGCGGCCACGACCGGCATACCGGACTCGATGCGGGCGTCCTTGCCGGTGAAGCAGACCTGCTTGGCATTGGCCTCCTGACCCTTGAGGCAGAACTTGGTCCAGGGCGAGTAAATGAGCTGCACCTGGTCGTTGCCTTGGGCCTGCTGCCCTCCTGGCGCCTGCTGCGCACCGGCCGGCGGTGCGGCCTGCGCGGCTGGAGGCGGGGCAGGCTTGGCCGCGGGCTTTTTGGGCGGAGCCGGCTTGGCCGGCGCCGGCGCCGCGGCCGGCGGGGTTTGCGCTGCCGCAGAGGAACTCAGCCCCGCCGCAAAGGCGGCAGCCAGCATCGCGGCGCCGCCCATGGCGACAACCATGGCAGCAAACTTAGAGGCGGACTTGCGGCCCACCGCCGGGATCGAATTCGTCATGAGTGCCGTCCTCTTCAGGTGCTGCCGCCGGCAAATCGATCCCAATCGATTTCGCTGGTCAGACTTTGGATCGATGATGCCCGATGTCGGGGTAAAACCCCATAGCCGTTCCCGCTTGCGTCGAGCGGTGCCCCCAATACGCGGTCAATCGACGCAGAATACGGCAACAGCGTGACACCTTGTCCGCGGCCCAATAGCCCAATTAGGCCTTGAGATAAAGGCCGTTCCCGCCGGACGAGCGCCCCGCCCCTCGTGATGGATAATGCCGGCACCGGGCCATCGGTATGCCCATGTTACATTTATGCTTTGCCGCCGAAGCTTAAAGCAAGAGTCATGCGGACCGAGCCGAACCATCGTGCTGTTAGCCGTTTGCAGGCCGCGCTCTGCGGCGCGCTGGCGCTGTGTTGCGGCTTCGCTTCGCCTGCGCTGGCCGAGCCGACTCATGCTATCGCCATGCACGGCAGACCGGCCATGCCCGACGGCTTTATCGCGCTTCCCTACGCCAATCCCGATGCGCCCAAGGGCGGCCGGCTGGTGGAAGGCGTGCTCGGCACTTTCGACAGCCTCAACCCGCTGATCGTCCAGGGGCTCGCCGTGCAGCCAATCCGCGGCTATGTGGTCGAAGGCTTGATGGCGCGCAGCTTCGACGAGCCGTTTACGCTCTATGGGCTGCTGGCGAAGACGGTCGAGACCGACGATGCGCGAAGCTACGTGACCTTCGGCCTCGACCTGGCCGCGCACTTCTCCGACGGCACGCCGGTCACCGCCGAGGACGTCATCTTCACCTGGCAACTCCTGCGCGACCACGGCCGGCCGAACTATCGCACCTACTACGCCAAGGTCGCCAAGGCCGAGGCCCTCGACCCGCGGACGGTGCGTTTCACTTTCGCCGATGGCGGCGACCGCGAATTGCCGCTGATCCTCGGCCTGATGCCGGTCCTGGCCAAGCACGCCATCGACGTCGCGACCTTCGAGAACACCACGTTTTCGAAACCGGTCGGCAGCGGCCCCTATGTGGTCGCCGACGTCGATGTCGGCAAGCGCGTCACCTTCAAACGCGATCCAAACTATTGGGGCCGCGATCTGCCGATCAATCGCGGCCTTTGGAATTTCGACGAACTGCGCTTCGATTTCTATCGCGACGCCAACGCCTATTTTGAAGCGTTCAAGACCGGTCTCTTCGACGTGCGCAGCGAGACCGATCCCGGCCGCTGGCAGACCGGCTACGACTTTCCTGCCGTGCACGATGGCCGCGTCATCAAGGATATGTTTTCGAGCGGCCTGCCGAAATTCGCCTCCGACTTCGTCTTCAATACGCGGCGGCCGATCTTTGGCGACATCCGCGTGCGGCAGGCGATCGCACTGCTGTTCGATTTTCAGTGGATCAACCGCGACTTTTTCTACGATCTGTACCGGCGCAGCGCGAGCTACTTCGACGACTCCGAACTGTCGGCCTATCATCGTCCGGCTGACGCGCGCGAGCGCCAACTGCTTTCGCCCTATCCCGACGCCGTGCGTGCCGATGTAATGGACGGCACCTGGTCGCCGCCGGAAAGCGACGGCTCCGGCCGCGACCGCAACACCTTGCGGCAGGCGCTCGAACTCTTCGCCGGCGCCGGCTACGTGCTCGACGGTACGACGCTGCGCAATCGCGCCAACCGTCGTCCGTTCAGCTTCGAGATCATGGTGAAAGAGCGCGACGAACAGCGCCTCGCGCTCGCCTTTGCCAACAATCTCGCCCGCGCCGGCATCGACGCCCGCGTCCGCATGGTCGACGCCGTGCAATTCGACCAGCGTAAGCTGTCGTTCGACTTCGACATGATCGAATACCGCTGGGAGCAATCGCTGTCGCCCGGCAACGAGCAACTGTTCTACTGGGGCTCGGCGTCGGCCGATCAGCAGGGCACCCGCAACTATATGGGCGTCAAGAGCGCGGCCATCGATGCCATGATCGCCGCCATGCTGCGGGCGCGCGAGCACGACGAGTTCGTCGATGCAGTCCGCGCGCTCGACCGCGTGCTGATCTCGGGCTCCTACGTCGTGCCGTTGTTCTATCTGCCGCAGCAGTGGGTCGCACGCTGGAATTATGTCGCTCATCCGGCGCGCACTTCTCTCTACGGCTATCTGCCGGAAACCTGGTGGCGCGTGCCGGCCAAGCAGGGATCGACGCTGCAATGATCCTCGGCGAGTCGGCCGCCGGTGCGCGGGAGCCGCACGGGCAGAGCCGCATCACCATCGACGAGATTTTCCGCCGCATCGCGCAGCGCCGGCCCGAGGCGCTGGCGCTCGCCGACGCGCCGAACCGCAAGACCTTCGCCGCCGGTGCGCCGCGGCGCCTGACATTCGCGCAAGCCGACCGCATGGTCAGCGCCATTGCCGGTCGGCTGCGCCAGATGGCGCTGCCGACCGACGCCGTCGTCGGCATTCAATTGCCCAACATCGTGGAAAACGTACTCGCCATGCTCGGCGTGATGCGCGCCGGCATGATCGCGGCGCCCATGCCGCTCCTGTGGCGGCGCGCCGACGCGGTGGCGGCGGCCTCGCGTATCGACGCCAAGGCGCTGATCACCTGCGGTGCGGTCGACGGCTTCAATCATTCCCAACTCGCCATGAAGGTTGCCGCCGAAGTTTTTTCGGTCCGCTATGTCTGCGGCTTCGGCGCCGAATTGCCCGACGGCGTCGTGGCGTTCGACGATCTCTTCACCGCCAACGCGCTCGATCCGCTGCCGCCGCTCGAGCGCGAGCGGCACGACAATGCCGCGGCTCACCTTGCCGTCATCACCTTCGATGTGACCGACGGCGGGATCGTGCCGGTGGCGCGCAGCCATCTCGAATTGTTTGCCGGCGGCCTCGGCGTGCTGCTGGAAAGCCGCTTGGTGCAGGAAGCCAACGTGCTGTCGACGCTGGCGCCGTCGTCGTTCGCCGGCATCTGCCTCACGATGCTGCCGTGGCTTTTGAGCGGCGGCACGCTGCACCTGCATCATCCGTTCGATCCGACGGTGCTGGTCGGCCAGTGGCGTGGCGATACGCGCTGCGGCGCGCTGATCTTGCCGGCGCCGATGGCGTTCCGGCTGTCCGACGCCGGCGTGTTCTCGCGCTCCGGTCCGTCGAGCGTCATCGCCGCCTGGCGCGCGCCGGATCGGATCGGCGTGAGCCCGGCCTGGCGCGAGCGTGATACCACTCTGGTCGATGTCTCGATCTTCGGTGAGATCGGCGTGGTCGCCGCGCGCCGCAATGCGAACGGCACGCCGACGGCGCTGCCGTTCGGCGCCGTCGTTGCGCCGCGTGGCAGCCCGGGCGCCGTCGTGGTCGCCGAGGTCACGGCGACGGCATTCGGTAGCGTGGCGATCCGCGGGCCGATGGTGCCGCGCTTTGGCTTCCCGCCCGGCAGCGAGGCGGCCGGGCTGCCGTATCTTCCGGTCGGCCGCGCCGGCCTGATCGATACCGGCTACACCTGCCGGGTCGATCCCGGCGCCCGCACCATCGCCATTACCGGGCCGCCGCCCGGCATGATCAGCGTCGGCGGCTATCGGTTCTCGCTGCGCCATCTGCAGGATACGATCGACCATGCCGATCGGCATGCGACGCTCGCAACCCTGCCCGATCCGCTGCTCGGTCAGCGCTTGGTCGGCAACGCCGCCGACCGCTATGCTGTGCAAACGGCGCTCAACGCGGCGGGCGTCAACCCGCTGGTCGCGGCCGCCTTCCACGACCGCAGCGACCTCCCGGTCGCAGCGCGCGCCGCGGCGAGAGGTTAAATTCTGAAAAGGTTGGAGACGACGTTGGCAGAGCATCAGTTCCGGGGCCGCCGGGAAGACACGCGCCTCATAACGGGCCGCGGCCGTTACACCGCCGATTTGGTGGCCAATCATGCGGGCGAGCGGCCGGCGGCGGCGTATTTCCTGCGCAGCGACCGCGCGCACGCCAGGATCGCGCGCATCGACAGCGCGCGCGCACAGGCAGCGCCCGGCGTGCTCGGCATTTTGACCGGCGCCGATTTTGCCGCGGCCGGCTGGAAGGGCTTGCCGGCCATGGCGTTCTTCAAGGGCGTCGGCGGCAGTGCGTTGCGCGTGCCACCGCGTTACGGACTTGCGCACGAGCGCGTCCGCTTTGTCGGCGAGCCGGTCGTCATCGTGGTCGCCGAAACCGAAGCTGCGGCCCAGGACGCGGCCGAGCTGATCGATGTCACCTACGAAGACCTGCCGGCCTACGTCGAAGCCGACACCGCCCTGACGCAAGGCGCGGTGCCGCTGCACGACGATGCGCCGAGCAATCTCGCCTTCGAATACGAATACGGCAGTCGCGAAGCCGCCGACGCGGCGATGGCCGGCGCCGCCCACGTGGTGCGCGTCGCGGTGCGGGCGCAGCGCATTTCTGGCAATCCGATGGAGCCGAAATCTGCGGTCGCTTCCTATGACGCGGCGAGCGACACCTTCGAGCTGTGGGTGCCATCGCAGGGCACCTCGGATCTGAAGACGGCGCTCGCCAGCATGACCGGCCTGCCGTGGGAGCGTTTCAAGGTCCACTCCGCCGACGTCGGCGGCGGTTTCGGCGTGCGCAACGAAATCTATCCTGAGTTTCTCGCCGTGCTGCTGGCGGCGATGAAGACCGGGCGCACGGTGAAATGGACCGGCACGCGCGGCGAGACCTTGTCGGGCGACCATCACGCCCGCGGCGCCGATCTGATGGGCGAGCTCGGCCTCGACCGCGACGGCCGCTTCGTCGCCTTGCGTGTCGAATGGCTGGTCAATGTCGGCGCGTTCTGCTCCAACGCCGGGCCGCTGATCAACACGGTCGCGGCACCGACCAGCACCGCCATCAGCCTCTACAACATCACGGCAATCCACGGCCGGCACCGCCTCGTCTTCACCACGACGACGCCGACCACCGCCTACCGTGGCGCCGGCCGCCCAAACGTCTCCTATTTGTGGGAGCGCCTGGTCGAGGAAGCCGCCGCGGTCACCGGCATCGATCCGATAAAACTCCGCCGCAAGAATTTCCTGCGCAAGAAGCAGTTTCCGATGCGCACGCCGACCGGTTCGAACTACGACAGCGCCGATCCCGACCGGCTGTTGACCACGGCCTTGGCGGCGGCCGACTGGAAGGGATTTGCGGCGCGGCGGCGGGCCGCCAAGCGCCGCGGCAAGCTGCGCGGGCTTGGCCTTGCGATGTTTCTCGAGCCGTCCGGCGGGCTCGGCAAGGAACAGGCCGAGATCCGCGTCGCGACCGACGGCAAGCTCGCACTGTTTTGCAATGCCGGCCCGTCGGGCCAGGGCCACGAGACCGTGTTTCCAGCCATCGTCGCCGGTGTGCTCGGGCTCGCCGCCGACAAGATCGAGCTTCGCTACAACGACATCGCGGCGCCAAAGCTCGCCGGCACCGGCTCGTTCGGCTCGCGCTCGCTGATCAGCCACGGCTATGCGCTGCAAGCGGCCGCCAAGGAGCTGGTCGAGAAAGGCCGCAAGCTCGCCGCCGAAGAGTTCGAGGTCGCGCCGGGCGACGTCACCTTCGAGAACGGCGGCTACGCGGTCGCCGGCACCGATCTGAAGATGAGCTTGCAGTCGCTGATCGAGAAGCGCTGGAGCACGCCGGCCGCGCCCGCCCATCCGCTCGACACCAACACATCCGTCGATCTCGCCACCGCGTTTCCGAGCGGCGCCCACATCGCCGAGGTCGAGATCGATCCCGACACCGGAGCGCTGGCGCTGCTGAGCTACATCGCCGCCGACGATTGCGGCACCATCTTCAACCACGCGCTGGTCGAGGGCCAGTTGCACGGCGGCCTGCTGCAGGGCATCGGCCAGGCGATCGGTGAGCACATCGCCTACGAGCCCGACACCGGCCAGCTTCTGACCGGCAGCTTCATGGACTATTTCATGCCACGCGCCGACAATGCGGCGCCGACCACCCTGATCGACTGCGGCGCGCCCTCGCCGGCCAATCCGCTCGGCGCCAAGGGCGCCGGCGAAGCCGGCGCCACCGGCGCGGTGCCGGCGCTCGCCAACGCCGTGCTCGACGCGCTCAAAGCCGCGAACGTCCGCCACCTCGACATGCCCTACACCGCGGACCGCGTCTGGCGCGCCATCCGCGACGCCAAAGGACTAGGCGCGAAGGGACTTGGCGCGCAAGGACTTGGCGCAAAGGAACCTGGCGCGGGACATTGACCGGACGTTAACAGCGCCTTGGCTATGCTGCGGCCTTGGGTCTTCAAGTCCTGAGTCCTCAAGTCCGCACTCCGCCATGGCGCTGCAAGGTCCGTTCGTCGTCATTGCCGACAGCCCGGATGCGGATGTCGTCGAAGCGCTGCGCGCCGACGGCGCCTTCCCGATCATCGAGACCGGCTGGAGCGACGCGCCGGCGGCGCTTTCGTCCGTCGAGCCCGAAGCGGTGGTGCTGGCCGAGCCGTGCGGCGATCTCGCCCGCGCCGCGGCGATTGCGCATGCGTTGACCGGACCCCGCAACAGGAAACGCGCGCTCACCCCGCTCGTCGCCCGCAGCCGCGACGATGTCGTGCCGCCGGTGCCCGACGCGCTTGCGATCTCCGTCAATGCGCCGGCCGAGCGCATCGTCCGCCGCCTTGCCTCGGCGCTGCGGGTGCGCGCCTTGCACGGCACCGTGCTGCGGCGGACCGAGACGTTGTCTTCGCGCGGCGAATTGCCGCCGGAATTACCGGCGCGCGATGCGCTCGAAGATGCAACCGTCCTCCTGGTCGGCCGTGGCCGCTCCTTTCCCACGCTGTCCGTTGCGCTGGGCGAACGGGTCGGCGTCATCGGCGCGCTCAGCGTCGAGAGCGCCGCGCGCACGCTCAACGCCCGCGACATCGACGGCATCGTCATCGGCGACGGCTTTGGCCCGCGTATCGTCGACGCCTTGCTGACCGTTCTGGCCGAAGATGTCCGCTTCCGCGATCTGCCGGTCGGCGTGCTCGGGGGCCATCCGGCGACGATCGAGCCGCACTGCCTCGGCCTGCCCAATCTCGAGCGCACCGCGGAAAATCCGGCGCGCCTGGTCGAGCGCTTCCTGCCGTACGTGCGCGTGCACGCGTTCGGGCAGAGGCTGCGCCGGATGCTGAAATCGCTCGACGCCCACGGCATGGTCGATCCCGATACCGGCTTGCTCGGCCACGAGGCGTTCTGGCGCGACCTCAACCGCGCCGTCGATGACGCCGACCGCCGCGGTGTCGGGCTCTCGATCGCGCGGTTCTCGTTCGCCCGCGGCAGCCGCCGGCTCAGCGTCGATGCCGCGCGCGTGCTCGCCCGGCTGATGCGGCAGGTGGATTTCGCCTGCCGCGAGGCCGACAATTCCATCTTCGCCGTGTTCACCGAGACTGATTTGCGCGAAGCGCACGTCATCGCGCGGCGCATCGCCAGCGTGCTGAAGAACACCATGCTGCTGATGCCGGACAAGAAGCCCGCCGCTATCGAGACCGCGGTGACCTTGGCGACCTTGAAGGCAAGCGACAATGTCGAGTCGCTCATCGCCCGCGTGGTCGGCAAAGAAAAAACAAAATGACGGGCGCCTGCCTCCTTGCTCGGCGGCAATGAAAAAGCGACGTAAAGAAGCATCGTGCCCTTGCACGATGCTTTTGGCGGCCAAATATTTCCCTGCATGTCGACTATGCGGTAGGCTGAAGCCCGCACCCCGATCGAAGGATTTTTGTCATGGCCCGCGAAGCCGACGCCCCGAACTCCGCTGCCGTCCAAGGAAACGTCCATGTCGACGTCGTCTCCGACGTGGTTTGTCCGTGGTGCTATATCGGGAAGCGGCGACTCGAAGGCGCGCTCGCGCTTCTTCCCGACATTGCGGTCGACATCAACTGGCGGCCCTATTTCCTCAACGCCTGGATTCCGCGCGAGGGCGTCGACCGCACGAACTACCTCGAAACAAAATTCGGCTCGGTCGAACGCTATGCCGCAATCGCCGAGCGCGTCGCCGCCGCGGCCGCCATGGAAGGCCTCGTCTATGCACCGGACAAGATGAGCCGGCAGCCCAATACGCTCGACTGCCATCGCCTGATCCTGTGGTCGCGCAGCGTCACCGATCCGGGCCGTGTGAAGCAGCGTTTGATGGAGCTCTACTTCGCCGAGGGCGCCGACCTGAGCGATCCCAATGTGCTGGTCGAGGCCGGCGTCGCCTGCGGCATGGACGGCGACCTTGTACGGCGCCTGCTCGCCAGCGAGGCCGACGTCGATCGCGTCGAAGGCGAAGCCAATTCGGCGAAGGAAGCCGGCATCGACGGCGTGCCGTGCTTCATCTTCGGTGGCAGCGTCATCGTCACCGGCGCGCAGTCGCCGGAATATCTCGCCAGCGCCATCACGCGCGTCGCGCAACAGGCGACGCGGCTGCGAGCGTAGACTCGTTATTGCGAGCGAAGCGGTCCAGCGCGACTATGTAGCTGGCTCGTGCCACAGCTGCAACGCGCAATGGTCCGCGATGCGTCTAAAATCGCTATCGGTTGAGAGCATTAACAGCCGGTGGCGCAAACAGAGCTGCGCCAATAGCGCATCGATCGTCCCGATTTGCACGCCGCCGCGACGACACACGTTGCGCAAGTTCGCGGCCTCGATGTGATCTTCGCGATCGGGTACGAGCAGCGGCACCGCGGAAAATCGGTCCAAAATCTGGGTCCGCGCCCGCGGACCAGAAAAGCCTTGCAGAAGCTCCTGTAAGACAAGGCCGGTGGTTAGGATGCTTTCGCCAGCTTCAATCGCACGGACCAATGCACGCGTTTGCGGCGTTGCCGACGGTGCGTCACGGCGCAACGCGAGCGACCATACGCTAGTGTCTACGAATAAGCTCAATCGCGCGCCCGCTCCACCTTGTAATCATAGGTGGAATCCCATTCGAGCTTGCCCATCAAATCGAGCAGGCGCTTCTGGCGCCTTCGCGCAATGAACTCTTGCAGTGCTTTCGTTACCGCGGCCTTTTTGGTCCGTTCGCCGCTCACTTCCAATGCGCGTTCGATCAGATCCGGGTCGATCGATAGGTTCGTCGCCATGTGTGAAACTCCACACAAATATCTACACAAAAACGAATGAATAATCAAGCGCTTTACAGATGGAAGGGTTTACGCCGCCTTCGCTCGCTCCGCGATCCCCACCAACGATCGCAAAATCCCCGTCGCGCCTTTGAGCCGCTCGGGCGGAGCATCCCATTCCTCGAAGAACACGACTTTCTGGTCCGGCCGCACGCGGGCGCCTTCGGGGTATTTGGCGATGTAGGCGATGAGGCCCTCGGGGTTGGCGAAGATGTTGTCGCGGAACGCCAGCACGGCCCCCTTGGGGCCGACCTCGATCTTCTCGACATTGGCGCGGCGGCACAGCGATTTGATGGCAACGATTTGCAGCAGATAGTCGACCTCCGGCGGCAGCGGGCCGAAACGGTCGGCGAGCTCGGCGCCGAACGCTTCGATGTCGCGGTCGTCCTCGATCTCGGCAAGACGCCGGTAGAGCGCGAGCCGCACCGGCAGGTCGGTGACGTAGTCTTCGGGGATGAGCACCGGCGTGCCGATGGTGATCTGCGGCGACCATTTCTCCGCCAGCGGCGCGCTGATGCCGGCTTTGAGCGATAGCACCGCCTCCTTGAGCATCTCCTGATAAAGCTCGTAGCCGACTTCCTTGATGTGGCCGGACTGCTCCTCGCCCAAAAGGTTGCCGGCGCCGCGGATGTCGAGATCGTGGGAGGCGAGCTGGAAGCCGGCGCCCAGCGTGTCAAGCGATTGCAGCACTTTGAGGCGGCGCTCGGCCTGCGGCGTGATGCGGCGGTTGGCCGGCAAGGTGAGCAGCGCATAAGCGCGGAGCTTCGAGCGCCCTACCCGGCCTCTGAGTTGATAGATCTGCGCCAGGCCAAACATGTCGGCGCGATGCACGATCAGCGTGTTCGCGGTCGGAATGTCGAGGCCGGATTCGACGATGGAGGTCGACAGCAGCACGTCGTATTTGCCATCGTAGAACGCCGACATGATGTCTTCGAGCGCCGTCGAGGGCATCTGCCCGTGAGCGACGGCGACGCGCACCTCCGGCACGGTCTTGTCGAGGAACGCTTTGGCGTCGGCCAGATCCTCGATGCGCGGGCAGACGTAGAAGGCTTGCCCGCCGCGGTAGCGCTCGCGCAGCAGCGTCTCGCGCACCACCACCGGATCGAACGGTGACACGAAGGTGCGCACGGCGAGCCGATCGACCGGCGGCGTAGCGATGATCGACATTTCGCGCACGCCGGAGAGCGCGAGTTGCAAGGTGCGCGGGATCGGCGTCGCGGTCAGCGTCAGCACGTGGACCTCGGCGCGCAGCGCTTTGAGCTTTTCCTTGTGCGCGACGCCGAAATGCTGCTCCTCGTCCACCACGAGCAGGCCGAGATCCTTGAACTTAATCGACTTGCCAAGGAGCGCGTGGGTGCCGATAACGATATCGACGCCGCCTTCGGCGAGGCCTTTTTTCACTAACGCCAAATCCTTGTTCGACACCAGGCGCGAGGCTTGCGCGATGTGCACCGGATAGCCGCGGAAGCGCTCGGTGAAGGTCTTGGTGTGCTGACGCGCGAGCAGCGTGGTCGGCACCACGATGGCGACCTGCTTGCCGTTCATGGCGGTGAGGAAGGCGGCGCGCAGCGCGACCTCGGTCTTGCCGAAGCCGACGTCGCCGCAAATGAGCCGGTCCATGGGCCGGCCGGAGGAAAGGTCGTTGTCGACGGCGGCTATGGCCGCGAGCTGGTCATCGGTCTCGTCGTAAGGAAAGCCGGCGCAGAACTCGTTGTAGAGGCCGGGACCGACCGCGAGCCGCGGCGCTTCGCGCAGCTGCCGCTCGGCGGCGATCTTGATGAGCTCGCCGGCGATCTCGCGGATGCGGTTCTTCATGCGAGATTTGCGCGCCTGCCAGGCGCCGCTGCCGAGGCGGTCGAGTTCAACGCCGGCGCCCTCGGAGCCGTAGCGCGACAGCAGCTCGATGTTCTCCACCGGCAGGAACAGCTTGTCGCCGCCGGCGTAGTGGATCTCCAGGCAATCGTGCGGCGCGCCGGCGGCCTCGATGGCCCGCAGCCCGTGGAAGCGGCCGATGCCGTGATCCACGTGAACGACAAGATCGCCGGCCGCGAGGCTCGTGACTTCGGCGATGAAATTTTCCGCGCGCTTCGAGGCGCGGCGGCCGCGAATGAGCCGCTCGCCCAGAATGTCCTGTTCGCTGATGACGGCGGTGTCGGCGGTCTCAAAGCCGGCTTCGATGCCGAGCACGGCGAGGCCGGTGTCGGGGCGCGCCAGGGCCAGCATCTGCGGCCACGAGGCGACGTTTTTCAGATTGAGGAGGCCGTGCTCGGCAAGCACGTGGGCCATACGCTCGCGCGAGCCTTCGCTCCACAGCGCGATCACCGTGCGCTTGCCGGCCGACTGCAGCGCCTGCACGTGCTTCGTCACCGCCTCGAATACGTTGGTGCCGGGGGTGCTGCGCTCGGCGGAGAAGTTGTGGCCGGCGCGGGTGCCGATCTCGATGGTGTCGGCGGAGCCTTCGGGCGCAGCGAACGGTGTCAGCTTCGCCAGCGCTACATTGTCGAGCCGCGCGCGCCATTCGGCTTCGCCGAGATAGAGCCGGTCCGGCGGCAACGGCTTATACGGCGCGCCGCCGCCGTCTTGATCGAGCGCATCCTTGCGCGCCTGGAAATAGTCTGCGATCTGCGCCAAGCGCTCGTGCGCCGCCTCCTCGGCCAGCGGCTCGAGGACAATCGGAGTCGCTGCGCGTCCTCTCTCCCCGGAGGCGAGAGGGTTAGGGTGAGCGGGCTCGGGCGGTGGAGTTTGATTCTGAATCGTCCGAACCTCCTCACCCCGCCCCTCTCCCCGGAGGGGAGAGGGAGAAGATGCAGCGTCGTCCGCGTCGAGATAATCGAATGCCGTCTCGAGCCGCTGATGAAACAGCGGCAGCCAGTGCTCCATGCCGGCATGGCGACGGCCTTCGCTGACCGCTTCGTAGAGCACGTCGTCTGGTGACGCGGCGCCGAACGCCGCCACATAGCCGGTGCGGAACAGCTTGATGGTGTCGCTCGTAAGCTGAAACTCCGCCACCGGCACGAGATCGAGGGCGCGCAACTCGGCGCTGGTGCGCTGCGTCTCGGGATCGAAGCTCCTAATCGATTCCAAAGTGTCGCCGAAGAAGTCGAGCCGCACCGGTTCGCCCATGCCGGGGGCGAAGAGATCGACGATGCCGCCGCGCACAGCGTAGTCGCCCGCTTCGCGCACGGTGGAGGCGCGATTAAATCCGTTCAGCTCCAGCCACTGCACGATGCCGGCCATCGGCAGCATGTTGCCCGGCGCGGCGGACAGCGATTGCGTCGCGACAAGGTCGCGCGCCGGCACGCGCTGCAAAATGGCGTTGACGGTGGTGAGCAGCACGGCCGGCCGCTCGCGGCCCTTGATGCGCGCAAGCCGCGCCAGCGCGGTCATGCGCTGCGCCACGATCGCGGCATGGGGCGACACCCGGTCGTAGGGCAAGCAGTCCCAGGCCGGAAATTCCAAGACTTCGATGTCGGGGGCGAAGAAGGCGATGGCGCGCCCGAGCGCTGCCATGCGGCTGCCGTCGCGGCAGACCACGGCCGCCGATATCGCCGGCGGCTTGTCGCCCGCCGCAACCGCGCGAGCGAGATCAGCGATCACCAAACCTTCGGCGGCATCGGCGATGCCGGCGAGCGTCAGCGGCCGGCCGGCTTTGAGCCGCCGCGCCGGTGATTGGGGCTGTGTGAGCGTCGGCGCCGTCACCGCTCCTCCTTGGCGGTGCCGCCGCGGCTGCCGCGGGCGTGAAAATCGCGCAGCTGCCGCAGCACCGCCGTGTCGTAATGCGCCGGCACGGCGGCCTCGCCGCTGACCCAGGCGTAAAGGTCGGCGTTCGGCACTTCGATCAGCCGCTCGAAGTCGTTCAGCGAAGACTCGTCCAACCGCTCGATGTACGCGTCGGCGAAGCGGCCGACGATCAGGTCGGTCTCGCGGACACCGCGGCGCCAGGCGCGAAACAGAAGCTTCTTGCGCCGCTCCGACAAGCCTTCGCTCGACCGCTCAGTCATTTGGACCTCAAAGTCATTTGAACTTCAAAAGTCATGGGGATCTCAAACGCCAATAGCCCGGACGCGGCCGGGCGTGAGGTATATAGAGGGCGAAAGACGAGATGTCAGCCTTTCCAACCGTCACCCGGAGGTGCGAGCGTAGCGAGCCTCGAAGGGCGACGGCCCGGGCGCCTCGGCCGCATCCTTCAAGGGCCGCTTCGCGGCCACCTCAGGATGACGGAAAATAGGTTGATGCGGCCCAACATGCTCAATCCGCTGTTCGCCACGCTAACGGCGCTGCCCGGCATTGGGCCGAAGCTGGAGAAGATTTTCGCGCGGCTTTTGAGCCGCGACGGCGAGCCGCCGCATCTCATCGATCTGCTGTTCCATCTGCCGACCGGCTTCGTCGATCGCCGCAACCAGCCGAAGCTCAGTGAAGTCGTGCCCGACACCGTGGTCACCGTCGCCGTCACCGTGGAGCGGCACCGGCCGCCGCCGCCGAACCGGCCGCGCGCGCCTTACAACATCGACGCCGGCGACGACACCAACACGCTGATGATTACCTATTTCAATGCGCGTAAGGATTACCTGCAAAAGCTCTTCCCGGTCGGCGAATTGCGCTACGTGTCCGGCACCGCGACGCTTTACGACGGCCATCTGCAGATGGTGCATCCCGACCGCGTGGTGGACGCGGAAGGCTTCGCGCAACTGCCGCTGATCGATCCGGTCTATCCGTTGACCGAGGGCTTGCACCCGAACCAGGTGCGCAAGGCGCTCGATCTCGCGCTGGCGCGGCTGCCGCAACTGCCGGAATGGCAGGACGCAGCGTGGCTCGCAAAAAACCGCTTTCCCGATTTCGCGTCAGCGCTGCGCGCCATCCATCGGCCCGAGGCGCCCGACGCGCTCGAGCCTGAAAGCCAGGGCTGGTCGCGGCTCGCCTACGACGAGCTTTTGGCCGGCCAACTCGCGCTCGCGCTTTTGCGCGCCCATATGCGCGCGCGCCCGGGTCACGGCAGCGCCGCCGAGGGTCGCCTGCGACAGAAGGTGATCGCCGCGCTGCCCTACGCGCTGACGCCGTCACAGCAGCGTGCTGTCACGGACATCGTCGCCGATCTGGCGCAACCGAACCGCATGCTGCGGCTGCTGCACGGCGACGTCGGCTCGGGCAAGACCGTGGTGGCGCTCCTTGCTGCGGCGACCGTGATCGAGGCCGGCCGCCAGGCGGCGCTGATGGCGCCGACCGAGATTCTGGCGCGGCAGCATTTTGCCACCATCGCTCCCTTGGCGGCCAAGGCCGGCATCAAGGTCGCCATCCTCACCGGCCGCGAGCGCGGCCGCGACCGCCCCGACATTCTGGCGGCGCTTTCCGCCGGCGACATCGATCTCATCGTCGGCACTCACGCACTGTTCCAGGACGACGTCGCGTTCCGCGATCTCGCGCTCGCCATCGTCGACGAGCAGCATCGCTTCGGCGTGCATCAGCGGCTTGCGCTTGCCCGCAAGGGCGAAGCCGTCGACCTGCTCGTGCTCACGGCGACGCCGATCCCGCGCACACTCGTGCTGAGCTATTTCGGCGACATGGACGTTTCGGAGCTGCGCGAAAAACCAGCCGGCCGGCAAAAAATCGATACCCGCGCCGTACCCCTGTCGCGGCTCGACGAGGTGATCGAAGCGGTGGCGCGCGCGCTCGACGAAGGCCGCCGCGTCTACTGGGTCTGCCCGCTGGTCGAGGAATCCGAAACCACCGACCTCGCCGCGGCCGAGGAGCGTTACGCGGCGCTGCAAAAACGCTTCGGCGACGCCGTCGATCTGGTGCATGGCCGCATGCGCGGCGCCGACAAGGACCGCGCCATGGAGCGTTTCGCCTCGGGCGAGACGCGGCTCCTCGTCGCCACCACCGTGATCGAGGTCGGCGTCGACGTTCCGGAAGCAAGCGTCATGGTGATCGAGCACGCCGAGCGCTTTGGGCTTGCGCAGCTGCATCAATTGCGCGGTCGCATCGGCCGCGGTGCCGAGCGCTCGACCTGTCTTCTGCTCTATAAGGCGCCGCTCGGCGAAACGGCGAAAGCGCGTCTTGCCATCCTGCGCGAGACCGACGACGGCTTCCGCATCGCCGAGGAGGATTTGCGCCTGCGCGGCGAAGGCGACGTGCTCGGCACCCGGCAAAGCGGCATGCCGGGCTTCCGCATCGCCCGCATCGAATTCCACGGCAAGCTCTTGAGCGCGGCGCGCGACGATGCCGCGCTGATGCTCGCGCGCGACGCAAAACTGCAATCGCCGCGCGGCCAGGCACTGCGCGTGCTGCTCTATCTGTTTGCCCGCGACGAGGCGATCAGGCTGCTTGGCGCCGGCTAGCTACTCCGCCGGCAACGGATCGGGCCCGAACCGGTTCGCACCGGACGTGCCTTTGAAACAAAACCAGACGATCAGCAGAATGGAGCCGATGACGGTGAGCAACAGCAGCAGCCACCACGCCGTCCGGTCGAGGTCGTGCAGCCGGCGCGCGCCGACCGCAAGGCTCGGCAGGATAGTGACCAGATCGAAGATGGTGTTGAGGGGCGATACGCCGCCGGGATTGTAGCCGAACACGGCGGCATCGATGATGCCGGTGGCGAGTGCCCCGATGATCGTGAACAGCACCCAGAGCCAGTACTCGGCGCGGTAGGCGCGGCCGTTGAAGTTCACGTAGTTCGCAAAACCCGAAGCAATCGCTTCGCCGAAACCCATGGCTGACCCCTTGGCCGTCGGATTGCGGCACGATAGTAGATCAGGCGCCGTCGCGCGTCAGCCTATCCTACGGTTGTAGCTTCCGGCTTGCGCACGGCTTGCGCGGTGCGCGCGGTTTGTGCCAATGCGGCGAGCTTTTGCTGTTGATCGCCACCCGGTTGAATGATGCCGGCCGACATCAACAGTTGCATCGCCTCTTCGACGGTGATGTCGATATCGATGACGTCGCGGCGCGGCACGTAGAAGAAGAAGCCGGTGGTCGGGTTCGGCGTGCACGGCAGGAAGGCGGAGACGTGCTCGGTCGCCGGCAACTGCGCGGCGATCCCGGCGCCCGGCGACTGGGTCAGAAACACCAGCGACCACATGCCCGGCGCCGGAAACTCGACCAGGCCGACGCGGCGGAAGCTCGATCCGGAGCTCGAGAACACGGTCTCGAAGATCTGCTTGGCGGTGCGGTAGATCGGCCGCACGATCGGCATGCGGTGCAGCAGGCTCTCGCCGATATCGACGAGCTTGCGTCCGACCAGGTTGGCGGCGAGAAAGCCGAGCAATGTCAACGCCGCGAAAGCGATGATCAGTCCGAGCCCCGGAATGTGAAACGGCAGATAAGTCTCGGGCAGATACGCCTTGGGAATGAGTGGCCGCACCAGGTTGTCGACCCAGGTGACGAACCACCAGATCAGCCACAAGGTCACCGCCACCGGGCCGGCAACGATGAGCCCGGTGAGAAAATAATTGCGGACGCGGCTGATGAAGCCCGGTGCTGCCTTGGGCGCGCCGGCCGCCGTCACGCCGCCCTGTTCGCTATCGTTCGTCATGCGATCCAATCGTGCAAATCCGGCGCCCTAATATCCGGTGCCATCATTTATCTGCTTTCGCGCCCACCGGCGCACCAGCGTGCCAGCGTGCCGTCGCGCCTGCGCGGCTCTATTCCACCGTCACCGACTTGGCAAGGTTGCGCGGCTGGTCGACGTCGGTGCCCATGATGACGGCGGTGTGATAGGCGATGAGCTGCACCGGCACCGCATAGACGAGCGGCGCCACGCTCGCCGGCATGGCCGGCAGCGTCAGCGTCACCCACGGCTTCGAATTGCCGGTGGCGCGGGCGCCTTCGGCATCGGTCACCAGCACCAGACGGCCGCCGCGGGCGGCGACCTCCTCCATGTTGGAGACGGTCTTCTCGAAAATCTGGTCGTGCGGGGCGATCACGATCACCGGCATAGTCTCGTCGATCAGCGCGATCGGGCCGTGCTTGAGCTCGCCCGCCGCATAGCCCTCGGCGTGGATGTAGGAGATTTCCTTGAGCTTGAGCGCGCCTTCGAGCGCGATCGGATAGCTCGTGCCGCGGCCGAGATAGAGCACGTCGCGGCATTTGGCCAGATCGCGGGCAAGCTCGGTGATCTGCGGCTCGAGCGCGAGCGCCTCGGCAAGGTGGCGCGGCACTTCGATCAGCGCGTGGACGAGCTTCCTTTCGTCGGTTGCGGAAAGCACGCCGCGGGCGCGGCCGGCGGCAACCGCGAGGCTCGCCAGCGCCGCGAGCTGGCAGGTGAACGCCTTAGTCGAGGCGACGCCGATCTCCGGCCCGGCGAGCGTCGGCATCACCACGTCGCTTTCGCGGGCGATGGTCGAGGTCGGCACGTTGACGACGGACAGAACGTGCTGCTTGTGCTCGCGCGCGTAGCGCAGCGAGGCGAGCGTATCGGCGGTCTCGCCCGACTGCGACACGACGATGGCGAGCCCGCCGTCGCCGAGCGGCGGCGCGCGGTAGCGGTATTCGGAGGCGATATCGATCTCGACCGGCAGGTGGGCGAAACGCTCGAACCAGTATTTGGCGACCATGCCGGCGTAATAGGCGGTGCCGCAGGCGGCGATCGAGATGCGGGTGAGCTTGCCAAAGTCGAACGGCAGCGGCATCGGCAGCGCGACGCGCTCGGCCGCCATGTCGATGTAATTGGCGAGCGTGTGGCCGACCACTTCGGGCTGCTCGAAAATCTCCTTCGCCATGAAGTGGCGATGGTTGCCCTTGTCGATGAGCATCACGGAGGCTTGCGATTTCAGGATCGCGCGCTGCACCACCGCGCCCTGGGCGTCGTGCACCTCGGCCTTGTCGCGATTGACGACCACCCAGTCGCCGTCCTCGAGATAGCTCACCATGTCGGTGAACGGCGCGAGCGCAATCGCGTCGGAGCCGACATACATGGCGCCGTCGCCATAGCCGATGGCGAGCGGCGAGCCCTTGCGGGCGGCGATCAGGAGATCGTCCTCGCCGGCGAACAGAAAGGCGAGCGCGAACGCGCCGCGCAGCCGCGGCAGCGCCGCCTTGACCGCCTCGACCGGCGCCAAGCCCTGGTCCATCGCCGCACTGACCAGATGCGCGACCACCTCGGTGTCGGTCTCGGTGACGAATTTGGCGCCGTGCTCCGAGAGCTCGCGACGCAGCTCGGCGAAATTCTCGATGATGCCGTTATGCACCACCGCCAAGCGCTCGGTGGCGTGCGGATGCGCGTTGTTCTCGGTCGGCTTGCCGTGGGTCGCCCAGCGGGTGTGACCGATGCCGATGGTGCCGGCGAGCGGCTCGCGCGCCAACCGCTGCTCGAGGTTCTTCAGCTTGCCTTGCGCGCGACGGCGCGTCAGCACGCCGTGCTCCAGCGTCGCGACCCCCGCGGAATCGTAGCCGCGGTATTCGAGGCGCTTGAGCGCATCGATCATCTGTGGCGCCGCCGCCTCATGGCCGACAATGCCGATAATCCCGCACATACCTGACGACTGACCCCTGCCCGCCTCTGTTAATAGTTAAAGCCCAGCCATTCTAGCGGCGAAACTCAAATAACCTTTCGCTTCGTGACAATTTGTTGGCGGGACCCTTAACGGTTCTTAGCGCCGGATCGCACCCCTTCGGCGCCTGATCTTGCACCTATTTTCCGCCCTGCGCCCGCTTTTTGCGCAAGCTTTTGAGCAAGCGCAGGCGCGCCGCGCAGCCTTCCTTAACGAGCTGGCGGCTTCTGCCGAGCGCCAAGGCATTGGCCGGCCCATTCACTCAGGCATCGAGCGTCTTCTGGCGCAGGCGCTCCTGCATCAGACGTTCCGCCTCGGCCAGCTGAGCTTTGGTATTGATGCCGCGCGCGTCGTCCTCCTCGCCTTCGACCGCGACGGCCGCAAGCTTCATGCCGTGGGCGATCGCGACCGCATCGGTCAGATAAAATTCGTGTTTGCGATTGGCGTTGCCGATCCTTTCCAGGATCGCAAGTGCATGCTCGGCGGCGAACGCCATGATGCCGCCGTTGCAGAGCGCGATCGCGCGTTCTTGGGCGCTGGCGTCGGCGTCTTCGCGAACGGCGATCACCGCGCCGTCTCGCACGATGACGCGGCCGTAGCCGGTCGGATCCGCCGGCCGGAACGCCAACACCGCGATCGCCGCGCCCTTGGCGAGTGGCGCGCGCAAGTGCTGCAACGTCGCGGGCGCGATCAGGGGCGTATCGCCGAACACGATCAGAATGTCATCGGGCTTTTTGCTCGCGATGGCGGCCTTCGCCGCGAGCACTGCATGGGCGGTACCCTTGCGTTCGTGCTGGACGAAAATCTCGGCGCCGGGCAACACGCGCTTGGCCTCGGCCGCAACCTCGTCCTGCTGAGGCCCGACGACGACCGCCGTCGCGGTGGTCCCCGCCGCGCCGACCGCGGCCAGCACATGGGCCAGCATGGAGCGCCCGGCGAGCACATGCATCACTTTTGGCCGCGCTGAGCGCATGCGGGTGCCCTCGCCGGCCGCGAGCACGATGGCGAGGCAAGTTCGAGCCTTCATCGCAACAAATCTCCGCGGGCGCTGTCTTATCCGAGTGGGCTGCGCGTCGAAAGCGGCAGCCGCATGCCGCGGTAAATGCCGGCCGCAGCGGGGCGGTGCAAGGGGCCGGAACCGTCAGAATCTGCTAGATTTTTAGCACTGATTCGCCCGAGGCGGTGCAGAGCGGCTTTAAGAAATGGCAGACGAAGTGCGGCTGGCCAAGGCGGACCTGAAGCGGCCGGCGCCAAAAGCTTCCGGCACGCTTGCTTCCGACAGCAAGGCACCCGTCACCATGCAAGGCCTGTGGCGGTTGATGATGTGGGGCGCAACCGCCGCCGCCGCCCTCCTGATCGCCGTCATGTCGAGCCGCGGCGTGGTCGGCTCGCAGCGCGCCGCCGTTGCGGTCGCGACGATAAGCGGCGGCTCGAGCGTCGCGGTGAAGCAGCAGCCTGGACAAGCGATGGTGCAGGCCGACAACCGGCCGTTCGACCCGCAGGCCGAAACCAAGCGGCTGTCGGAAGCGGTGCGGGAGCTTGCGGCGGAAAACGACCGCCTCAAGGCACGCATCGGCATAGTCGAGCACAACGTCGACGATGTCACGGGCTCCATCGCCCAGCAGATCAAGCGCGCTGCCGCGGCGACGCCTGCTTGGCCCGACGGTCCGCCCGAGCCGGTGACGCCGGCCAACATCGCCGCGGTCGTGGCGCCGGCCTTGCCGCTGCCCATGGAATACGGCGCCGATATCGGCACCGCGGTGTCGATCCAGGCCTTGCGCGCGCGCTGGGCCGGCATCCGTTCCGCCCATCCGCAACTGTTCGGCGGCCTCGTGTCGACGGTGTCGTTGAGCGGGCTGCCGCCGTCCAGCCATCCGGAGCTGCGGCTCGTGGTCGGGCCGTTCGCCAGCGCCGAAGCCGCAGCCCAACTGTGCGCGTCGCTGCAACGCTTCCATCAATTCTGTCAGCCGACCATTTTCGCCGGCCAGCATTTGGCGCTGGAATAGACGCGCGGGCGGCTACGTCTCTTTCGCCACTACTCATTCTGTGATTAAAGGTTTCATGCACCCGGAATTTTTCCACACCCGAACAGAAACCCGATGCGCCCGCTGTTCCTGCCCACCGCACGCCAAGTGAATTGGCTCCTGGTCGTCGGCTTTTTGTCGCTCGGCGAGGCGCTTTATCTGCGCTACATGGCACTCGAGAACAATCCGGTGGCGCTTGCCTGCCAGGACGGCCTGCAGACTTGGCTGTGCGCGACATTCCGGCTGGCCATCGTGCTGTTCAATCACGGCGTCTTCGGCTGGGTCGCGCTGATCGTCGCGTTTTTGAACCTGCTGCGGCCGTCGGTGGTGCTGGTGGCGGTGGCGCTTTCCGCATCCACCTTCGGCCTCGTGCTGCACAATGCCGAGCTCGCGGCGCTCGCCGTGGGCGTGCTTATTCTGAGCTTGGCGCGACCCGCACCCGTTGCAGCGTGAAGGCAAGGCCTAGCAGCGCCGCGCAGAACCACACCGATTGCCAGTTGGCCAAGGTTTCGTTGACGGCGATATAGGCCGCCGACAGCGCAAGCACGACGGCGGCGACGAGCTCGGCCATGGCCCGTGAAGTGTTGGCCCATGAAGCGTTGGCCCGCGGCGTCGTCAGCGTCAGCACCAGATACGGCACGACGGCGGCGGTCAGCGGCGCAAAATCGAAATCGCGGTAGCGCGGATCGAACACCAGGCCGAGGGCGGCCTGCACCGCAAGCAGGACGGTCGCGACGAGGACGTCGCCGAGCGCGCAGCGCATCAGACCGCCGCGCTCGTACGAGGCGCCGCCGAGAAGCGCGGCGAACGCCGGCACGGTCTGGCTCGCCGCACCGGCAAACGCCGCGAGCAACGGCGCCGCGCCGGCGACCAAGGCCAACAGCATCATGCGCAGCAAACGGCCGCCGCCATAGCCTTCGATCGGCACGGTTTCGATGGTCCAGCCGAACAGCACGCCTGAAACCAACGCGATGATCGCGACGCGGAGCCAGAGATAAGGCGGCGCGCGTTCGCCGCGGCCGCGCCAGGCGGCACCGAAGGCGAACGCGGCGAGCGCGATGCCGGCAAGCGCTTGCATGAGCCAGTGCGGATGGTTGGACACTGCGCCGCCGAACGTGAATTTGGGCTGTCCGCTGCCATGGTCGATGATGCCCCAATAGCGCCCGACCGAGCCTTCCAGCCGACGCTTCCACGGCTGGTCGAACGCCTCGATGATGTTGACTCTGAAATTCTCGCGCTTCGCCATCGTCAGGGTCTCCTCGATGACGCGCGCCTGGTTGACCGGCGACGGTAGCGCGCCTTCGCGCATGCGCCCCGCGCTTGGCCAACCGACTTCGCCGATGACGATCTCCTTGCCTGGCATGGCGGCGGCGACGCGCTTGCGGATGGCGTCGATATGGGCCGCGGCGAGCGAGGCGCGCAACGGGAAGTCTTCCCAATACGGCAGGATATGAATGGTGACGAAGTCGACGTCGTTTTTGAGATCGGCATAGCGCAGCCAGAACTCCCAGACGTCCGCATAGGTCACCGGCTGGCTGATCTGCGCCTTGACTTCGCGGATGGCGGCTTGGACGTCGGCGAGCGACAGTTCGCCGCGCAGCAGCACCTCGTTGCCGACGATGACGGCGCGGATCGTATCGGGATATTTCCGCGCCAGCGCGACCGTGGTGGCGATCTGCGCGCGGTTGCGCGCGGCCTTGTTGGAGAGCCACAAGCCCTGCAACACCTTGAGCCCATGGCGCTGCGCGATGGCCGCAATCTGATCCTGGCCGAATTCGATCGAGTAGGTGCGGATGCAGTCGGTATAGCGGGCGAGCAGCTTTAAATCCTCGTCGATCTGCGCCGCCGTCACCTGCGTGTTCTCGACGAGCGGCGTCTGGCCGTCGCGGAACGGCGCGTAGGACAGGCAATAAAGCTTCTCGCCGGGCGCAAGCGGCGACGGCGGCAATTGCACCGGCTTGCCGAGCCACCACCAGGTGGCGCCGATGGCGAGCGCCGTCAAAGCAAAGAGCAGAAGCGGTTGGCGGGCAAGGCGCGGCACGGCTGTCGCATTACCGGCGCAAATGGCTTCTGCCAAGGTCGGTTAGCCGACACGGGCAGGCTGCGCCGCCGTGCGCGCTGGACAAACGGACGCAGTTGGGGTGATGTCATCGAAAGGTTTGGGCGGAAAGAAATGCCAAAAAGGCCACACCGCCGCCGCAAGCTTTTAGGAAACGTCCGTCCCATCAACGCGAACCGGCAAAAACATAAGTAAAACCATGCGTTCTCGTGTGTTGAGCGTTGCGTTCGGACTATGTGCAGCGGCCTATCTTGGGCCGGTTTTGATCGCGGCCTTTGCGGCGCCGGCCGCCGCCCAGAGCAGTCCCGACGCCAAGCCCGCCGCGGAGGCCCCGTCCAACAGCCAGGACGCGGCCAAGCAGACCCAAAAGGTGGATGAATACGCCGAAGCGGCGAAGGCCTTGAGCGGGCCTGCCGGCAATCCGGAATGCGTTTGGCTCGGCGGCCGGGTCCTCAGCCGGCTATGGAACGATGACCTCGACGCCGCGTTTCGCCACCTCGACCTCTACGACCGCTTCAGTTGCCCGAGCGGCCATGTTCAAGCGAGCTTTCGCTGCCTGTTGCTGCATTCCGCCAGCATCAATCCGAAAGTCGCCGATCCGAAGGCTGGCGACAGCCTCAACGGCTGGGTGCAGGCCTGCTGGCTGAACCCTAACCAACAGGTCACGCCGCCGCCGGCCGCTGCCGTTCCAAGCCCGACCCAGAACCGTTGATCGACTTGCGCGTTGTCACCTGCACGGCCTCGCCGAAAATGGCTATGCCGTCGCATCATCATGTCTTGAATTTGCCATGCACCAGCGCTACTTGTTGAATTGCCGCTCGCAAGGTAACCTTATCAGCCTTACGGCCAACGTCGAACCTTGGGGACGGGTTCGGGCCCCTGTGTCCTTCGCCCCGCGTGGTTAAAAGTCGATGCGCACCGTCGCCGCTGTGCTCGCGCTTGTAGCGTGCGTGCATGCAGGGCTGTGGCTGCTTCTGCGAAGCGAACAAAGCGCTCCCAATTTCACCGGCCAACTCGCCAGCGTCTCCTACTCACCGTTCGCCCATTCGTCCCATCCCGACACCGGCACGCCGCCGACGCCCGCGCAAATTCGCGCCGACCTCGCGGCCATCGCGCCCTATACCAAGGCGATCCGCCTGTACTCTTCGACCGGCGGCGCCGAACTGGTGCCGCCGATCGCCGCCGAGTTCGGCCTGAAGGTCACGGTCGGCGCCTGGATCGACAAGGACAAGGCGCGCAACGAGCGGGAAATCACGGCGGCGCTGGAACTTGCGCGGCGCTACAGCAACGTCAATGCCATCGTCGTCGGCAACGAGACCACAGGCGTCCGCGCCGAGATGACCGTCGAGGAGTTGATCAAGCTCATCCAAAGGGTGAAGCGACAGAGCCCAGTACCTGTAACGACTGGTGAAATCTGGACGACCTGGATGGACAATCCGGAGCTCACCTCGGCCGTCGATTTCATCGGCGCCCACATCCTGCCGTACTGGGAAGGCGCCGATGCCTCCCGCGCCGTCGACCAGACCATCGAGTTCTACGAAAAGCTGCGCCAGATGCATCCCGGCAAGCGCATCGTGATCTCCGAGTTCGGCTGGCCGAGCACGGGCTACAACTTCCACGACGCCGTTCCGGGCCGCGCCGAACAGGCGCTGGTGATCCGCGAATTCGTCAATCGCGCGCAGGCCTACGGCATCGACTACAACATCGTCGAAGCCATCGACCAGCCGTGGAAGACCGCCGAAGGCGGCGTCGGCCCCTATTGGGGCCTGTTCGACGCCTCGCGCCAGGCGAAATTCGCCTGGACCGGCACCATCACCGACCCCGACTACTTCAAGCGCGCCAGCCTTGCGGTGCTGCTCGGCCTGTTGCTGTCGCTGCCGATCTTGACCATGGCGCGGGCAACCGCGGCGCAGGCGCTTTTGCTCGCCACCGCAGCCAACGGCGTCGGCGCCTGGTTCGCCGCCATCGTCGCGTTCTGGAAGGGCCATTATTTCGTGCCGGGCGCGGCGTTTGCGCTCGGGCTCGGCATTGTGCTGCTGGTCCCGCTGGTCGTCGTGGCGCTCGCCCGCGTCGAGGAGATTGCCGCGATCATATTGGGCCGCGCGCCGCGCCGGCTTACCAACGGGCCACCCCTCGTGCCCGACGCGCCGGAGGCTTACGCGCCCAAAGTCGCGATCCACGTGCCGGCCTGCTGCGAAGCGCCCGACATGCTGATCGCGACGCTGGATGCGGTGTCGCGGCTCGACTATCAGAATTTCGAATGCGTGGTGGTGATCAACAACACGCCCGACCCGGCGCAGTGGCAGCCGGTCGAGGCGCACTGCGCCACCCTCGGCGAGCGCTTCAAGTTCGTCCGCGTCGACCAACTCGCCGGCTACAAGGCGGGCGCGCTGCGCGTGGCGCTCGAGCATACCGCGCCGGACGCGGCGATCATCGGCATCATCGATGCCGATTACGTGGTAGCGCCGGACTGGCTCAAGGATCTGGCGCCGCTGTTCGCCGATCCGCGCGTCGGCTTCGTGCAGGCGCCGCAGGATCACCGCGACGGCGACCGTTCGGTCATGCACGCTGCCATGAACGCCGAATATGCCGGATTCTTCGACATCGGCATGGTGCAGCGGAACGAGGTCAATGCCATCGTCATGCACGGCACCATGTGCCTCATTCGCCGCACGGCGCTGGAGGCGGCCGGCAGCTGGGCGACCGACACCATCGTCGAGGACACCGACTTGGGGCTCGGCATCCTGCAGCACGGCTACATTGCCCACTACACCAACCGCCGTTACGGCTACGGGCTCCTACCCGACACCTTCGACGCCTTCAAACGCCAACGCCAGCGCTGGGCCTATGGCGGCTTTCAGCTGTTCCGCAAGCACTGGCGCAAGCTGTTGCCGTGGTCCGACGGCATGACGCGCGAGCAGAAGCGCGAATACGGCATCGGCTGGCTCAACTGGCTCGGCGGCGACTCGATCGGCGTGATCGTGGCGCTGCTCAACATCGTCTGGGTGCCGGTCGTGGCGTTCGCCAATATCGCGGTGCCCGACCAAATCCTGACGAT
>Ga0335081_10000440_pt1 | contig 73603 bp, 58 predicted proteins | sample Lox_Sample_35_FD_206713 | JGI IMG/M metagenome (GOLD analysis project Ga0335081, IMG submission 206713) | Soil microbial communities from Loxahatchee National Wildlife Refuge, Florida, United States - Lox_Sample_3.5 | ecosystem: Environmental > Terrestrial > Soil > Wetlands | place: USA...
CGGTCTGTGTTTCGGCCAGAATCTCCATTTCGCGAGGGTTGACGTGAACGCAGTGAGCGGCGATTGATTGCCGACCCAGGATTTCGAACTTTTTGAGCCGCTCTACGACCCGCATACCGAAATTGGCTTCCGAAAATTCCTGGTCGCTGGCCGCTTCGGCAACGTGGATGTGAAAACCGGCACCCAGATCGTGACCCAACTTCGCCGCGGTCTCCAAGGTCTTGTCGCCTAGCGTAAACGCCGCATGCAGGCCGAAGAGTGCCGTGACACGATCGTTTTTTTGTTTCTGGCAGTGACGGATGAACGAAACGTTCTCGTCCAAACCTTGCTGAGCGATTTGCTCGCCGTCCCGGTCCGACAATTCGTAGCAGAGACAAGCGCGCAACCCGGTTTCGGTCACCGCTTTTTCGATCGCCGCCAGAGAACCGACGACGGCACGGGGACTTGCATGATGATCGATGATCGTCGTCGTGCCGTGGCGAATGGAATCCAACAGTGCCAGCAGCGCGCTGTAGTAGCAGTCGTCGATCGTCAACGCTGAATCCAATCGCCACCACAGATTCTTCAAGACGTCAACAAAGGTTGTGGCGGGTTTGGTTTTAGAGAGGCCGCGGGCAAAGCTGCTGTAGAAATGAGTGTGAGCGTTGATGAAACCCGGCAACACAAGCTTGCGTGACGCGTCGATCCGCTTGTCAGCGGTTCGCTTCATTTCGCTTTTCGGGCAAATCCGCACGAACCGGCCATTCTCAACCAAGACTGAAGCGTCTTGAAGAATCGTCGGCGCCGGACTCGTGACGAGCACCGTCCCGTTCTCAATAAGCAAAGATGAAGTCATGATAGTTTTGTATTCCCGACTGAACGTGGGGTCGAAAGCGTTGCGACTATGCCATATTGGTGCGTGTTTCGCCAAACGATTTCTCTGCACTTTGGGCACTTCGCAAAGCGGCGGCCCTCCCACCGGTCGCGTCCTCGGGAACGCTCCCACAATCTGTAGTGCCTGTGCTTGCTGATGGGGTAAAAATGCGGCAGTCCGCGATGCAGTTCGGAGATTGACACGCCACCGCCGCGCGTGCTTACTGAACCGCGTTCGTCACCATGAAAACCATTGTCATCGCCATCGGCGGAAATTCGCTCATCAAAGATTCAAAGCACATGAGCGTGTCCGACCAGTATGCGGCGGTCGTCGAGACGTCCCAACACATTACGGACCTCGTCGAGCGCGGCTTCTGCGTCGTCATCACGCACGGCAACGGACCGCAAGTCGGCTTCATCCTGCTCCGCAGCGAACATTCACGCGGTCTGCTCCACGAGGTTCCCCTTGATTCCATTGGCGCCGACACCCAGGGAGCCATCGGCTATCAGATTCAACAGGCAATGGAGAACGAGTTCCACAAGCGCAGCCTGAAGAAATCTGTTGCCACGGTGGTGACGCAAACGTTGGTGGACAAAAACGACCCCGCGTTCCAGAAACCGAGCAAACCCATCGGACAGTTTTACAAAAAGGAAGAAGCCGAGGACCGGATGCGCGTCGAGAAGTGGACGATGATTGAGGATGCCGGGCGTGGCTGGCGGCGCGTCGTTCCTTCTCCCAAGCCGATGCGTATCATAGAGGCTGACGCAATCAAACATTTGGTCGAGAATGGTTTCATTGTGGTCGCCGCGGGGGGCGGCGGTATTCCCGTCGTACAGGACGAACGGGGAAACCTGCACGGCACCGCCGCCGTGATCGACAAAGACCTCGCGGCCGCAGTGCTCGCCAAGGAAATCGCTGCGGACATGCTCGTGATTTCGACGGCAGTTGAGAAAGTGTGCTTGAACTTCGGCAAGCCCAACCAGAAAACCCTCGATAAAATGACGGTCGCCGAAGCGAAACAGTACATCACCCAAGGCCACTTCAAACCGGGCTCAATGTTGCCGAAAATCCAAGCCTGTATTCAGTTCATTGAGAGCGGCGGCCACGAAGCGCTGATCACGTGTCCCGAGAAGCTCCCCGACGCGCTCGCCGGGCGCACCGGCACGCGCCTGATGCGCTGATAACAAAGTTGCCGAAATGTGGTCGTCTTTGTGGGCTGTCTTTGCGAGGCGGCGCTTTCATTGGGAATCCAACATCACGCCGACTCGCAGAGTCGGCCTACAGCGACGGTGTGCCGGACCTGCCGGCACACGCTCGATCTAGCTAGCCATCAAATCAGTAATTGCCCTTCAACGGTTTTGTCGCTTCACGAACTCCTCGCGCAACTGAGCGAACCACAAGGTGTTTGTCCATGCACCGTCAATCTGACAATCCTGAACACTTTCGCCTTCTTGACGCATTCCGATCTTCGTGAGCAACCCAATCGCGGCTGTGTTTCCGCTGTGGCAGGTGGCGGTGACTCGATGCAGGCCGAGATCGTTGAAGCAAAAGCACATCGCGGCGACCATTGCTTCGGTCGCAAATCCCTGACGTAGATACTGCGAATTGATTCGGATATCGACGAGCGTTTGTTGCCGATCAGTCGTGTTGAAGCTCAAGGAAAGCACCCCGATCAGTTTGGGTTCGGACTTGGTTTCGATTCCGAGAGCCATCACACCGCGTCGTTCAGAGAATTTGCTGTTGACCGTTGCAGTCAGCCACTCCTTGATCTGTCGTTCATCCCACGCCACAGGCGGATCATGCCGGAAGGTTTCGGGATCAGAGAAGATTTCGAACAAGTCGGTGAAATCCTGCCAGTCCAAACACCGAAGTAATAGGCGGGGCGTTTCGATCGGAAGTGACAACTCGCGGGCGTCGTGACCTCCGGGTTGTGGGACAACAATCTCCTCGGAGCAGAACGGACAAGCCTGGGCTGTGCCGGCGTCGTCCTTCGGGTATTCGAGTTCAGCGCCGCAGAATACGCACTTAAAGTTGATGGTGTCATCTTCACTCATGCCACTGATCATGTTAAAGTGGTCTTCAATGACTTTTCAACTCGTAAGTAAATACAAGCCGCGCGGGGATCAGCCTTCAGCGATCAAGGCGCTGACCGAATCGCTGCTGGCGGGAAATCGCCATCAGACGTTGTTGGGAGTCACCGGGAGCGGCAAGACGTTCACGATGGCGAACGTCATCCAGCAATTGGATCGACCCACGCTGGTCATTTCGCACAACAAAACGCTCGCTGCGCAATTGTTCAGCGAATTCAAGCAGTTCTTTCCAAAGAACGCGGTCGAGTATTTCGTCAGCTACTACGATTACTATCAGCCCGAAGCCTACATTCCGCAGACCGACACCTACATTGAGAAGGACGCGAGTATCAATGAGCAGATCGAGAAGCTGCGTCTCTCGGCGACCAGTTCATTGCTGTCGCGCCGGGACGTGCTTGTCGTCGCCAGCGTGTCATGCATCTACGGGCTGGGGTCGCCCGAGGATTATTTCGAGATGATGGCGTTGGTCACCGTTGGTGGCGACCTGTCGCGCGAAGACCTGCTGCGAAAGCTGGTGGACATGCAGTACAACCGCAACGACGCCGAGTTTACGCGTGGCAACTTTCGCGTCCGCGGCGACACGGTCGAGGTTTGCCCCAGCTACACCGAAGACGCCGTCCGCATCGAGTTCTTCGGCGACAAGGTCGAACAGATCACACGGTTCGAGCCGTTGACCGGCCACAAGATTGAAACGGTCGGGACGTTTTCCATTTATCCGGCCAAGCATTGGGTCATGCCGTACTCGAAAATCGCAGGCGCAGTCGACGCGATCAAAGCCGAGATGAAAGAGCGGGTCGCGTGGTTCGAGTCGGAAAACAAACTTGTCGAGGCGCAACGGATTTATTCGCGGACCACGTACGACCTGGAAATGCTCAAGGAAATGGGATTCTGTGCCGGCATCGAGAACTATTCGCGCCATCTCAGTGGCCGCGCACCCGGCGAACGGCCGTTCACGCTCATCGATTTCTTTCCCAAGGATTACCTGCTGCTCATCGACGAGTCGCACGTGACCGTTTCGCAAATCGGCGGTATGTACGCCGGCGATCGCTCGCGCAAGACCACGCTCGTCGAGCACGGCTTCCGGTTGCCGTCGGCGCTTGATAACCGGCCGTTGAACTTTCAGGAGTTCGAGTCGTTGATCAATCAAAGCGTCTTCATGTCGGCCACGCCGGGGCCAAATGAATTGCAGCGCAGCGCGGTCGTCGCTGAACAGATCATCCGGCCCACCGGCCTTGTCGATCCGCCGGTGACCGTCAAACCGCTCACCGGGCAGATCGACGACCTGATTGAACAATGCCGCGCCCGCGCGGAAAAGCACGAGCGCGTTCTGGTCACGACGCTGACCAAACGCACGTCGGAAGAACTGGCCGATTACCTGCGCGAGGTCGGCATTCGCGTGAAGTATCTGCACAGTGAGATCGACGCCATCGAACGCGTCGAAGTGTTGCGCGGTTTGCGCGCGGCTGATTTCGATGTGCTCGTCGGGATCAATCTGTTGCGCGAAGGTCTCGACCTGCCCGAGGTCTCGCTGGTGGCGATTCTCGATGCCGACAAGGAAGGTTTCCTGCGCAGTGCCACGTCGCTGATTCAAACCGCCGGACGGGCTGCTCGTCACATCAACGCAGAAGTGATTCTCTATGCCGATGTGATGACGGATTCCATCAAGAAGTTTATTGAGACGACGGAGTACCGGCGCACAAAGCAGTTGGCCTACAACAAGGAGCACAACATCACTCCGAAAACGGTGAAACGCGAACTGCAACTGAGCCTTGCCGAATTGACCAAAGCACGAGAGGTGGAGGCGAGCGTTGTGCGCGAGACGCCCGGCGGCTACCGTACCGCTGAGTTGCTGCGCGAACTCGAACAGGAGATGATCGAGGCTGCGGAGAATCTACAGTTTGAAAAGGCGGCAATTCTGCGCGACGAAATTGCCGAGTTGAAGAAAGGCAATGGATCGGACCGTGCGAGTGCCGCCGAAGCCGTCGGGGCAGCCGGCGGCAAAAAGCGCCAGGTGAAATACGACCGCAAATTGAAGACGAATGTGGTAAAGAAACGGCAAACGACGCATTGAACCACAGAGGCACAGAGGTCACCGAAACCCTGAGTTCTCTGTGTCTCTGTGGTTACAATGCTGCTCTCATCCGAATTGATCCGCAACGTCGTCGCCGCCGCCCTCGCGGAAGACATCGGCGCCGGCGACATCACGACCGAGTCGGCGATACCGGCCGACCAACGGGCCGAAGCGGTGATTGTCGCGAAAGAATCATGCGTCGTTGCCGGGCTGCCATTGGTTGAAGAAGTCTTCAGGCAGATTGACCGATCAGTTGTCGCGAAATCGTTGGCGGACGAAGGCGAGACGGTAAGGAAGGGGAGAAGCGTTTGCAGTCTCAGCGGCCCGGCTCGCGCGATTCTCACCGGCGAACGAACAGCCCTGAACTTTCTCCAACGCCTCAGCGGTACCGCGACGCTCACGCGCCAGTTCGTTGATTTGGTGGCGCAGTCGTCCCTGCCTGCGAAGCCGAAAATCCTCGACACCCGCAAAACCACGCCGACGCTTCGGGCGCTGGAGAAATATGCCGTCGCTGTCGGCGGCGGCGAGAATCACCGGATGGGGTTGTTCGATGCCGTGATGATCAAGGACAACCATCGCGTGGTTCTGAATCGGCTGGGGTTAAAAGCGCTCGGTGACGCCGTGCAGATCGCACGGAAGAACCATCCACACACGCCGGTGATTATCGAAGCCGACACGCTGGAGCAGGTGGAAGAGGCATTGGCGGTGGGCGCCGACCAAATTCTGCTCGACAACATGACTCCCGACGAATTGCGCGAAGCCGTGAAACTGGTGGCGGGCCGCGCGAAAACCGAAGCCAGCGGCGGTGTCACGCCGGACACGGTGCGCCAAATCGCCGAGAGCGGCGTCGATTACATCTCCGTCGGCGCGCTCACGCACTCGGCGCGAGCGGTGGATTTTTCGTTGGAATTGGCTGAGGGAGCCGCGTGAAAATTGTTCGAGCTGACGCGAGTCATCTCAAAGTTGTCGTTTTGCTTTTCGACACCTATCGGCAATTCTACAAGCAACGGGCGAATCCCGGCACCGCCCGCAAGTTTTTGCGCGAGAGATTGAAACGGGATGAATCAGTAATCTTTCTGGCGATCGATGGGAATGAGGCGATGGGGTTTATCCAGCTCTATCCATCATTCGACTCCGTCGCGATGCAACGCATATGGATTTTGTATGACCTGTTCGTGACTCCGAAAGCAAGGAGGCGAGGGGTGGCGACATTGTTGCTGAAGCGGGCGCGACAGTTGGCGGTCGATACCAAGGCCAAGACACTGGTTCTGGAAACGGCCACCAACAATCGCCCCGCGCAGAAATTGTACAAGGAGTTGGGTTGGAAGCGCGACGTTAAGTTTTACCGGTATTTGCTCAACCTGTAGTGCAATTGGCCTCGCTTGAAGAACCAAGCTCGTATTGCTGCCACGCAGTATGCAAGGCAGCACGTTCCCAAACCGGTGACGATGCCTCCAGTCGTCAAAATCACGAATGCTTCCTAACCTTCTGTGTGGTCATGGTCAGCTTCGCGCTATGCCGCTACTCGTCTTTTGTTTTTGTCGCAAAACTGTATCCGGCGTCACTATAAGATGACGGTATGCATTGGCAGGAGAACGCTATCGCATGGATCTAACTGACAAGGAATACGTGCAACGTTGTCGCGACGGGCATTCAGAAGATTTCCGCATTTTGGTACATCGCTACCAAGGTCCGCTGTTCTGTTACCTCTCACACCAACTTGGCGATCGTTCGGAGGCCGAGGAAGCTGCGCAAGAATCGTTCGTGCGGGCATTCCGGTCTTTGGCGAAGCTTCGAAAACCGGAATCGTTTTACTCGTGGCTTCTGGGCATCGCTGGACGGGTCGCCCAAGAACAATTCCGCTTGCGCAAGCGGTCCCAACGGAATCGCGAAGCAGCGGAAACCCCGTTGCCCGACTCCGCCGAAAATCCTACGGAGTATCCGCTGGAAGAAGCGATTGGTGTTCTGCCTGAAACCTATCGTCAGGTGATTCTGCTGCGGTATTACGAAGGGCTGTCCTGTCAGGAGGTGGCCCAGCGACTCGTGATGCCGCTCGGCACGGTCACCAAAACGCTCTCGCGAGCTTACGCCCTGCTTCGCCAGGAGCTACAAACTCGCGAAAGCGCCGATCGAACAGTCAACCAAACGGAGCACCCATGAACTGCGCTGAATATCGGGACAATCTGGTCGCCTCCCTCGAAGGATTGCTCGGACACGACGAAGCTCTCCAGTGCCAAGCCCATGTCGCAGCCTGCGCGGCGTGCAGCGTCGAACGCGCCGCCATCGCCCAACTGCAACAGCGATTGGTCACTCGCGGCCAAGCCGCGGCCGGCGTTTCCATTGTCGACCCGGTCATGCGTCAAGTTCAGGCAATGCCCGTAAAACCGGAAAGGAACACCTTGATGAGCCTGTTGCTGAAACATCGTTGGGGATTTGGTTTGGGTGTCACGGCAGTAGCCGTTGCCATCATTCTGCTAACTGTCGTCAGTTCACCGAAGATTGAAGCCGCCGCCGTGGTGGTCATGGCCCGGGGTGCGGAAGTCGCGGCCAAACTCACGACTATCCACATTCGCGGACAAGTGCGCACGTCGCCACAGGACAATTTCAGTTACATCAATCCCAAGCTCGATTTTGTTCCCGTGGAGTTGTGGAAACAATTCGAGCCGGAACTGAAATGGCGGGTTGACAAACCGGGGCGGACCGCCGTGATGGACGGCCAGTCCACTGTGCTGTTCATCAAGCCTGACTACGCGTTGAAAGTGCGCCGGTCGTCGAGCGCGTTCGACACGCAATGGCTGCAGGAGATGGCCGATGTGAGTGGAATGCTGAACAAAGAACTGAGGGCCAGCAAGGCCCACGGTTGGCCCGTGACGCTCAGCCACGAGCAAGGCCCCGACGGGAAGCCAAAGTCCATCGTGACCGTCGAAGCCAGGACAGGATTGCCGAACGGTGATTATCTCAAGAACAAGTTTTTCGGTACAGCCGATACGCGCCGGGTCTACGTGTTTGATGACCAGAGCCAACTGCTGGAGTCGGTAAAGATATATCTCCATGCCGACGCGGGGGAGAAACTGGTTTTTGAGCTGGATCAGATCGATTACAACCAGCCGATCGACCCCGGTGTGTTTCAATTTCAACTGCCGCCAAATGTGGCCTGGCAGCAGGAAATGCAGATCCTGCCGGACAACGCGAAGTATGCCGCGCTGACACCGGAACAGGCCGCGCGGGCGTTCTTCGAAGCGTGTGGACGCGAGGACTGGAATGAAGCGGGGAAATTCTGCGCCATGACCGGCATGCTCAAGAATTACCTGGGCGGCGTCGAGGTGATCAGCATTGGCAATTCTTTCACTTCCGCTCTCTCGGCGATTAGCGGCGCGCGCTTCGTCCCGTATGAAGTCAAGCTCAAGGGCGGCTACGTCAAGAAATGGAACCTGGCGTTGAAGAGAGACCGCAAGACCGGCCGCTGGTTCGTAGACGGCGGAATCTGACGTTGACCCCGATGCCCGCTGGCAGGTTGGTGCTCAGTCCATCCGATAAACGAACAGAGTGTAGGCGACGCGCGCAAATGGTTGACGCTGCTCGCGGAGCCAAGCCCATTCCGGACGCATGAGTTCGGACGCGGAAACTACCAGCCAACCTTGTTTGATCTGACGCGCCTGTTCCGCGTCCACTCGGGTGTTGGGGATGTGGAGATATTCGATGTTGAGCTGCGTGCCGAAGTACTTGAGATAAATGTGATCGATTCCCTGCTTTTGGAGGAACACCTTCAAGCGCTTGGCATCCTGTCCCCAATCGTAATTGGAATCGATCAGGTATTCGTAGCCGTTCTGCGGTCCCCCAACGAATTCGTTAAAGGATTGGATGTACAATGGATAGGCAAACAAGGCTTCCACGGCGAGCCAACTCGCCAACACCCAAGCGGTGAGTCTCCATCCTTTTGACAGCGCTGGCCACTGGGTCGCGATACACACCGCCAGCAAGGGACAAACAGGGAGCATATGACGCACTCCAATATCGACTTTGCTCGTCAGGCCCATGAGCACATAAATGCTCGCCGCCATCCAAGGAGTCAGATTGGCAAAGCTTTGGGATCGGATTTGCCTGCAAAGCCAACCCAGCGCTATGGCTGCCAGGATCAACAAAGGAATGGGCAACTTCAGGAGTAACGCAACGGGAAAATAATACCACCAGCCACCAAGTTTCCACTGGCCGCACAAAAAGGCGTCGCGAGGGTGATGGGCCTGAGCCAGTCCAATTGCCAGTCCTTTGAAGAAGTCACGGGGGGTCAGTACCCACCGCAAAGATTCAAACCAATGTGGCACGCCGAGTCGGCTTGCTTGTTCGGCATTGATAGGAGGCGGTATCTTCCACTCTGGGATATAGGTTATCAAGAGGACCAACCAGCCCACCAGAATCGCCCATCCGCAGTTCTTCAGGAGCGTCTCCCAGTGACTCCATTTTGGCTTTTGTACCGCCTGATACAAAACAACCAAGCCGATGATTATCGGTCCGAGCGTCAATGCCGTATATTTCGATGCGAACGCACATCCGATGGCCGCGCCAGCGCCGATTGCCGTCTTCCGATCGGGCCTCTCCACAAACCGACCAGCAGCGAACACCCCGATGGGGATCGTCACCATCGCGGCGACATCGGTAATGATCAGATGACCGTATGCCAAAACCATTGGATTCGCTACGTAGCACGCCAACGCCAAGATTGCAGCCTTGGAGCCCGCAAGCTTTCGCGCCCACCAAAAAACGAAGCCGCCCAATAATAAAGTCAGGCACACTTGGGTAAGGCGTGCTGCAAGCATCAGCGCGTCGCCGTTATTCGAGCCATCGTAAACGAACATTTGGCCGAACAACTGTCCTTCCGGCATCGCCCAGAAGTACCAGTTGTTCCGCCCTTTGGGAAAGAGGGATGCTACTGGCTCGATGTCGCAAGCCCAGCTCAGCGTCCAAGGGTAGCCAACTTGCTTGCCAAGCAAGGCCTTCGCGTTGTCAGATAGTCGGATGTCCATGGCAAGAAGCGGCAGGCTGGCGAGCATTTGGTCCAGGGGCGGATGGTCAGCAACGAGGTAGTAACGATGCCCCTGCCAGAATGTATACCCCGCACCCAGAAATGTGGTTTCGTCGACTGTCGCGGAATCCTGGCTGGAGACGGCGACCAGAATGATCGCCATTGCGCCCAGCAGAACGACTGCGAGTCCTAGGCATTTCCTGTCAGGATTGTCTCTCACATTGTGCGATACGCTCGTCTCAGATGTGTTGACCGAAACCCGTGAACCGCATCCGCAATAGCCCGGAAAAATGTTCCACTACGCTTCCAAACATTGTCGCCCGCGTGTCGGGATCTTCGATCCATTCCACCGGCACCTCAAATATCCGCAGTCCGTGTCTGGCGGCGAGAAGCAACGTTTCGCAATCGAAAAACCAGTTGTTGTTCTTGACGTGAGGCAAAAGCTTGAGCGCGACGTCACGGCGCAGAGCCTTGAAACCGCATTGCGCATCTGAAAACCCGGCCCAGAACATTGACTTGATGAGTATATTGTAACCTCGTGAGAGGAATTCTCGTTTCGAGGATCGTTCGATCCGTGAGGCCTGCATTAGGCGTGAGCCGATGGCAATGTCGTAGCCTACAGTGAGCCCCTGCACCAAGAGAGGGTAGTATTTGATATCAGTCGAGAGATCCACGTCCATGTAGCTGACGATGTCAGCCTTGCTCTGGCTCCATACGGTGCGTAGCGCGAGGCCGCGGCCCTTCTTCGGGATGTGGACGGCCTTAACGTTGGGGTACTTCTTCTCGAGAGCCTGAGCCAGTTCCCACGTGTGGTCTGTTGAAGCGTTATCCGCAATGACGATGCTGGATTCAAAAAGCTTCTGTTCTGCAAGGAATTTACTGAGGCGATCGATACACTTGGGGAGATCGTTTTCCTCATTGTAGACGGGGATCGTAACTTCAGCATGCATGGTCAAAAGCATTAGCACGCGCCTCATTCCTGTGTCAATGCGGCGCCATTTGCCGACTCAACGAGCGCTTGCACTGTGGGCGCTGTTATCATACTTTTGCCGTCCATGAAAATCTTCGTTACAGGCGGGGCCGGTTATGTTGGCAGCATCTGTGTCGAGGAACTTCTCAATGCCGGGCACGAGGTGGTCGTCTTTGACAATCTCAGCGAGGGACATCGACAAGCGATTGATCCGCGCGCGGACTTTGTAGAAGGCGATCTGCTTGATCGCCCGTTTGTGGCCAAAGCCATGGGGCACTCACAACCCGACGCGGTCATGCATTTTGGCGCGGCGACACTTGTACCGGAGAGCATGGTTCAACCCGGCAAGCATTTCCTCAACAACGTCGCTGGTGGTGTGAACCTTTTGGACGCCTGCATGCAAGCGGGAGTGCGCAAATTCGTTTTTTCCTCAACTTGCGCCATCTTCGGGATACCAGATAGCGACCGGCTCAGCGAGGATCTTCCCAAGAAGCCGATTAACCCGTACGGCGAGTCCAAGTGGATGTTTGAACGGGTACTGGATTGGTATGCCAAGTTGCACGGCCTGCAGTACATTTGTTTGCGATATTTCAATGCGGCCGGTGCCAGCCGTAAATTCGGTGAACATCACAATCACGAGACACATTTGATTCCGATTGTGCTGCAAGTCGCGCTTGGGCAGCGTCCACATGTGGAGATCTATGGAACCGACTATCCGACGCCGGACGGCACATGCGTTCGCGATTACATTCACATCATCGACCTCGCCCAGGCGCATATCCTGGCTTTGAGCTACCCCGAGACCACCGTCTTCAATCTGGGCAGTGGTAACGGATTCTCCGTCAAACAGGTCATCGAAACAGCCCGCAAGATCACCGGCCATCCGATTGCGGCCAAAGAGTCGCCGCGCCGTGCTGGCGACCCACCCAAGCTGGTCGCGGACTCGACGAAAGCGCGCACGAAGCTTGGCTGGAAGCCGCGGTTCGACACGGTCGAGTCTATCATCGACACGGCTTGGCAGTGGCAAAAGGCACACCCACGCGGTTACGAGTCATAGGTGCATGAATGAAGATTATCGTCGCTTATTCGGGCGGGTTGGATACTTCCGTTATCTTACACTGGTTGAAGGAAACGTACCGGTGCGAGGTGGTGGCGTTCTGCGCCGACATCGGGCAGGAAGAAGAACTCAAGGGACTTGACAAGAAGGCCGAGGTGACCGGTGCCTCGAAGTTCTACGCGCTCGACCTTGTCGAGGAGTTTGCCAGCGATTTCATCTTTCCGATGATGCAAGCGGGGGCCATTTACGAGAACCAGTATTACCTCGGCACCAGCATTGCGCGTCCGCTCATTGCCAAGGCTCAGATCGAAATCGCCCGCAAAGAGAAAGCCGATACCGTGGCCCACGGCGCAACGGGGAAGGGGAACGACCAATGCCGGTTCGAACTGACTTATGCCGCGCTCGCGCCGGACTTGAAGATCATCGCTCCGTGGCGTTTGCCGGAGTATCACAACCGATTCAAAGGCCGCGCCGAGATGCTGGCTTATTGCCAAGAGAAAGGGATTCAGGTCGAAGCCAGCGCGAAGAAGCCGTATTCCATGGATCGCAATCTCCTGCACATCAGTTTTGAGTCGGGCATTCTCGAAGACCCGTGGAAAGAGCCGCCCAAAGACATGTTCAAGCTGAGCGCCTCCCCCGAGGATGCGCCGGACAAAGCTGAGTACGTCGAACTGGAATTCGAGTCCGGCATCTGCGTCGCCGTTAGTGGCAAGAAACTTTCGCCCGCCAATGTCTTGCGCTCGCTGAACAAGCTGGGCGGCAAGCACGGCATCGGACGGGTGGACCTTGTTGAGAATCGATTCGTGGGCATGAAATCGCGTGGGGTATACGAGACTCCCGGCGGCACGATTCTGCACTTTGCGCATCGCCAGATGGAAACGTTGACGATGGACCGGGAAGTCATGCATCTGCGCGACTCGCTCGTCCCGCGCTACAGCGAATTGGTCTATTACGGTTTTTGGTTCTCACCCGAACGCGAAGCGCTGCAAGCGCTCGTTACGGAGAGCCAGAAGAACGTTACCGGCACAGTGAAATTGAAACTCTACAAGGGCAACATCATCACTGCTGGCCGCAAATCGCCGGTCTCGCTCTACAACCCGTACGTCGCCACCATGGAGGCCGACAAGGGAGCTTACAACCAGAGCGACGCCACCGGTTTTATCCGCCTCAGCTCGCTGCGTCTCCGCACGCGGGCTTCAGTGTTGAAGCGGGCGCGGCGGTAACCGCGACGCCAAGCTCAATCGAGCCTTTGCGTGCCTCATTGGGGACATCCTCTTGCTTGGGGGGAAGCAGAGGTTGTATAAACATGCACCGCTTGAGGCGGGTTCGGGCATCTCCTAGTAGCTCGTCAAAGCTCAATTGATGGATAGAGGCGTTTGAGTTTAATGCGGGCATCGGTGGTGGTGAAACGCCAGTTGACTTGAACCGTCGCCCGATTGCGATCTGACGCCCATGCCTGAACCGCTTCGGCCAACGCGCGACGCACCGCCAGCCGAGTGGGCAGCGCCCGCGCCAAGGCACTGAACTCGATCTCCGCCATGTTCAGCCACGAACCGTGTTGCGGCGTGTAGTGGAGTTCCAACTTCGCCGCCAGCCGCCGCGCTTCCGCCGGCGGAAAAGTTTCATACAGCGATCCCAGCGTGTGGGTGTTGAGGTTGTCCTGCGCCGCCGTGTAGCGTCCGTCGAGCAAGTCGCGGATCAACCGCCCAGTCCTGCTTGGTGCGCCGCTCCGTCACCATCACCTGCCGCCAACCGACCAGTGGCTCAAAGACCAGGAACAGGTTGGCGGTGCCGCACCGCTGATATTCATAGTCCTGCCGCGCGACGCGGCCGGGTTGCGCCGCTTGGGCGGGACGCGTGTCGGCCAGCAGTTGGCGGCTGGTCTCATCGACGCAGACCACGGGCCGGAGCGGATCGTACGGGCGTTTGTAGACTTCCAGCACATCTTCCATGCGCGCGACGAATTCCCCGTTGGCGACCGGCGGAATGCACCACTGGTGGTGGCGCCACGGCTTCAGTTCGTTTTTTTAAGCGTGGTGCGCACGGTCTCATGGGAGAGGCTCTCGACACACTGGAGTTGCACCATGCGGTCGGCCAGCAACCGCAGCGTCCAGTGGGCCCGGCCGGCGGGTGGCGGCGAACAGGCGACGGCCATCAGAGGCGCCTCGGCGTCGCCATCGAGTTTGCGCTGCTGGGGACGCGCCGGCTGGGCACGCCGATGCAAGGCGGCGGGAAGTCCTTGTTGGACAAACCGGCGACGCACGCGGTACACGGTGCGGCGGCTCACCTCGATTTGTGCCGCGATCAGTTCATCACTCCAGCCGTCGGCGGCCTTCAATAAAATGCGTGCATGACTGAGCGCACGGGCGCTGGCGCGGCCCCTGCAAAGCAACGCTTGCAGTTGGCAGCGATCCCCATCGCCCAACTGCACGACATGTTTCCGTAGCATACGACCTCCTTGGTCGGTACAACATGCCGCCCCTATCCCTTCCAATCAACTTTGACGAACTACTAGCTCTCGGCCGTTGCCCGAGAGCGGGCACTTGTCGCGCCTGAAATCGTGTGGTAAGCAAGAGTGGTGCTGCCGACAAAACAGGGTGCAATTCGATTATTCCGCTTTGCTGGGATCAGTGTGTTTCTGCACTGGTCGTGGTTTCTCGTTGCGGCGTTCGAGATCCAGTTGCGAAAAGGGGATTACTCGTCGCCAATTTGGAACGTTCTGGAGTATCTGGGACTTTTTGCCATTGTAACGACGCACGAGTTTGGGCATGCGCTGGCGTGCCGGTCGGTCGGCGGCCGGGCTGATCAGATTGTGTTGTGGCCGCTGGGCGGCGTGGCGTACGTCGATCCGCCGCCGCGACCCGGTGCCGTGCTGTGGAGCATCGCCGCCGGGCCGCTGGTGAATGTGGCGCTGTTCGCCGTGCTGACGCCACTTTGGATTATGAGCCGCCACCTGGGTTGGCCGCACTCGATGCCCGACGCGTACGGATTGATGTTCGCAATCTGGATGATCAATCTCGCGCTGCTGATCTTCAATCTGCTTCCGGTGTATCCGCTCGACGGCGGGCAAATTCTCCAGGCGTTGTTATGGTTCGTCTTTGGTCGCGGTCGCAGTCTGATGATTGCTACGCTTATCGGATTTGTGGGCGTGGCCGGAATCGGCGTGCTGGCAGTGCTTTTGCATTCGTGGTGGATCGGCATCCTGGCCGCCTTCATTTTGATGAACTGCTGGCGCGGGTGGCAACACGCACGAGCCTTGCTGCGCCTGGCAAAAGGCCCGCGCCACAACGAGTTCGTCTGCCCAGATTGCGGGGAGTCGCCGCCGGCCGGTGAATACTGGGGATGTGGCCATTGCCGCAAGCCCTTCGACATGTTCGCGACGCACGGCATTTGTCCGCATTGCGGTGCGCAGTACGTTGCCACCCGCTGCGCGAATTGCGGTAGGTCACACGCAATCGATGAGTGGCTCATTCCAACATCGGTGCCGCCGATAGTGGCATAGTTCCCGGCGCGTAATGCCGAGCAGCGCAGTCGTTGTCGTCGGCTATTCCACCGTAACGCTCTTCGCCAGGTTGCGCGGCTTATCCACGTCGCAACCGCGGAGGATGGCGATGTGATAAGCGAGCAATTGCAATGGGAGCACCGTCAGCAACGGTTGCAGAGATTCCAGCGCGTCGGGAACCCAAATCACATCGTCCGCTTTCTTGCGAATCTGGTCGTCGCCGTCGGTCGCGACCACAATGACCGGGCCTTTGCGCGCCTTGACTTCCTCGATGTTGGCCATGACTTTGTCGTAGGTGGAATTCTTGGGGCAGATGAACACCGACGGCGTACGCGGATCGACGAGCGCAATCGGACCGTGCTTCATCTCGGCTGCCGGATAACCTTCCGCGTGGATGTACGAGATTTCTTTCAGCTTCAGCGCACCTTCCAGCGCAATGGGAAAGTTGATCTGCCTGCCCAAGAACAAGAAGCTATTCGCCTCGCAATACTTCTTGGCAATGGCGGCAATCGCGTCACTCTGCTGGAGCACGCGTTCCATTTTGGCAGGGATTTCTTCGAGTTCTCGCAAGATTTCCGCGCCGCGTGTCGAGGCGAGGTGACGCATCCGGCCCATCAGCACTGCCAACAAGGTCATGATGGTGATTTGCGAGGTGAACGTTTTGGTGGCGGCCACGCCGATTTCCGGACCGGCGTGCATGTAGGTGCCGCCATCGACTTCGCGGGCAATAGTTGAACCCACAACGTTCACAATTGCGAGCGTCTTGTGGCCTTTACGGCGGGATTCGCGAATGGCCGCCAGCGTGTCGATGGTTTCGCCCGACTGACTGATTGCAAAGACCAGCGTGTGTTTCTCAACCGGCGCGTTGCGGTAACGAAATTCACTGGCATAATCCCATTCGGTCGGAATGCGCGCCCACTCTTCCATTAAATGTTCGCCGACCATCGCCGCATGCAACGCCGTACCGCAGGCGATGAAAATCATACGATCCACCGAGCGCAACTCGGCTGGCGAAAGATTCAGTCCGCCGAGGCGAGCTGTGGATTCTTCACGGCTGATGCGGCCCCGAAACGCGTTTTGCACGGCGTGGGGCTGCTCAAAAATTTCCTTGAGCATGAAGTGGGGAAACTTGCCGCGTTCGACGTCCTCGGCAGCGAACTCGACCTCCCGGATTTGCGGGCTGACCGTGGCGGCCTCGATGGTCGAGACCTGAAAATCATCGCGCGTGAGCGTGACGATCTCGAAATCATTGAGGTACACCACGCGCCGGGTGTGGGCGATGATGGCGGAAACGTCGCTCGCGAGGAAGTTTTCATCGCGTCCGACGCCGATGAGGAGCGGACTGCCGCGCCGGGCGCCCACGATCAGGTTGGGATGATCGACCTGAACGACGGCGATGCCGTAGGTACCGACGACGTCCTTGAGGGCGCGTCGAACAGCCTCGGCCAGCGTGGCGCCGTTTGCAGCCGGATTTTCAGCACAGAGCTGCTCGTAGTAATCGCCCACGAGGTGCGCGAGAACTTCGGTATCCGTTTGTGAAAGGAACTTGTGACCCTTGGCGAGGAGTTTTTCCTTGAGTTGCTGGTGGTTCTCAATCACGCCATTGTGAACCAGCGCGATCTTGCCGGACTGATCGAGATGCGGGTGCGCATTGCTGTCGGTCGGCGCACCATGGGTGGCCCAGCGGGTATGACCGATGCCCGCTTCGCCCTTGGCGGGTTGTTTGGCAACGACGGCCGCGAGATCGTTGATGCGGCCGGTTTTTTTGCGGAGTTCGAACTTTCCTTGATTGTTGATGCAGAGACCAGCGGAGTCGTAACCGCGGTATTCGAGACGGCGGAGACCTTCGAGGATAACGGACTGGGCGGGGCGCTTGCCGATGTAGCCAATGATGCCACACATACACTGTTCCTTGTCTGAAGTCGCGCGACGGCGATTCCACCACCCGAACAGCGGGTCTCGGCGGCGACGGCGAATCGCAGTGGCGTGGACTTCGGTATCGCAGTTGTTTTATTTGCCGCCGATGGGCGCAAATACTATCGCAAAGTCGGATGATTGTCAATTGACGCGCCAAACCAGCTTCATTAGTATCTGAGCATGGCTCCGTTAGGACTGAAACCAATCACGCGGATGAATGTATTAGGGGTGGTCATGGGGGGTGGGGAAGGGCGGAGGCTCTTCCCTCTCACGAAAGAACGGTCCAAGCCGGCCGTGCCCATTGCCGGCAAGTATCGGCTCGTCGATATCCCGATCAGCAATTGCATCAACTCCAACATCCGCCACATCTATATCCTCACGCAATTCAACTCGGCCTCGCTGCACCGGCATATCCACCAGACCTACTCGTTCGACCGGTTCTCGCGCGGATTCGTGGAAGTGCTCGCGGCACAACAAACCTTGGGCGGCGCCAGTTGGTATCAGGGGACAGCCGACGCCGTCCGGCAAAACCTGCGATACCTCACGCAGGAGCAATACGAGTACATCATTATTCTTTCCGGCGACCAACTTTACCGGATGGATTTTCGCAAGGTCCTGCAGCAACATCTGGAAACCTACGCCGATATCACCGTGGCAACGATTCCGGTCAAGCGCAGCGAAGTGTCGCAACTCGGCATTCTGCAGGTCAATGAAGAGAAACGGGTGATGCGTTTTGCGGAGAAACCGAAGGACCCCGCGCTGCTGGACGAATTGAAAATCCACGATCCGCTTCTCTCGTATTTGCGCATTACGAGCAGCGAAGACCAGTTTTTGGCGTCGATGGGCATTTACGTCTTCAACCGCGAAATCCTGCGCAAGGTTCTCGACAACGACAAAACGGATTTCGGCAAGCATATCATTCCCGACGCGATCGGTCGGCACCGGGTCTCCGCTTACATCTTTCAGGGTTACTGGGAGGACGTGGGAAACATTCGCACGTTCTTTGAAGCGAACCTCGCGCTGTGCTCGCTCCAGCCATCGTTCAACTTCTTTGACCGCGACGCACCGGTGTACACCCATGCGCGATTCCTTCCCGCGTCAAAAGTCATCGACAGCCACGTGAGCAAGGCCCTGATTGCCGATGGTTGCGTGATTCTGCGGTCCCGAGTGGAGACCTCCATCATCGGCGTCCGCTCATTTATCGGCGCCGAATGCGAGTTGCGCGACACGATCATCATGGGCTCCGACTTCTACGAAACTTCGCACGAGATTCTGGAGGAAGATTCGATGGGCATCCCCCACATGAGCATCGGACGGGGCTCGAAGATCCAGCGCGCCATTATCGACAAGAACGTTCATATTGGCGAGGGAGTCGTCATTTCCGACAGATCGGGCGCTCCCGATTTCGACGGGCCGAACTATTACATCCGCGAAGGCATCGTGGTGATTCCCAAGAACGCCGTGATTCCTGCGGGCACCAAGATTTGACTGAGTTGCCGAGAGCAACATTGCGGCCAAATGTCGAGCAGTTCGAAAATCTCACGCCGATTCTTTGCCGGCGGCAAGCAAGCTGGTCAGAAGGGAGCTCAATTCGTCCAGACGGAGCTGACTCCGCAGACATTCTGCAACGAGGGCACACCGGAGTCATTCCGCGCGACGACAATTCAATTCGTCATTCTGCTCATGACCGCTCTGCTCTGTTTTGGGATTCACAATGATTGGCCGGGGCACGAGCAGAGTGATGAACTCTATTACCTGACGGGCGGCTTGTTGGCCGAAAGAACGGGTGACTACCTCATTCCTTCCTATCACGGCCAGGAACGGTTACAGAAGCCGCCGCTGAATTACTGGCTGGTGGCGCTGTCCTACAGGCTTTTCGGTCGTGGACTGTGGCAGGGACGGCTTCCCTCCGTGTTGGCGGGCGTGAGTTCGGTGGCCTTGACCTGGTGGCTGGGACTGCTGCTGTTCCGAAACCGTCGTGTAGCCCTCTATGGAGCTTGTGCGCTCATGAGTTCCTACGTGATCATCAGCCGCGCCCATACCGCCCACACGGACATGGTATTGGGCTGCCTCGTTCTCGGCTCATTCTGCGGTTTTGCCGTGGCGTTCACGCGCGACGCATGGTGGGGGTCTGTCCTGGCTTGGGTCTTCCTTGGTGGCGCGACAATGACGAAAGGGCCCATCGGTTTCCTGATTCCTTTTTGTACCGTGCTGGCGTGGATGGCGTTCCTTGGACGCAGGAAAGGTGTGCGGTGGAGCCGGCTCTTCTCTCCTGTGGGACTCACGCTTTTTCTGGCGATCGTGCTGCCGTGGCCGCTGCTCGTGCTTGCCGAGGAGAGTGGCCGGGGAACAAACGTCATTGGGCCCGTCGCCACCGAGATTGGCTTCCATCTCATCCCGGTTCACGGCGAATCGTCGCTCTCGTGGTGGCTAAACCTGTTCCGGGGAGTTTTTTATTTTGTGGTGGGCGCGTTCCAGAGGATCTTTCCCTGGTCCGTGCTCCTGCTGGTATTCCTCAAACGGTCGGCACGGACGACAGCCGTGTGGTTGCTGCTTCTTTGGGGGCTGGGAACCGCCCTTGTATTCGGCGTTATCCTGGACCTCCACCGCACGCGGTATCTCATTCCCATGATGCCTGCGTTCGCCCTGCTGTGCGGTTACGCGCTCGCGCAACTTCAGGCGCTCAAGTCGAACCGGCCATTCGTCCTGCGCCTGTTCATCTGGTCCCTGGACATTACAATTGCCGCCGCTTCAATTATGGCGGTCCTGATGTGGGCGGGAGCCAGGTTGAGTTTTGTGGATCATCGTCTGTCCCTTCTCCTGGCCGTGCTCACGTTTGCCGTCTCCGTGTCTGCGCTGTGCTTGGTCCGTTGGTTGCGAAGATGTCACCCGACCGGATCGGACTGGATTACCGCGGCGGCCTGTTCGTTGTGCGTTCTGATCACGCTGGTCGTCTGCTCCTGGAAACTGGTTTTTCCCATCAATCCGGCGTTCGAGATCGCCCGCCGCAATCTGCGGGAACAACCTGCGTCCGCGAAAGTAGCGGCGGTCGGCATGGATTTCGCCGATGTGTCTTGGGCCTGGCTTGGTGCCGGCCGCAACTTTGACTATTACGGCAGAGCCTTTGAGCGTTCGGCAGGCGAGGCACACTGGACGAAGCTTTCGGCTTATCAGTTCATCCTTTGCGGCCCTGGTACTGCCGCCAAAATTCCCCAGAGTCTATTTCGTGTCGTTGATTCCCTGGAGGGAAGCGACACGGAATTCTCGCTTATCTGGCCCTTGCGAAGCGTTCGGAACTCGACGGCCAGATGGCAGAAGAACCAACGAAGGTTTCTGCTGTTGGAAAGGCAAAACAAAAACCAGGCTGGTACTGGTAAACCGCAACCGCAACTCAGTGACGGACCACGAGCAAGACCGGTCTGACGCCAGTCTTGCCATACGGTTGCCTGCGTTCTATCCTCTGCTTTAACCAATCCGGGAGGCCAATATGAAGATTCTGATTGCCGATAAGTTTTCCGAAAAGCACATCGACCAGCTCAACAAGCTCGGCTGCGAGATCACCTACAACCCAACTGTCAAAGCTGAGGAGTTGCCCAAACTCGTCGCCCCGTACAAGGTACTCGTGGTCCGCAGCAAACAAGTCGGCGCCGACACGATTAAGGCGGGTGGGGAACTGACGCTTATCCTGCGCGCCGGCGCCGGGGTCAATACCATCGACGTGAAAACCGCCAGTGCCCGCGGGATTTATGTGACCAACTGTCCCGGCAAGAATTCTATCGCGGTCGCCGAACTCGCCTTCGCTTTTCTGCTCGGCATCGACCGCCGGCTTCCAGACAATGTCGCCGCTCTGCGCGCACACAAATGGAACAAAAAGGAATTCAGCAAGGCGGACGGTGTGTTCGGCAAGACCCTGGGCGTTGTTGGCGTCGGCCAGATTGGCCGCGAAGTCATCAAGCGCGCTCGGGCTTTCGGCCTGCACGTGATCGCTTGGTCGCGTTCCTTCAACCTGCAAAAAGCCAGGGAACTCGAAGTCGAGTATTGCCCGGACCTCGATTCGATCTTCCGCCGTGCCGACATCATCAGCCTGCACGTCGCACTGAAATCCGACACGAAGAAGCTCGTCAACGCTGAGCGCATCGCGATGATGAAACCCAGGGCGATCCTGATCAACACCACCCGCGGCGAGGTGGTTGACCAGGCGGCGCTGCGCGCGGCGGTCGAAGCCGGCAAAATTCGGGCCGGGCTGGACGTGTTTGATCCGGAACCGGCCGAGGGCACAGCCGACTTCGCCGACCCGATCCTCGATCTTCCGAGTCTCTACGGCACGCATCACATCGGGGCCTCCACCGAACAGGCGCAAGAAGCCATTGCCGAGGAAGCTATTCGGATCATCGAGACCTTTGTCAGGACGGGTCTGGTGCTCAATTGCGTCAATCTCGCCACGCGGACGCCGGCCAGGTATCAGTTGATTGTCCGCCACTACGACCGCGTCGGCGTGCTGGCTTACGTCATGGACCAAATCCGTCGGGCCAACATCAACATCGAGGAGGTCCAGAACATTATCTTCGAGGGGGCCGCTGCCGCCTGTTGCCGCATTCAACTCAACACGGAACCCGGCGACAAACTTTTGTCGGCAATCCGCGACGGCAATCCCGATATCATCGGTGTCGAGTCTCTCAGAATTGGGGAGGCGGCATGAAACGGTGTCGAGTCTTTGAACAAATCTAGTCACGCTCAGGACTCAAGGCAAAATGATGTGGCCGCGCACCAGGCGCCGGACACTCGATCACGACGCAGGCAACTGGGACTGTGGGGCGGGACGTGCCTGGTGGTGATCGCGCTTTATGCGTGTTTAAGCCATTCGGGTGTGGTGGAATCGCTAAGCCCCGGTGCGTCCGAGACGTATTACAATTTGCTGGTACGAGGATTTCGAGCCGGTCATCTGAGTCTGGACGCCGAAGTGCCTCCGGGTCTCGCTGCGCTCCCCGATCCGTACGATCCGGCGGCCAATAGTGTCTATTTGTCTGCGGCCTACCGGATGCTGGACTTGAGTTACTACAAGGGACGTCTTTATCTCTATTTCGGGATCACGCCCGCGTTGATCCTGTTCTGGCCGTTCGCAGCGTTGACGGACCACTATCTATTTCAAAGACAAGCCGTGGCGATTTTCTGCGTCGTAGGGTTCCTCGTCAGCGCAGGAATATTCCGCGCGCTCTGGCGGCAGTGCTTCGCTGGCGTGAGCTCTGGAATTGCTGCGGCGGGCATATTCGCGCTGGGCCTGGCGAACGGCATCCCCATTTTGTTGTCCCGCTCGGATGTCTATGAAGTGCCGATCAGTTGCGGATACATGCTGACCATGTTGTCGCTCGGAGCGATCTGGCGCGCATTGCAGGAACCAGAGCGAAGATGGAAATGGCTGCTGGCGGCCAGCGCGGCTTACGGGCTTGCGCTGGGAGCAAGACCTTCCTTGCTTTTCGGAGCAGTCGTCCTGCTGCTGCCAGTCGTCCACGTTTGGCGGGAACGCCAGCGCATTTGGATTCCTTTGCTGGCGGTCGTCAGCCCGATCCTTTTCATCGGACTCGGGTTGCTGTATTACAATTACCTCAGGTTTGGGAATCCGTTCGAATTCGGGCAGCATTACCAGTTGGCGTTCGAGCGGCAAAGCGAGATACAACACTTCAGCCTGCGCTACCTCTGGTTCAACCTCCGGGTCTATTTTCTGAAATCAGTGGGCTGGCGTCAGCGGTTTCCGTTCCTACAGGACATGGCGGTTTCATCATTGCCGCGGGGACACGGCGGCTTGGAGAGCCCGTTCGGCATCCTTACGAATGTTCCCTTGGCATGGTTCGCACTGGCAGTCCCGCTCGCTTGGCGGACGCATTCAAATCCGGCGGGACCGATCCTTCGCGAGTTTGTCGTGGCTGTCATCCTGCTTTTCGCAATCGGGGCGCTTACCATCTGTTTCTATTATTGCGTGTGCTGCCGTTTTGAGATCGATTTTTTGCCCGCCTTGATGTTGCTGGCCGTGATCGGTATCCTCGAAGTGGAATGTGCGACCGCTGACCACGTGGCATGGCGGCGAGCCAGTCGATGTTGCTGGGGCGGACTATTGGTTTTTTCGGTAGCGTTTAATTTGTTGGCGACCGTCCAACGACGCGCCGAGACGGAAGTCACGACCGGATTGGTTTTGATGCGCGTGGGCCGGGTGCCGGAAGCGGTCACGCATTTTGAGAAAGCGGTAGGCGTCAGTCCCGATTTTGCCGAGGCATACAACGTTTTGGGGGCGGCTTTGGCTCAAGAAGGCAGACTCAAAGAGGCCATTGAGAATTACCGGAAGGCGTTACGCATCAATCCCGATTACGCGCAGGCCTGCAACAATCTGGGAACGGCCTTGATCGATGCGAACGAACCCCGGAAAGCCATCGGACAGTTTCAAAAAGCCTTGCGGCTCCAGCCGGATTCCGCAGAGGCAAGCTATGGGCTCGGTGTCACGCTTCTCAGGCTGGGCCGCGCACAAGAGGCGATCGGACCGTTGCAGCACGCTTTGAATCGCAAACCTCATTGGCCTGAAGCGCAGTACGTTCTGGGACTTGCGTTTGAGCAACTGGGCAACGTGCCCGAGGCGGTCGAACACTACGAACAAGCGCTTAAGCTCCGGCCGGATGATGCGGAGATCAAAGATCGTCTCGCGCGCCTTCGAGCGAACAAATAGTTGGTCAGGTGCGAGCGGTCAGCCGACGCCGGATAAAGCCGGATCATTTCGCAGGTAACGATGGAGCCGACCGGTCGGTCGGCGAAGATCCGTGCGTAGTGAAATCAGGCGGTCGAGTCGGCGCAGCAGGTTTCTCTCCGGAAAGGACCTGCCGGCACCAGCTCAGCAGAATTTGTGGAAAATCCTTCACGCCGCGAAGCATCGGTGTGCCGTGCAACGAGCCAGTGCAAACCATCAACTCCTTGTTGGTATTCGTCACTCCCAGTTCCTGGCGGATTTCGATGAGACGTTTCGACGATTCGAAAGCATATCCGTCATCGTGGGAAACGAAAATTTGCACGGGCATCCCGCCCAGTTGTCGGATCACGTCATCCGTGCGGATGCTGCGATAGTTGAGGCCAGGACTGAGCAGGGCCACGCCGGCCAGGTCATGGTTGAGCGCCGCATAACGTAGAGCGAGGTTGGCCCCCAGACTGGCGCCGATCAGCGCAATGTGTTTCTTGTCGATCTCCGACTGCATCTGGAGCCAATCTACTGCCGCTTCGATGTCCAACAACATCTTCCGCAAATCTAGCTCCGTGAAATCCTTGAGCTTTAGTTCCACTGGACCGTTCGCGGTCAACTCGCGCGTGCTCTCGCCGTGTCCACGGAAATCAATGGTCAGCGCCGCAATGCGGTTGCTCTGCAGCAGGGAGGCAAAGTCGTTCCAATCCGATCGATCCCGATTCAAATCGTGCAACAGCAGAACCGCGGGCGCCCACTCCAACTCGGAAGGATAATATGTACCGATGATTCCGACGTCGTCGGCCGTGGTCAGGCGCACAACCCGCGTCGTCTGAGCGGTCGTGCCTGCGGCTCCGACAACCAGCGCCAACGCAAACAGAAGTTTCTGGGCAACCATGCGGGCCACTCTAACAGATCACAAATCCAGTTCAACGGTTTTCAGGAGTTGCTCCCGCAACGTCTCGCGCGCGCGGCGCCGGCGCTCCTCCGAAGCCAGTCCTTTCGGGTTCCAGAGGCAGAACGGATACCCATAAGTCAGGCTCAGCGTCTCGCGACGCAGCCGGCCTTGGTGGAACGGCAGCCAGTTGCGCGGGACATACGGTTTGCGCGTATCGCGCACGATCGTCGGTAAAATCACCGCTTCGCCAAGCAGCGCGATGGAGCCGGCGCCCGGTTTGAATTCCGGATCGCCGCCGAGCACCGACTTTTCTGTCAGCCGAATGCCGGCCTCGGGAAAAATCGCGAGGCAACGACCCGCCCGCAAACGCCGAATCGCTTCGCGCGCCGCACCGGCATCCGTACGGGAACGATCCACGGGAAAGCAGCCCAGCGTCCGCAGGATTTTGGCCATCCATGGTTTCCGAAACATCTCGGCCATGGTCATGAACTGGACCGGTCGCGGCGTGAGGGCGCCGAGCAAGGGCGGATCGGCAAAACTGATGTGATTGCAGACAATCATCAAACCGCCCTCGCGCGGCACCCGGGCGCGTCCAACGATTCGGGTGCGGAAGACGCCGCGAAAGATGACCGTAAAGAGAAACTTGCCGACGCCGTAATAGAGGAGATAAAAGCCGAGCCGCATGTGCCGCGACTCAGCCGGCTCCGGCGTATTCTTCGTCGGTGATGATGTGGCGGCCCATGAGGACGTAGTCGTGGCTGATGGCCTGCATGTCCTTGACGTAATCCTCCAACACGAGCAATTCGTTGAAGCCGTGCTCTTGAAAGACGCGGCGGGCGGCTGCCTGATTGCCGAGGAATTCCGCTTCGAGTTTCTCCAAACCGACGTTGCGGGCGATCTCGATCAGTTCGTTCACCAAGATTCCCGCCAAACCGCGGCCGCGATAGTCGGGGTGCACCACCACGCTGAGCCGGCCAATATGACGTTTCCAGCCGCCGAGCGTCTGATGCAGCGAAGCATCGGCCACCACCTTGTCGCCATCGAGCGCCAGCAGCGGCAGGATTTTTCCGTAATCGATCCGCTGGCACCAATCCCGAATGACTGCTGAATCGGTGACGCGGTGCTTGAATAGAATTCGCTCGTTATCGGGCACAGCCACAAAAAACTCGTGAAACCGTTTCTCATCGGTTGATTCCAACGGGCGAATCATGACAGCAGTCCCGGTCTTCAGTTTTACCGCCTTCGGGTAATGTTCCAGTATATCATCCAGTTGCATGGCGTCACCTCGACGCGCAGAATAATGGCCCAGAATATTCAATGCAAGCATGGAGATGCTTTCGGTAATGCTACAGTTCGAGAATTGTAGCGGCGGTCTATGACCGTCGAGGTTCAGGATTCGACGCTCGTTCAGCCCGAAGGCTTTCGGGGCAGGGAGCGCCGCGCGAAAATATCCCACCACCGATGTTCTTGGCGAAGTTGCTCACGTGGTCGCGAGCAACTCGGCCAGTTGTTCCGCAACACGCGATGGAGAAGGTACAACGCCAGTTTTTGGCGTTCGACCCGTCGCGAGAACAGCGCTGATGGCCCGTGCGAGCGTGGCAGGATCGGAGCAATCCACGACCGTCCCGCTCGCGCCGTAATGGTTGTGCGAAATCACGCGGCATCCCGCCGCCTGCGCCTCGGCGATGGCGAGACCGTAACTCTCGTGCCGCGAAGGTGAAACAAACAGGTCCGCTCGTTCCAGCAACGCCGCTTTCTCTTCACCCGTGACGTGGCCGGTGAAATCGACTCGTGCATTCGCAATCTTCCCTGCCAGCCGCCGCAGTTTGCGTTCGTATGCGCGGCCTTTCATGTACGCCGCGCCGCCACAAATCACCAGGCGTAAAGGGTTGTCCACGGAACCAAGATGCCTCAGCGCCTGAAGCAGTCGTTCGATCCCTTTTTCCGGTGACAATCGGCTCAGTGTTAAAATCACAAACTCGTCGTCGCTGATAGTGTAGCGGCGCTCGGTGAGCGCTGACAGATGTGTCACGGCAATATTCCCCCACGGCAGCACGACGATTTTCTCCGTCGGGCACCAAGGATAACACCGCAGAACCGTCTCGCGCATGGGCGCCGAGGGAACGACGATCCGTGCGCTGTGGCGGACGCAATCGTATTGCTTTTGAAAAACCAGCCGAAACACGTCAGGCACCAGGCCGAACCAATAGACTTTCGACAACCATTCAGGCCGAACCAAATTGCGCAAATAAAACCTCGTGAAATATTCCACCACATCGACGTGAAAGATCGCCACAATGCGATAGCCACGCTGGCCAAGCGCGGCGAAGTTTGGGCCTTCGCTGATGTCGTTGCTCAGGACCACGCAGTCGCGGGGGTCATGCTTCAGGATTTCTGCCGTGACAGCCTGCTCGAACTGGCGACAGAACCGCGCGTATTCGAGTTCGCTCATTTCCGCCAGACGTTTGTGAGGCGGGGCGTCTGCTAGCCAAAGCCCGACCGACTTCGGACTGAGCACCGTAAGCGGGAACGGCTGATCGCGTCGCCACTCGCGGATCAGGTAATCCGCGACGGCTTTGCCGCCACCGAGCGGTTCGCTGTCTGGAAACTCCGCATGCGCCGCTGAGTATATGACTTCGCGATTCACAGTGCTCTGGAATGGAATATCCCCGATTTCGCCAACGCGTTGTTCGTCGTCGGGCTATTTGCACCGGCATTCTAGCCACGAATACACACGAATCCACGCGAATGTTTCGGCAGCGCGCGCCGTTCGCATCCGTTGGTAGGGCGCGGTGCCCTCACTGCGCAGTTTGAATCCTCGGTAGGGCGCGACCGCCGGGCGCGCCGCGTTGTCACCGTCGTGTTGTAGCTGCGCTTTTCACCCCGAAAGTTTTTCGGGGGCTGCGAAGCGCAGAGGCAAAAACGACATTACAGCTTTGCCGCTGACGTTTCGCGATCGCCTCAAGACGCCTCGCCGACTCGCCTCCACGCCGTCTGCTGCCGGGAAGCGTCTGACACCGGGATTTTATGGATAGCGCTGTCTATAACTTTCGGCCAAGAAGAATCTCCGAACTGCCTCTATGCTGAGGATTGCACACCCTGTATCGCGTGCTGAGTTGATCCGAAAACCACGTACCCCGCTTGTTTGTGTTAAGACCTGACCTCCCATCCATGTTTAGCTCGACTCACATTCTACGGAAACATTGGCTTTTGGCCTAAGACCTTGCCCTTTAGGACGGTCACGGCCATATCCGCACCCTGTGCGGTAAGCGACAGACTCGTTCCGATGGCATCACCCTGACCGACCAGTTTCAGTTTGGCGAGGTCGCTCCCTGCGTTGTAAGTGCCCTTGATCTTGTAGTTGAGGACGCGACCGTTGGACAGCGTCAGCGTGCCGGTGCCCGACAGCTTATCAGCATTCGCGCTAATATCGGTGTCGAGGGTCCAGTCTCCGTTCATGGTCGCCGGCAATGCGTAGGTTGAGTCGGCAGAGAAGCTCTCACATCCTGTTCCCCTGGGGGTATTCACGCAGAGTTTCTCATGGCCGGAGATGTCGATGGATAAACCAGACGGATCAATCGTTCCGTTGCCTGTCCCTACGGCCAGACCTCTATAGGCGTACGCCTGGAACATACCCCTCATCTTGACCCTGGCACCGACTACCCTGTGCTTAACAGCGACTCTTCCTTTCAATCTCGTGAAATTGGCACTCCCGACGCCGTTAATTGAATCCGTCCGCGTGCCCGTAATCTTGCCGGTGGCCGACTGTGTCAAATTCATGATGACATGATCGGTGGCGTCGTTGACACTGCTGTCGTTCGTGTAGCTGCCAGATATGTCCCAGAGGGGCAGGTTTGTGAAGATATAGCTGAACGTGCCGCTGGGCACTTGGGCGACTCCCGGAGTCGCACTGAAAACAATCAGAAGACCGATAATTGCTGGTACTGCAAACTGTCTGGTGAAACATAGGTTTTTCATGACCTGATTCCCTCGCATTGGATCAGTTCTACAGCGTCTGTTGTTGGTCTATGCGCTATTCTCCATCGTGAGGAATTACAAAGGCAAGCGCGGCTACTGCCTTTTGATGGTGATCCTGAATCTCGCCTGCTCACAAGGCACCCCTGTACTGCTATCGTCATTCTGATAGCAAGCGGAAAAGTTTCACGGAGCGGGAAAGAGCATCTGAGAGTTCAACAGTTCCTAAACGCATTGGCACGCGTCCGGCTCCGGAATATTATGCATAGCGCTATCTATAACTTTCCGCCAAGAAGAAACAGGACTGGCTCAATGCTGAGTATTCAGCGCGATGGACAGTGTGCGGAGTTGACCCCGTTACCGCGGATTCCTATCAAAATCGGCCGATCTCGATGTTCAGATGCCATAATGTCGAACAACATGATCAAAACAGGTGAGGTCTGATTTTCCGAACCGCGCTTTTGAACGAGCAAGCAGACCTGCATGAACGGCAGCATTTCGTTTCTTCTGGAGCTCTTGGAGGTGAGTAAATGGAGCTTCCTTCTCCAGCTTTAGGAGCCTGAGGTAGGTAAGCATCTTCCCGAGACCAAGGTTGCGATCTCCCACCACGGATGAGGAGGATGGATGAGTCGCGGCGAGGACGCCACTCCCACGAAAACGTGGGAGAAGGAGCGAATACGAACGGGAGGGACGCCCGTTCCACTGTGAACGGCGACAGGCAGGAACGCCTGTCCCACCATGGATGAACACAGGCAGGGACGCCTATGCTACCAAATCATTCGGCGGGGGTGGAGACGGGTGTGGCTTTTTGGACCTTGCCGCGACGGCGTTTCTTCGGTTCGGCCCGGGTGAACTCGCCGATCTTCCGGTACTTCTTGTAGCGCGCCTCCAGCAACTCCGTCGTTTTCATGTCGTTGAGTTTCTCGAGGTGTTTGAGGAGCGCTTTCTTGAGCGTGGCTGCCGTGGTGTCGTAATCGCGATGAGCGCCGCCCAACGGTTCGGGAATCACTTCGTCCACAATGCCGAGTTCCAGCAAATCTTTCGCGGTCAACTTGAGCGCGGCGGCGGCCTGCGCAGCGTTGGCCCGGTCTTTCCACAGGATGGCCGCGCAACCTTCGGGCGAGATGACCGAGTAATAAGCGTTCTCCATGATCAACACGCGGTCGCAGACGCCAATGCCCAACGCGCCGCCCGAGCCGCCTTCGCCAATGACGACGGCCAGCAACGGAATTTTCAGCGTCATCATCTCGCGGAGGTTCACTGCGATAGCCTCGGCAATGTGCCGTTCCTCGGCGCCGACGCCGGGATAGGCGCCGGGCGTGTCGATGAAACTGACCACCGGCAATTCGAATTTCTCGGCGAGTTGCATCAGGCGGAGCGCTTTGCGGTAGCCTTCGGGGTGCGGACTGCCGAAGTTCCGCATCAGGTTCTCTTTCGTATCGCGGCCTTTTTGTTGGCCGATCACCATCACGCGGCTGGTGTCGATCGTGGCTACGCCGCCCACAATCGCATGATCGTCGGCAAACCGGCGGTCGCCGTGCAGTTCGATGAAGTTGGTGGCGATGCGCTGGAGATAATCGAGCATGTACGGACGTTTCGGATGACGCGCCAACTGGACGCGTTGCCACGGCGTGAGATTGGTGAAGATTTCCTTCTTGGTGGCTTCGAGTTTTTCCTCGATGGAGTGAATTTGCGCCGACAAGTCGATCTTTTGCTCGGTGGCCTGCTTCTGGAGCGCGTCGAGCGTTTGTTCCAGTTCGGCAATCGGCTTTTCAAATTCGAGTGTGTAGATTTTCATGAGTTCCCTGCAGCCGTTCAGTCATGAATGGTCACCACCGTGCCGATGGGCAGGATGGTGTACAACTCGGCAATATCGTCATTGAGCAGGCGGATGCAACCGGCGGTGGCCTGTTTGCCGATGGAGTTGGTGTCCCAGGTGCCGTGGATGCCGTAGCCGGGGATATTGAGGCCGAGCCAATGCGTGCCGAGAATGTTGTCCTTATCGCCGTAAGGAATCGTCTTGCCATCGGACCGCCACCAAGGGGGATGGACGATGCGGCTGGTGATCTTGAATTCGCCGACAGGCGTCTTGCTGTATTCACCGGTGCCAACGCGATAGCGCTTGAAGAATTTGCCGTCATCGGTCAATCGTAGCTCGTTCGTGGCCTTGCTGATGTTGACCGCAAAATGCCCGTGATAGATGCGGAGCCGGTCGCCGATGCGGATCAGGTCGCGGTCGAGATTATTGGATTTCTTGATGAGGTCGATCGTCGTGCCGAATTTCTGGGCGAGTTTTCCCAGTGAATCGCCTGCGACAATGGTGTAATCCACCTTTTCCGGGGCGGGCGCCGCCGTGAAGATGATCTTGGTATCGATTTCGCCCAGCAAATCAAGCACCTTGTCGGGGGCGCCGTCAGCATCCGCCACTGGTTGGAGCAAAGTGCGGGCTTCCTCGAGTTTGCCATCATTTTTCAGAGTCAGCGCGCGTTGGTACAAGTCGTCGTTGGATTCGGCGGGTGCCGGCGGTCGAGCGGCAACAGCGGCCGGCGGCGAAACGGCGGATTCGTGTGCGGCTGGTTGTGCCGCCGAGGATTCAGGCGCAGAAGAAGACGACGACGGCGCATTGGAATGCGGGAGCCGGTCACAACCCGCAAGCCAGAGTGTTAGAACCACAACCCATCCGAGCCAAAGTTTCATTTCTGCAAGTCGCGAACCACCAATCCCATCGCAGGATAGCGACGGTTCGGGTCCTTTTCAAGACATTTGAGAATGACGCGTTCGATGGCCAGCGGAATCTCTGGAAATAGCTGGCGTGGCGGCCGGAGATGTTCGTTGAAATCGGAATACTTGCCGAGAATCTCTTCGCGGGTCTCGCCAGTGATTGGCTTCTTGCCGGTCAGCATTTCGTAGGCAGTAATGCCAAAAGAGAAAATATCGGCGCGTTCATCGACCGGGCGGCGGGCGATCTGTTCGGGGGCGAGATAGAACAGCGTGCCGGACAGCGTGGACGCGCGTTTCGGTCGCGCCGGGCGTGGAATGGCAAGATCGAAATCGACCAGCTTGGGCTCGTAAGTGGTTTTGGAGATGAGGACGTTCTCGGGTTTGAAATCGAGATGCAGGAATCCGCGTTCGTGGACGTGGGCGAGGGCGGAGGCCATGCCGACGAGAAGTTTCAGTTGGTTGGCGCGGAGATTGGGATCGTTCCGCAAAATGCATTCCTTGAGATTGGGGCCGTCGACGTGTTCGATGAGCGCGTACCGCAATCCGTGGAAACTTCCGTAACCGAAATAGTGGGCGATGTTGGGATGATCGAGTTGCTGCAGGACTTTGCAGCCCCACTTGAATCGACGAATGCGTCGCCAGCTAAGTCGGTATTCGGGCAAGAGCACTCGCAAGATCAGCTTTTGGCCTTGCCGGTCAGCGACGAGGTAAATGTCGGCCATCCCGCCCCGATTGATTTTCTCGAGGACGTTGAAGGTGTCGAACGTTGTGCCGATCATGCGGGCGCAACGTTAACGAAGCGTGTGCCGGTTTGCAAACGCAATCCCGGCGCCAATTCCTACACGGGCGCACCCAAGTACTGCCACCGTGATTGGTGAGTCGTTGGTAGGGACGGACCGCCGGGCCGTCCGAACCTCTGAAGAAATGCGGCGCGTTCAACGGTCGCGCCCCACCTGCCGGCGGGCTTGGTGGCAGCGTCAAGATGCACCTGATCCACCGCGAAGGCTTGACCCACCGCGTAGGAGTGTTAGGGTCATACCTTGTGGCAGCGCTGAAATTCCGAGCAAAACATTGCCTTCTGGTTTGTGTTTTGGCGGTCGCGGCTCCGCTCTTCGCCGCGGACTTTTATGTGGCGCCCGACGGACATCGGGATGGAACCGGGACCAAAAACGCGCCATGGGATTTGCAGACGGCGTTGAATCAGCCTTCCGTCGTTCGCCCCGGGGACACGATCTGGCTCCGCGCTGGCGATTATCGTCCCTTGGATTCGGCATCGACGGGTTTCAAGAGTGAACTCGGAGGGAGCGTCAATCGGCCGATTGTTGTTCGGCAATTGCCGGGAGAAAGAGCCACGTTGCGCGAAGTGGAGCATTTCACGGGCTCCGACAATGCCCGGCAGACGATTCTTTACGTGTTCGGTAGCAACACATGGTTCTGGGGATTTGAGGTGGCGGGATCGTGCAGGAAAAGAATCATTGAGACTTCCGGGTCGGACCCAACTCCATCGGAGTTGCCATTGCCATCGGGAGTTGAAGTGGTCGGCCCGAACATCAAATTGATTGATCTCGTTGTGCACGATGCGCGGGGTGGGCTGGGGCTGTGGGCCGCGGCGACGAACTGCGAAACGTATGGGTGCCTCATTTACAACAACGGTTGGACGGCGCCCGATCGTGGACACGGTCACGGCATTTATACGCAGAATCTGAATGGCACGAAGCAATTGATCGCCAACATCGTGTTCAACAATTTCGGGATGGGCATTCATGGCTACACGGTGAACAGTTTCCTGCAGAACTTCGACATCGAGCAGAATGCGATCTTTAATAACGCCCATTTTGTGCCGCCTCCGAATGTGGATACTGGCGAGCAGATCCTGTTCGGCGGCGGGACGACGATCAAACACCTGAAGATCATCGACAACTATCTGTACCAGCCGCTCGACTTGCACGGGCCGATGCTGGCCCCCGATTACAGCGCGATTTCCAACCGCGATGTGACGATGACCGGCAACTACGTCGCCGGCGGATCGGGTGGCGGGAATTATCTCGTGTCCGCGAGGGCGTATGATTCCGTAAGCTTCACCAAGAACACGCTCTACAGCACCAACGGTTCCCTATTGCGCCTGCACTTGTCGCCTGGTTATACGGTCGATGGCAATGCGTATTATGGAAGTGCGGATGCCAATTTCCGTGCGGACAATCAACCACTTGCTTTTGAGAAATGGCGAACCGAGACCGGATTCGACGCCCACAGCCGCTATATTCAGGAGATTCGACCTCCCGATAAAATCGCCCTTATTCCGAACATCTATGAAAAGGAGCGAGCGAACATTGTGGTGTATAACTGGAGCCTCTCCAGCTTTGTGCTGGTCAATCTGAGCGCGGTGCTACACAAAGGAGACACTTACGAAATGCACAACGCGCAGGATTATTTCGGAGCGCCGGTCCTGGCCGGCACTTATCGCGGAAAGCCGTTGAAGGTTCCGATGACAAGCTTGAACACCGCTGTTCCCAATGGCTGGATGAACCTCGAAGCCGTCCCGAAAACGGGGAAGCAATTTGCCGTGTTTGTTCTCGAAGGGATTCGAATTGGCAATCAGGCGCACGACAAATGAATGCTTCCGACTTGCGCTTTTGCCGTGTTTCGCTGAACGAGCTGAGGGAAGACGGGCCGCTTCAGTTCGCCTGGCAGGACTCCCCATCCAAACCCGTTCTGGAACGCGACGAGATTCACCTGTGGATGACCAACCTCGACGGGCCGAGTTGGCAGGCGGATGCCTTGCAGCACGTGCTCCGCGAAGACGAGCGTCTGCGAGCCGGGAAATTTCATTTTGACAGCGATCGGAATCGATTCATCGTGCGTCGCGCTGTGCTGCGGCAAATCGTCGGTCAATACCTCGGGAAGATTCCGGGAGAGATTGAGTTTGTCCAAAACTCTTTTGGCAAACCTGAATTGGCAGGCTCCGCGGGCGAACGCTCGCTCCAATTCAATCTTTCTGCTTCAGCGGAATGGGCGCTTGCGGCATTCACCGTGCGACAGCAAGTGGGCGTGGATATCGAGAAGGTTCGGCGGAATTTTGACTGGAATGAGATTGCCGGCCAATTCTTTCATTCATACGAGGTGCGGCGCATTAATGAATTGCCAGAAGCCGAACGTGGCGAAGCGTTCTTTAGGCATTGGACGATAAAGGAAGCATTTATCAAGGCCCGCGGCGTGGGATTGGAGCGGTCGCTTCTCGAACTGGATTTCACAGCGACGATTCGAAAGGGAAAAGGACGCCATACAGATGTCAACGGAGGAAGTTGGCTTTGTGTTTCGTTTTGTCCCGGAGAGAATCTGATCGCCGGACTCGTTGTAGAGTCCTGAAGTCTCAGACCCTTTCGACGTTGGCGCGATAAGCCTTCGGATAATAACCGTAGTCGTAGTACGGGTCGCCGTAGGACGCACGGCGAGAACGGGGCACGGCATTCAGAATGACGCCGCCAACCTTCGCGCCGGCTCTTTCCAAAACCTGCGCGGCCCGCGCGGCCGTCGCCTTGGATGTGTGTCGAGCACGGATCACAAGGCAGACGATGTCCGTATGGTTGACCAGCAACATCGTATCGCTGACGCCGAACACGGGTGCGGAATCCACCACGACGCGGTCGAAGCGGCGGAGCGCCTCTTCCAACAGCAGGTTGAACGGATATTTCGCGAGCAACTCGGACGCATTCGGTGAATAGGGGCCGGCGGTCACAAGCCACAAATTGTCAATCGTCGTCGTCTGCACGATATCGTCGAAGCGCTGTTTGCGGCCGAAGAATTGGGTCAGCCCCCAATGCTCGGACTTCTCGCCCCAGAAGAATTCATCCACCATCGGACGCCGCAGGTCGCAATCGATCAGCAGCGTGCTCAGACCTTGTTGGGCGAGACTGACGGCGTAATTGACCGCGCAGAAAGTTTTCCCTTCGCCGGGCAAGGCGCTGGTGAACAAATAGGTGCGCAGCGGTTTCTCCTGACCCTGCAGGGACAACGACGTGCGCAGGAAACGGAACGATTCCGCACCAGAGCTGGGTGAATCGTCGTCGACCACCACGCGTTTCTCGCCGGACTCCACGGTTTGGATTTGGGGAATGGTGCTGAGCACGGGCAGCTTGAGGGCGTCCTCGGCTTCCGTCAGCGTCTTGAGCGAATCGTCGAAAAAGCCGCTTCCCAACGCGAGTCCCAGACCGACAGCAAGACCCGCGATCAACGCCAGCGCCATTACGCGGATGCGGTTCGGTTTGAAAGGATGCTTGGGGGGTTCTGCCGCTTGAAAAACCTGGATGCGCTGGTTATCGAGGTTGCCAGCGATGGTGGTTTCGCCCATGCGTTTCACAACCGAATCATAGAGAGCGCGGTACTGTTCGATGTCGCGCAACAGCACGTTGTAGGGAACGAACTGTTTGTTCAACACCTGCGCGGCCGCTTCTTGTTTCTGCAATTCCTCGTTCAGAGCCTGTTCGCGCGCCACCGCGTTCTCATAGGTCGCGCGCATCACCTGGGTCGCGCGCAGCGTGGCATTCGACAAGAGTTGGTACAGTTCGGTCAGTTTGCTTTGCGCCTGGATGTAGGTGGGATGTTTTTCCTTGAACACTTGTTTGATGTTGGCGAACTCGACCGTTTGATGGGCAATGCTGGCGCGGATCGCCACCACGCTGGGGTCACTGGCAATGGACGGCAATTCCAGGAGTTTGTCGACGTCGTCGCCGAAATCTTTCATCGGGCGATACTCGGTTTCCAATCGCACGCGTTCTCCGCGGGCGGCTTCGACCTTCTCGTTCAAACTCTTCAGGTTATCGGCTACGATGGCCTGGCGCTGCTCGAGCGACAACGATTGATCTTTGTAGGTCTGCAGCTTGGCTTCGGCCTCATTCAGTTTATGTTGCAGTTGCTGCGCTTCGTCAGCCAGAAACGCCGTAGCCAGTTGCGAAGCGGTCTTGTAGGACTCGGCATTGTGGCGAAGCAGCTCGTCCACCAGGGAGTTGGCAATCTCCGCGCACAGCTTCGGATTGGTGTGCTCCACAGTGATATCGATCAGATGAGTTCCCTTGCGCAAGCTCACCTGCGTCATCCCCGACAATTTGGCGATAAGGCGGGACTGCTCGACTGTTTGGCCGGAGGGATGGGGGATGAAATTCTGGTCCGTCGCCAGACTGTTGGTGGCAATCACGCTCGCCAGGATCGACGGGTTCTTCAATAGCTGCCCGATCTCGACCTCCTTTTCATTGAGCGCGTCTTCGCTGTGATAATCATCTTGAACGATGCCTTCGATGTTCAAAATGTTCGGTTTGTCGGTTTCAAATTTCAGGACAGCGGTGGAAGCGAAGATCACCGGCGCCCGGGCCAGGTAAAGCAAGCCGAGCGTGGCGGCGACCAGCAAGCAGAGAACGATCAGCTTCGAATGTTCGAGCAGAGTGTAAAAGACATTCCGCCAGTCAAACGAAGGTACACCCGTCCCATCCGATTGTTGGTAATCATCCTCGAACATATAAAACTCGCGCTCGCAACAATAACCGTTAGCGACGCGAATTGCAAACCAACCGGCGCTGTTCTCGACATTTTTCTTGAGCCAACAGCCGATCAGCTCTCCGGCGCTACCCCGGTAACCGCCCGCCGAGATAATTGCGGCTGCCCGTGGTAACCAGTGTTCACTTCACGAGACACACGTGTTCAGAATGTAACGTCGATCCGACAGAGCGCGAAGGGAGAGGCTTCGACTTTCTGCGCACCACGGCGCATTTCGAATTTTCGATTCACCAGTCAAGCCGCGAGTTAGCGAGCGGATTCAGTGCTGCTCACAGGCCTTATGTTTATTGGCACACAGAGCGCTAAATGGCTGCGCACGGGTTGAGTCGGTGTGGTAACCGATCCGGAGAAGCGCCGCCACATCGACAAATCGTGCTCCATTGGTCCCACGACGGACAAGCGTGGAGAGCTGTATCCAAACATAACGTGAACGCGTTTCAGCGGCACTGTCGTATCGCTCTGTGCACGCCAATGGCGGCAGCTTGCTCGGATCCGCCCATGCCGGTTTTGTTGCTCCAGGAATGAACTCTCAAGCGTCCAACGTCCTCTCGCGTCCGGTGACACAGAATGCACCCGAGATTTCCGCTGCGGAAAGACCATATATTCGTCTGCAGCCATCCAAGGGCTGGGTATCTCTGAAACTGCGCGAACTTTGGGAATACCGCGAACTCCTCTATTTCCTGACCTGGCGGGATATCAAGATTCGTTACAAACAGACGGCCCTCGGCGCGTCTTGGGCGGTTATTCAGCCCGTGTTCACGATGGTGATCTTCAGCCTCTTCTTCGGCAAGTTGGCGAAAATTCCCTCGGACGGTGTTCCTTATCCGATCTTCAGCTTTACAGGGCTCGTGCCTTGGACGCTATTTGTATATGGGCTGTCCCAATCGTCGAACAGTTTGGTCGGCAGCGCCAATCTGATTCGCAAGGTGTACTTCCCGCGACTGGTGATACCAATTTCGAGTCTGTTTTCGGGCGTCGTCGATTTTCTCATCGCGTTCGGCATTTTGGTGGGGATGATGCTCTGCTTCCGCATTTCTCCGACCATTAATGTGATCTGGGTTCCGTTTTTTGTTCTGCTGACTTTGGTGACCTCGTTGGGCGTGGGCTTGTGGCTCTCCGCTTTGAATGTGGAATACCGCGACGTCAAATACGTGGTCCCCTTTGTCACTCAATTCTGGATGTACGCCACCCCCATCGCCTATCCGAGCAGCCTGGTGCCGCAGCGTTGGCGAGCCCTGTATGGATTGAATCCCATGTCCGGCGTCGTCGAGGGCTTTCGTTGGGGATTGCTGGGAACCAAGACGCACCCAGAGGCGATTCTGATCGTCTCTTCCGCAACGGCTGTCGTGTTATTGATCAGCGGCGCTCTGTACTTCCGCCGCATGGAACGCACGTTCGCCGACATCGTGTAACGCGTGAAGCACCAAACCACAAAGCCCGCCAACTCCAAATCCGGCTTCGGTTTCGAAGACGGTCGTTGTTTGATCGTCGGCGAAGTCGCTCAGGCCCACGACGGCAGTCTGGGTTTGGCCCATGCTTTTATCGATGCGATTGCGAATGCCGGCGCGGATGCGGTGAAGTTTCAAACTCACATCGCCACTGCCGAAAGCACGCCCGCCGAACCTTGGCGCGTCAAATTCAGTCCGCAGGATGAGAGTCGGTACGCCTACTGGCAGCGGATGGAGTTTTCCGAAAATCAGTGGATCGAGCTGAAGCGCCATGCGGGCGAGCGCGGGCTGTTCTTCCTCAGTTCACCGTTCTCGGTCGAAGCCGTGGAGCTGCTCGAACGAGTCGGCGTGGCTGCGTGGAAAATTGCTTCCGGCGAAGTCGGCGGCTCGCGAATGTTCGAGCGGATGGCCAGTGCCAAACTACCCGTTCTACTTTCGACCGGCATGAGCCCCCTGACAGAGATCGATTGGGCCGTCGATAAAATCAAATCCCGCGGGTTGCCACTGACGGTGCTGCAATGTACCACGGCGTATCCGTGTCCGCCGGAAAAAGTCGGCTTGAACCTGATTTCCTTTTTCCGCGACCGCTATCAAACGGAAGTGGGATTGTCCGACCACTCGGGAACGATATACCCGGGACTGGCGGCGGCCACGCTGGGGATTTCGGTGCTGGAAGTGCACGTGACGCTGAGCCGGGACATGTACGGCCCGGATGTGTCTTCGTCCGTTACAGCCACCGAGTTGAAGCAGTTGGTGGAAGGCGTGCGCTTCATCGAGCGCATGAAAGCCCGGCCGGTGGACAAGGATCATTTGGCCGCGGAATTGCAGCCTCTGCGGCGCCTGTTTGGCAAGAGCATTGTCACCCGCACCGCGTTGCCGGCGGGCACGTTGCTGAAGGAAGAACATTTGACGGTCAAAAAACCCGGCCACGGTCTTTCCGAAGACAAGCTGGGGCTGGTTCTGAATCGTAAACTCCGAGTCGCCCTCCCGGCGGACGCATTGGTTTTGGAGGAACACCTTGATTAAGAAAGCACCACGAAAGGTGTGCGTCGTTTTGGTCGACCGCGCCAACTATGGTCGGATGAAACCGGTCATGCGCTCCATCGCTGCGCATCCGGATCTGGAACTGCAGGTCCTGGCCTCGGGCACGATGGTCCTCGAACGTTTCGATCTGCCGGTGCGCGTGGTCAAGCAGGACGGTTTTCCGGTGGATGGAGAGATTTATATTGAACTGGAAGGTTCGACGCCGGCGACGATGGCCAAGTCCGTCGGCTTTGGCGTGGTGGAATTCGCCAGCGCGTTTCAGCGGCTGCAGCCGGACATCGTTCTCCTGATCGGAGACCGTTACGAAGCTTTGGCCGCGGCCATTGCGGCAGGGTATATGAATATTTGCCTCGGACACATTCAGGGTGGCGAGGTGTCCGGCTCGATCGACGAAAGCGCGCGTCACGCCATTACCAAGTTTGCGCATTATCATTTTCCCAGCACGAAACGTTCGGCGGAATATTTGCTCCGCATGGGCGAAGATCCGGAAACCGTACTCACCATTGGTTGTCCGAGCGGCGATATTGCCCGCAGCCTGGATCGCCAGCTCCGTGACGAGGTGATCAACGGACGCGGCGGCGGGGCTCAGATCGACCTCGCGCAACCGTTCTTGTTGGTGGTCTTTCATCCAACGACGACCGAATACGGCGGCGAACCGGTGCAGATGCAGCAACTTCTCGGCGCTCTGAATGAATTGAAGCAGCAGACAATCCTGCTCTGGCCCAATATTGACGCTGGTTCCGACCACGTTTCGAAAGCGATTCGCGTTTTCCGCGACCACGTCAAACCTTGTTGGTTGCGCACGCTGATCAACGTGCCGCCGGAAGAATACCAAAGGATTTTAGCCACTACCGCCTGCGCCGTGGGTAATTCGAGCAGTTTCGTGCGCGACGCCAGCTATTTCGGTACGCCGGTGGTTTTGGTGGGCAACCGTCAGGAAGGACGTGAGACCGACGTTCACGTTTTGCCTGTCGCTCCCGAAAAGGACCAGATTTTTTCGGCAATCCGCAGCCAGCTTTCCCACGGTCGTTATCCGGCGAGTTCCTTATATGGCGATGGTTTTGTTTCGGACCGCATCGCCGACGCGCTCGCCAAACTCAATCCGTACGTCCAAAAGCGTCTCCATTATATATATCAGGCCGATGGGAATGGATCGGGCAAGGGCGGCGAAAACGGCAACGGAGAAGCCGTGGCCACTCGCAACGTGATTCCATGCAAGTCCTCGGCATCGTAACGGCGCGCGGCGGCTCGAAAGGGTTGCCCCGCAAAAACATTCACCTGCTCTGCGGCAAGCCGCTGTTGCAGTACACGGCCGAAGCCGCGTTGAAGGCAAAACGTCTGACCCGCGTGGTTCTCAGCACGGAAGATGAAGAGATTGCCGCAGTCGGCCGCCGCTGCGGACTCGATCTACCGTTTATGCGTCCGCCGGAATTGGCGCGAGACGACACACCGCATGCGCCGGTGCTTCAAGACGTGGTTCGCAAACTGGAACAGGCAGGCCAGAAGTATGACGCGATCCTCACGCTGCAGCCCACCAATCCGTTGCGCCTGCCGTCGGATATTGACGGCGCCATTGAACTGCTGGAGCGGAGCGGTGCCGATTCAGTGATTTCCTTCGTGGCGGTCGGAGAAAAGCATCCGGCCCGCATGAAGTTCATTGATGACGACGGACGAGTGATCGACCCGCCGTTCGCGGAGAAACACGAAGGCCAGCGACGACAGGATTTGCCGGCGCTGTATTTGCGCGAAGGCTCGATTTACCTGACGCGCCGCGACGTTTTGATGAAGCATAACTCCATCAAGGGACGCGATTGTCGCGCGTGGATTATGCCGCCGGACCGGGCCTGCAATATCGATGGTCCGTTCGATTTATTCCTGGCGGAACAGTTGTTGAAATTCCATGGCCTCGCCTAAGCCAACCATTCTGATAACGGAATCGCACGGGTTCTCGAAGGACGCGACGGCTTTGCTGCGTCGCGTGGGCCGGGTTTTGCATCACGATTTGGACCGTCCGGAATTGTTGCGAGAGGCGGCGCAGGCTGACGTTCTGTGGGTCCGCCTTCGTCACCAGATCGATGAAGAGCTGATGGAGCGCGCGCCGCGCTTGAAAGTCATCGTCAGTCCCACGACCGGTTTGAATCATATCGATATGGAAGAAGCCGCACACCGTGGGATCCGCGTGCTCTCGTTGCGGGGCGAGACCGAGTTCCTCAAAAATGTGCACGCTACGGCGGAGCACACTATCGGCTTGATACTCAGCCTGGTCCGTCGCGTGCCCGAAGCCAAATCTCACGTCCTCGGTGGCGGATGGAACCGCGACCGTTTTCGGGGGAATGAGTTGGCGGGCAAGGTGGCCGGCATCGTGGGCTACGGGCGGTTGGGTCGGATCGTTTCGCGGCTGTTGCTGGCGTTCGAGATGCGGGTCCTGGCGAGCGACCCACACGTTTGGACTACGGACGTCGATCCCGGCGTGCAGGTCGTGCCGTTGAATGATCTCCTCCGGCAAGCGGACCTCGTCACCTTGCACGTGAACTTGTATGCGGAGACGACCGGGTTCTTCGGGAGAGAACATTTCGCGCAGATGAGATCCGGCGCCTGGTTTGTCAACACGGCGCGCGGGGAATTGGTGGATGAGGCGGCGCTTTTGGAAGCCCTGCGAGCGGGCCGCGTCCGCGGTGCGGCCCTGGATGTTCTTACGGACGAGCGGTCGGCGGGAATGGGCAGTCATCCGTTGGTGCAGTACGCCCGTCGGCACGAAAACCTTCTGATTACGCCCCACATCGGCGGTTGCACGGTCGAATCGATGGAAAAAACCGAGCTGCACATGGCGCGTAAGCTGCACGACTTTTTGACCTCGAAACACTCGGATGTCTCTTCGTTCTCTCCGTCGGAGTCGCGACTGGCATGAAATTGTCCGTCGTCATCCGCTGTCGCAATGAAGCGAAAAGCCTGCGTCATGTGTTCGACGCATTGAAGGCGCAGCGGTGCAGCTTTGACTGGGAGATTGTGGTGGTTGATAACGAGTCAGAAGATAACACGCGGGAGCTTTGCCAGGGATACGGCGTCCGCGTGGTTTCCCTTCCGCGGCAAGAATTTACCTATGGTCGTGCCACGAACGTGGGGATCGGCAATGCTCGTGGTGAACTGATTTTGCTGATGAGCGCGCACGCGATTCCGGTCGGCTCCCATTTTCTCGAAAGCGCGATCGCGCCATTCACCGACCCGGATATGGCGGCCACACGCTGCTTGTGGTTGGGAAGCACCAAAGATGTGATTGGCCGCTGGCACCAGCCCAAAGATATCCAGTACAAGTCTTCGCAAGAGCAAAAGGCTGCCGAATCAGGAACGAAATGGCTCAGCGAATATCCGACTGCGGGATGTTGCGCGCTTCGTCGTTCGGTTTGGGAACAGGTGAAATTCGATGAGACGCTTGAGGCCAACGAGGATAAGTTTTGGGCGTCGCAGGTTCTGGCCCGCGGCTACAAAATGCGTTGTTGCTCGGAAGCGATGTGGGTGTACATGCGTCACTACAGTCCGCGCGATCGTTGGCGGAAAGACAACCGCGAACAACTCGCCTTCTACCGAATGACCGGCCGGGCGCCGATGAGTTGGCCGAAGTTTTTCGCCGAGAGCGCCAAGGCTTTGCTGACGGCGCCGTCGATTGCCTTCCGTTACGCCTTTGGCAAGATTGTGTGGAATGCGCATCTGGTGACGATCCCCTGGCAGGCGCGCCGCAAAGCCAAACCGGGGAGCCTGCCTGAGTTCGAGCGAAATCCAGTGCCCGCTCCGCAGCCGACCGTGAAATGAAACAGGACCTCGACCAGATTTTCGCCTCGCTCGATGCGCGTCCCAGCGCCGCCACATATATGCAGGCCGCGCGAGAAGTATCGGCTTTTCGGGAACAGCTTACACCGGTGCGTGTGGCCTTCCTGGCTTCGTTCACGATCGATTCAATCGTACCTTTCTTGACGGTCGAAGCGGCCCGCGCCGGATTTGCTGCGGAAGTTTATGTCGCGCCATTCAATTCCGTGAAACAAGAGTTGCTCAGCGCCGCGGGCGGCTGCATTCGGCATAAAGCAGATATCGTCTTCGTCGCGAATCTTCTCGGCGACGTTTGCCCGGCATTGGCTCACGACGTGTTGCCGAATCAGGTGGATTCGCAAATCGCAGCGCTGGTAGGCGAGATCGTTGCACCGTTCCATGAATTTCGGAGGCATTCCACGGCGGCGATCGTGCTCCACAACCTCGCTCGGCCGCGTCATCCTGCGCTGGGCATCTACGAGGCAATGGCAGCCGACTCGCAAACGGAGGCGATCGGCCGCGTCAACGCCCGTTTGTCGAAGGCGATCAGTGCGGTGCCGGGTGGTTACGTTCTGGATTTCGATCGTGTGTGCGCCAATGTCGGATATGACAATTGTTATGACGACAAGATGTGGTACCTGGGTCGCTCTCCGCTTTCCGTCGTGGCATGGCGCGCCCTGGCGCTGGAACAGGCGACATTCATTCACGCCTTGCGCGGTGTGCAACGCAAATGTCTGGTGTTGGATTTGGACAACGTCCTGTGGGGTGGGATTCTCGGCGAGAGCGGCCTCGCCAACATCAAGTTAGGACAAACCTATCCGGGCTCGGTCTTCCGCGATTTTCAACAGGCGGTGCTGGAACTTCGCTCTCGCGGTGTTCTGTTGGCCATCAACAGCAAAAACAACCGAACTGAAGTCGAGGAAGTCTTTCGTTCGCATCCCGACATGATTCTCAAGTTGGAGCATTTCGCCTGCACGAAGATCAATTGGCAGGACAAGCCGCAGAATATGCGAGAAATCGCGAGCGAACTGAACATCGGGCTGGAGAGCCTGGTGTTTTTCGACGACAACCCTGCTGAACAAGCGCTGATGCGGCAGGTGTTGCCCGAGGTGCTGACCTTGCCGGTGCCCGCCGAGCCGATCAAGTACATCAAATTATTGCGTGAGAGCCGCGCGTTTGACCGTTTGTCGCTGACCGAGGAAGACCGGCATCGCGGCGAGATGTACCAAGCGCAAGCCGCGCGTCACCAACTTCAACAATCGGCCACATCGCTTCAGGATTTCCTGACCGGCCTCCAAATGACGGTGAGTATCGAACGGGTGGATGATTTTGCATTTCCGCGAGTTCTGGATCTCTTGCAGAAAACGAATCAATTCAACCTGACCACGCGCCGTCATTCCGCCGGTCAGCTCAAGGCCATGATCGACGCCGCCGCTCACGGCGTGTTTTATCTGCGCGTGGCGGACCGGTTCGGCGATAACGGCATTGTGGGAACAGCTATCGTGCAGCGCCGCGATGAAACCGCTTATATCGAGTCCTTCCTTCTGAGTTGCCGGGTCATCGGTCGCACAGTGGAAACGGCGTTCTTGTCGTTTCTGGTGGACTGGGCAAAGGACTGGGGATTGACGGCGATGGAAGGCGAATTCATCCCGACGGCCAAGAACGCACCAGCGGCGGATTTTTACGCACGGCACGGTTTCACGCAGATTACACGCACTGATTCAGGCAGCCACTGGCGCCTGGATTTGAAACAAGTTCCGTTCCAATGGCCCGCCTACATCGAACGCGCCGGTCAGCCCGTAACGCAGAAATAGCACTTATCGACTTATGGGCATCGAAGGCATTACCCCGGCAGCAGACGCTGTGGACCGTCTATACCAGATGGTGGCCAATGTGTTCGGTGTGCCGGCTTCTGAATTGTCGGATGAATCTTCGCCCGAAACGATTTCCGCATGGGACTCGCTCAATCACTTGAACCTTGTAGTGGCACTGGAGGGTGAATTTGGGGTCAGCTTGACGCCCGAGGATGCGATGGAGATTCGGAACATCGGCTCGATTCGCGCGATTCTGGGTGACAATGGCGTGGCCGTCGGCCCGAAAGCCACCTTTGCTGATTGCAGGGAAGACCAATTTGATGAAGTGCGGGCATTTTTCGCGCGCACCTACCGGCCGAATTATCGGTTGGCAACGGACCCGGCACTTTTGCGTTGGCAGTATGGACCGACGCCCGCGAGTCCGAACAAATCTCATCTCAAGCTGGCTTGGCTGGATGGTGTGTTGACCGGTTGTCTTGGTTATATCCCGGTCGATGTCAGTTTGGACGGGCGCACAATGAACGGCACGTGGGTGGCGAACTGGATGGTGGAAGAACACGAGCGTCGGCTGGGTCTGGGGCCATTCTTGATGCGTGAGGTGGTCGGTGAGTTTGAAGTCGCTTTGGATTTGGGCGCCAACGAAGACGCCCGCAGCCTGTTGTCGCGCATGGGCTGGACCGACATGGGCGATCTACCCAGGTACGTTTGCGTTTTGAATCACAGGGATGCGGCGGCGTTGACCGAAAATGGCGAACTGCAGTGGCCCGTGTCAACGCCGCCGCAAGGGAGGGCGACGAATGGATCGATCAGCGTGAAATTGGTCGAGCAGTTCAATGACGAGGCCACGCAATTTTGGGACGTGACGTGGGGCGCGAAGGGATCGCGGGCTGGCGGCACGCGACGCTCCGCGGCATTCCTCAACTGGCGGTATGCGATTCATCCAGTGTTCAAGTATCGGCTCTTTGAAGCGCGTCAAAACGGAGAACTTTGTGGCGTTGCGGTTTATCACGTCGAACAGGTTCGCGACCTGCCGGTGCGCGTCGGGAGACTCGTGGAACTGATTCTGGACTTAGAAAATCCATCTGGTGTGGCGAATTCTCTGCTCGATACGGTTTTGGATGACGCACGTTCTCAAGGCGTGGCAATCATGGATTTCTTCTGCGCCAGCCGACGGCTGTCGGAAGTGATGACGCGGAATGGTTTCGTGCCCGGGCAAAGCGAGCCAGCGTCGAGGATTCCCATGTTGTTTCAACCGTTGGATCGACGGCGTTCCGGCATTCGGTTCATGGTGAATCCCGGCAGCATTCCTGAGGCGGCTCAAGTGCAGGATTGGTACGTGACGAAGAGCGACGGCGACCAAGACCGACCGAACTGAGGCAATCACGAAATGAACACGATTCAATGGGCGGATATTTCTCGTCTCAAAATCGGGGACGCGGCATCCTGCGAGTTTGTAGCCGATGAACGGAGCGTCGCCGCTTTCGCTGAATTGTCGGCAGACGACAATCCGTTGCACATGGACGAAGAAGTGGCGCGGTCGTACGGATTCCCGCGGAGAGTTGCTCACGGAATGCTGGCGCTGAGTGCCATTTCACGGCTGATTGGCACCCAGTTACCGGGGCCCGGTTCGCTGTGGATTTCCCAAGACCTGAAATTTCCTGCGCCGGTATTGGTCGGCGACACGCTCTCAGCGCGGGTTTTGGTCGAGCAGATTTCCCTCGCTGTGGGCATTGTCAAACTGCGCACAGAAGTCCGCAACCAGCAGACCGGCGCCGTCGTGCTTTCCGGTTTCGCAATGATCAAGGTTCCGCACCGCGACTGCGGAGAAATGAGGTCGGCATGAATCACTCCGACGCCGCACTTTGGGTGGTGACCTACCATTACGTTCGGGATCTGCCGCACACCCGCTTCCCGCGCATTCGCGGTCGGCTGGTCAGTGAGTTGGAACAGCAAGTCGCGTGGCTAAGCCAGCATTGTGAAATGGCCACGCTCCAGTCGGCGCTATCCTTTTTGGCGGGCGAATACGAACCGTCCCGCGACCTGTGTCTGCTGACGTTCGACGACGGACTGAAGGATCATTACACCAATGTTCTATCCATCCTCGCCCGGCGTCGCATCCAGGGTCTGTTTTTCATCAGCACGGTTTGTCTGGAACAACATCGAGTGTTGCCAGTTCACAAGAACCACTTTCTCATGGCGCATTTGGAATTCAGCGATTATCGAAAGGCATTTCTGGGTCATCTGGCGGCTCTCAGTGACGAGACGCCGAATGTTGTCGATGTCGAGAAAGCCAAACGAGCGTATCCGTGGGATAGCGCGGATGTCGCGGTGTTCAAATTCTTTCTGAATTATCGCATTTCGGAACATCTGCGCGTGCAGGTCTTGGATGCGTTGTTCGAGAAATTTCTGGGGGACGAATCGGTCTTTGCCCACGAATTGTATTTGGATTGGCAAGAAGTGCGAGAAATGCAGGCCCTGGGAATGATAATTGGGGGTCACTCTAACAATCACGTCGCGCTGTCGAGCCTCAATGCGGAAGGACAGGAATTGGATCTGACGACTTGCGCCGAAGTGCTCCACAAGCGCACCTCGCCGCAGACACTCTGGCCCTTCTGTTATCCGTACGGTCACAGTTACTCCTTTAACGCAACCACGATCCACAATCTGCGAAAACTTGGATTTGTCTGCGGGTTCACCACGGTGCCGGGCGCCATCCAGCCCGGCGCCGATTTGTTCACGCTGCGCCGGGTGGATACGAACGACGTGTTGAAGATGGTTCAGGCAAAACAGTCGGCGGCGGTTACCGCGGTTTGAGGAACGAAGATGTGCGGGATTATCGGAATGTTTGGATCGAATTTTGACCGCGAGCAACTCGACGCGATGGTGCTGAGTCAGTGTCATCGCGGCCCAGATGCGAGTGGCGTCTACGTTTCGCCGAGCAGAATGGCGGCTTTGGGCCACAATCGGCTCAGCATTCTCGACCTCTCCAACGCTGGCCGTCAACCCCTGTCCACCCCCAGCGGACGATATTGGATCGTGTTCAACGGCGAGATTTACAATTACCTCGAGCTACGCCAGGAGCTTTCCGCGCATTACACCTTCCGCACCGGCACGGATACGGAAGTGTTGCTGGTCGCTTATCAAACATGGGGTGAGGATTGCCTCGACCGGCTGATCGGGATGTTCGCGTTTGCGATTTGGGACGAACGAGAACGTCGTCTGTTCGCCGCCCGCGACCGGTTTGGTGTCAAACCGCTGCATCTGTACGAGCCGGGCGACGGCGAATTGTGGCTGGCGAGCGAGATCAAAGCCTTTCACGCCGCCGGTGTTCCCGCGGAACCGGATACAGCGACCTGGGCTACCTATCTGGCCTCGGGCATGTATGACCACGGCGCAAGAACGTTCTGGCGCGGGATTCGGCGATTGCTGCCGGGAAGTTGTCTGACGTGGAGCGAAGACGGCGGCGTGCACGAACGAGTCTGGTACGATCCGGCTGTAACGGCGCTGAGTTTGGGGCCCGACTCACGAAGCGAAGACGAAGTGGGCGAAGAGTTGCTAAACCTGTTGACGGAAAGCGTCAACCTTCGGTTCCGCGCGGATGTGCCGGTCGGCATCTGTTTATCTGGCGGTTTTGATTCCTCCCTGCTTTTGGGACTGGTGCATCGGTTACAGGGGAAACAGTCGACGGTCAAGACTTTCACGTTTTATTGCGGTGACCCCGCCTACGACGAGACGCCATGGGTAAAGCAGATGCTGGCCGAGACGCGGCATCCATCCTCTTTTTGTCGATTGAGTGTGGACGAAGTTCCGGATTTGGCCGCGCGAGTGCAGGCGACGCAGGATGAACCCTTTGGCGGCTTACCCACTTTGGGAATGGCCAAGGTTCACGAGCAAGCGTGCGCGGAAAAGGTGGTCGTATTGCTCGACGGCAACGGGCTCGATGAAGGTTGGGCGGGGTACGACTACTATGCGCAAGCCGAGGCCATTGACGGATCGGTCGGGCCGGTCCAAGGCGCGCGTCAGGAAAAAGCTTCGACATGTTTGTGCGGGGAATTCGCTCGTCAGGCAGTGCCGTTCATTCCCGCCCGGCCGTTTGGGGACTCCTTGCTGGACCTGCAGTATCGCGATCTTCGTTACGCGAAGATTCCCCGGTCCATGCGGTTTGCCGATCGGGTTTCGATGATGTACAGCCGCGAACTGCGCGAACCCTTCCTGGATCACCGGATCGTGGAATTGGGATTGCGTCAGGCCGCCGACCGTAAGACCCGGGATGGCGTTGGGAAATGGCTGCCGCGCCGGGTGGCGCAACAACTGTTGCCGGACGGCGTGCGGGAAGCGCCCAAGCGGCCAGTGCAAACACCGCAGCGGGAATGGTTGCGTGGACCGCTGCGCGATTGGGTCGAGACGCAATTGGAAACCGTGTCGGGTGAACTCGGCGGGTCTTGGTTCGAGCCCGGCGCCATGAAACAGCGGTGGCAGCAGTATCGAGACCACGGCGGGGACAACAGTTTTTTCCTTTGGCAATGGGTCAACCTGGGATTGATGCTGCAAAACCAGGGCGTGAGTAGCCGGGCATGAATGATATTGCCATTCGCGTAGTTAATCTGGGGAAGCAATATCGGATTGGTGCCCGGCAAACTGGCGGGGCGTTTGGTCATCGTCCGATGTTGCACGAAAGACTGACCGCGTCCGCCAAACGCCTGGTGCAATCTCCATTCTCGAAGAGGCGGGAAAAATCGGAAGTCTTTTGGGCGTTGCAGGATATTTCGTTTGAAGTCAAACAAGGCGAAGCGGTGGGAATCATCGGCCATAATGGAGCCGGCAAGAGCACGCTGCTGAAAATCCTTTCGCGCATCACGGAGCCCAGCATTGGCTACGCAGACATCTGCGGACGATTGAGTTCCTTGCTGGAAGTCGGCACGGGTTTCCATCCGGAATTGACGGGGAGGGAAAACATTTACCTCAATGCGGCGATTCTGGGGATGACCGGCACGCACATTGCCCGGAAGTTTGACGAGATCGTGGCTTTCGCGGAAGTGGAGAAGTTCATCGACACACCGGCGAAAAACTATTCTACAGGAATGTACTTGCGGCTCGCATTTTCGGTGGCGGCGCATTTGGAGCCGGAGATTCTGTTGGTCGATGAAGTGTTGGCGGTCGGCGACGCCTCTTTCCAAAAGAAATGCCTCGGCAAGATGGAAGACGTGGCGAAGGCCGGCCGAACCGTTCTTTTCGTCAGCCACAATATGGCCGCAGTCGAGAGGCTCTGTCAAAAAGTCGTCTGGCTGCAAAACGGACAGGTTCATACGTTGGGTGAAGCCAGCGAGGTCGTCTCGAACTATTTGCGCACGTCACTGCAGACGATCACCGAGCAGGTTTGGGACGACATTCACAGTGCCCCCGGCAATGAAAAGATTAAGTTGCACCGCGTCTGCATCCGGCCTGCGGAGGGGCCGGCTTCCGGCTCGATCAATATTCGTACGCCATACGTGATCGAGTTCGATTACTGGAATCGCATACCGGAAGCGCGGCTCGATCTTAGTTTTCATCTATACAACGAACAAGGGATCATGGTTTTCAATCACAACACGTATCTGGAGCCGACCTGGCATGGCCGAGGGCGGCCCAAAGGGCTGTTTCGTTCAACGTGTTTCGTCCCTGGCGACCTGATGAATGACGGCGAGTACAAGGTGAGTTTGGTTGTGACTTCCGATCAGGCCACGGCCATTTACAAGCACCCGGACTTGCTGGCGTTCACCGTATTGGATGCGACCGAAATGAGAAATGCCTGGCACGGTCGATGGCCGGGGGCCGTGCGTCCCAATCTGCAATGGCAGACCGAGCTTTTGGAATTGGACGCATGAGAACGGATGTGACGGTCATCATGCCGGCGCATAACGCCGAACAGTGGATTGGCCCGGCCATTGCCAGCGTACTCGCCCAAACCTACGAAGCGTGGGAGCTGTGGGTGCTGGAGAATGGTTCGACCGACCGAACGCTGGAGGTGGCCAGACGATTTGAAGGGTCGAGAATCAGGGTGTTCGATTTGGGTCCCGTGGGATTTCAAGGGGCGCTTCAATTCGGCATCGAAAGCGCCGGTTCTGAGTGGCTGGCGCGGATGGATGCCGATGACATCATGCTGCCGGAACGTTTGCAGGTGCAGATGGATTTTATCGCGGAGCATCCTGAGATCGCTTTGGTGAGTTCGGGATTTGGGATGATGACTCCTTTTGGCCACATCTTCGAGCGGCTGCCGGCCATTGAAACGCGGGAAGTGGATCGGGCTTTTCTCGGGATTGGTCGCAGACGCTTTGGGGATCCCTGCACGGTTTTCAGTCGTCGAGCAGCGTTGGAAGCGGGCGGCCTGGACCCGGAGTTTAGCATGGGCGATGTGCCATTGTGGTTTCGAATTTTGGAGCGGGGAAAAGGATGGCAACTCGGCCGGCCCCTTTACGTGTACCGATTGAGCCCGCGTTCGATGAGCAAGAACGCCGCATTTATCAAGGAATGCATGAGAGCGCGGCAGAAATATGCGCCCGAGATTATGTCGGCTGCGTTCCCCAGCGAGGTTCGTCCGGGGAGTTTTTGGGGATTCATTGTGCTGCTGGAAATGCTGGCGGGCGACACCGACTGTCTGCGACAGGCAATTCTGGAACTCGAGCGGGAAGGGGATTTCAGCGAAGAAGCGCAACGGATGCGGCGGCTGAGTCGCGGCGGCCGACTGGTTTCCACTGCTTACCGTTACCGATACCGCAGGCGATATCGTCGCCGGACCGACTGGGAGAAAGCGATGGCGCATTTCCTCAACCGGTCGGCAATTTTCGAAGAGCGGGGGATGGTTGAGGAGGGAATTGGAGAAAAGAAAGCGTACGCATGAACCATTCCCCTTACGTTTCGGCCGCATTGGCGGAATCCAAAGAGTTATGCCATCCGCTGCCGTTGTCGCCGGGTTTGCTGGGCGGCTTGTTGGATCAGGCCAAGACGCCGTCGGCGAGCGATCCACTTTTGAAACTCAAGCGAGTGTATTGGCGCTGGCAGGCACTGCAAAGATTCCTGATGGATTTTCGATGCCACTGGTTGGCTCCTTCCTACTCCCAGGAAGGTGAAGACGGGATTCTGCGGCGAATTTTCGCCGGTCAACAGACGGGTTTCTTCGTCGATATTGGAGCGCATCATCCGAAGCGGTATTCGAACACGTACTATTTTTACCTGTATGGATGGAGAGGCATCAATGTCGACGCCGCGCCGGAGAGCATCCACCTGTTTCGTAAGATGCGGCCGCGCGATATCAATGTCGAAGCGGCTGTCGCCGATGGCAGGCGCACGTTGACCTATTATGAATTCGATGAGCCGACGCTGAACGGCTTGTCGCGAGAAATCTCATTGGTTCGCCACGAAAACGGCCCCTATCGGATCGTCCAGCAGCGCGAAGTCGAAACTGTTGGCTTGTTGGAGATCTTCCAGCGCCATCTACCAGCGGGCCAGCGCATCGACTTCTTGAATATTGACGTTGAGGGTCTTGATCTGGAAGTTCTACAATCCAACGACTGGACGAAGTACCGCCCCATGATTGTACTCGCCGAAGACCTTTGCTTGTCGGATTTGAGGCATTTGGACAAATCTCCCGTCGCTTCGTTCATGCAGCGACATGGGTACGAGCTTTATGCGAAGGCGGTAAACACCTTGATCTTCCGAAAGACTGGAGAACTTCTCCCCTACGAGCGCCGCGCCAAGTTCGAGTAACTCGTGCGCGCCGCGGTTCGACGATCCATGAACCTGGCTTACCTCATCACAGCCCACAAGAATCCTGGGCAACTCGTTCGCTTGGTGGAACGGCTCAACTGCGACGGCACGTCGTTCTTCGTGCACGTCGACAAGGGCACCGATGAAGCTACCTACCGGCACATGGTTGATGGATTGAAGCCTAGGCCCGACGTTCATTTCCTGACAAAGAGGTTCCAGTGCCATTACATGACGTTGTTCAGTGCCGTGCAAGCGGTGGTCCGAGGGATCGATGAACTTCTTCTGTCCGGCACGCCCTTTGACTACGTCATTTACTTGACAGGCCAGGACTACCCGATCAAGACCAACCGTCAGATTAAGACCGCTCTGAAGAATGCGAAGGGAAGATCGTTTCTCAGTTATTTGCCACTGCCTTTTGAGGGCACGCATCCCGCCGGAGGACGCATCATCCAAAATGCTTCGAGGATCGAATGTTGGCACGCACACCTATTCGGCCATTATCTGCGGCTCCCGTTGCGGGGCAGCTCCCGATTCTGTCGTGCCGCAAACCTGATGCTTCCCAAGCAGCGCCGATTTCCGAGGGGCTTCCAGCCATACGGCGGCTGGGCATACTGGTGTTTGGCGCGGCAGCATGTTCTGTATGTCCATCATTTTGTCAAAGCCCATCCGTCATTTGTGCGCTTCTTCCGATTTGTGAAATCCGCCGATGAGATTTGTTTTCAAACCATACTGCTGAACTCGCTGTTCAAAAACCGGATGATCAATGACGACTTGCGGTATGTGGATTGGTCCACAGAAGATTGTCATCCCAAGCTCTTGCGACAGGACGATCTCGGTCCCCTCATCAGTTCGCCCAAACTCTTCGCGCGAAAATTCGATTCCCAGGTGGACGCCACCATTCTGGATTTGATTGATGAACACATTTTGAAAACGCAGGTACGAAAACCGGGCGCGGCTTCCGCAACGGTCGCGGACCGGCTTCCGGCATACACTTCCGCCTAGCAGCCTTCACCGAATTCCATGGACGTTTCCGTCATCATCTGCACCCACAACCGTTGTGACAGTCTCCGGGAGACGCTACAAAGCGTCTGTGAACTCAGGATCCCGCGCGGTGTGGCTTGGGAATTGGTGGTCGTCGACAACAACTCCAAAGACGCCACCGGGCAAGTCTGCCAATCCTTTGCCGATCGATTACCGCTGCGGTACTTTTTTGAGCCCCGGCCGGGAGCGAGTTGCGCCAGAAACGCGGGCATTGAGAACGCAACCGCACCACTCCTGTTCTTCAGCGACGACGACGTCACCATTCATCCGGACTGGTTTGTGAAACTTTGGCAGGCCACCCAACAACATCCTGAGATTGGCATCTTTGCCGGTAGAATTGTGGGCGTTTGGCAGGACGCGTCGCCCTCCTGGTTGAAAAGGAACGCGCGATCGATGCTGCGACTGGTGAGCACCCACCTTGATCTTGGCGAGAAAGAGCAAATCATTGAGGCCATCGACAAGGGACCGTGGGGCCCCAACATGGCGCTCCGAAAGTCACTCCTCGGCGATGAGTTTCGTTTCAGCGAACAGTTTGGCCGCACGGGCAAAGAGAGCATTCAAATCCGTGGTGGTGAAACTGAGATGATTCAGCGGCTTTTCCGGTTGGGGCATAAGGGCCTGTACGTTGGGACAGCGATCGTTCATCACCGAAATCCGGCTTCTCATGCGACCGAGCGGTACGTGTTTTCTTATTTTCGAGGAGCGGGAAAGACCGAAATTCGACTGATGGCCACTCCTCCGGGCGGCAAACTTTGGATGGGGGTGCCGCGCTATTTCTGGTTCAAGGTTGCCAAGCACGCAGTCCAGTATGTCGTTTTCCGCTGGGCGCGACCACCCGAGGTCTGGCTGCGCGCCGAAATCGAATGGGGGAGGAACTGGGGGCGCTGGTTGGAATTGAGGCGTTTGTATCGGGAGGGGCAACTCTCTGCCCGTCCCGAGTGCCGTCCTCGACCCGAAACCGAAGTAGCTTTATGAATTCCAGACCTGTCATTGTCGTTTCCATCCCGCTGGTCTGGGGCGTGCGCAATGTGTTGCGCTCAGGTCTGTATGAAGAATTGTCGCGCCATTTCCGCGTCATTTTGGCCGCGCCCGCCGAGGGGCAGCAAGACTTGTTGCGCGAAGGGATTGAGCCGGAGGATCTGTGGATTCTCGATCACCCGCAGGAGACCAAGCCACATAGCCGGCTGATGAAGACCCTCAAAAGCGCGCACGCGCGGAAACATCCGACTCCCTCCGATCAGATCTTCGGCGAATGGTCCCGTCAGAAAGCCAACGGGAAGAACGGAAGTTTGAAACACAAGCTGACCGATGCGGCTTACCAGAGCGCCGGGTTACTGGCGACAAACCCGATTCTGTTCGATTGGCTGGAGCAAAAGGAAGAGGACGCCTACGCGCAGATGATTCCCCGCCGCTGTTGGGGCCTCGTGCGGGAGACCCGGCCGGTGTTTGGGCTTTCCACCAGTCACGTAGTGAACTGGGAATGGGCATTGTTCCGTGCCATGCACGCGCTCCATATCCCGATTGCGACACACATTCTATCCTTCGACAATCTCACCACACGCGGTTACATCCCGACCAGACACTTCGATCATTTCATGGTTTGGCAAGACGCCATGGCCGAGGAACTGCGCCGCTTCTACGGCATTGCGTCGGAACTCATCACCGTGACGGGCACCCCGCAATTTGATTTCCATGTGCGTGAGGAATTCCACTGGTCGAGGGAAAGAACCGCTCAGACGTTGGGCATCGACAGCCGCCAACGTTATTTCCTGCACTGTGCAAATCATCAGGCAATGACGCCGGGAGAGCCAGAGTTGATGACGGCGATTCTGGAAGCCACGGCCGGAGATTCTCGTTTGCGCCAGCATCAATGGATTTTACGGCTGCATCCTCTCGACGATTATCGGCGATGGGAGCCGATCCAGCAGCGATTTCCGAATGTGCGACTCAGCCAACCGTGGACGCAAGGCCAGGGCGCGGCTTTCTGGGGGACTCCCTCCAATGAAGAGTTGGCGAGGCTGGCCAACACCCTGCGCTATGCGGACGCGACCACAACCATGGGGTCCAGCACCGCGTTGGACAGCGCCGTGGTCGATACGCCGATTGTCTGTCTTGGTTTCCATCCGCGCGCTGGTTCCGCGGAAGACCGTTTTTATCGAGAATCGCATTTCTCGCATCATTACCGGCCCATCATGGAAAGCCAGGCCGCTCCGTTGGCGAAGAGTATGCCGGAAGTACTGGAGCACCTTCACCAAGCGGTGGCGAACCGCGGCGGCCTGCACGACGCGCGGGCCCGGCTGGTCGCCCGGGTTTGCGGACAAGTGGACGGGCACGCGGCTCAGCGAATCGCCTCGACGATCATTGATTTCGTCAACGCACGATTGATACACGAAAAGCAAGCGGACTTCAGTCTGGTGGCCTAGATGGACAAGATTCAGATCGAACCGATTGGCCCCGCCAATCTCCACAGTGTAGTCGAGCTTCTCGAAGAGCGGAACCACACGTTGCCGGCCTATACGCAGTGGAAGTACGGCGCTCATCACAACGGCTGTTTTCGAGGGGTCGTGGCCCTGCGGCAGGGCGAACCGGTGGGATGTTTTGGACTCCTCGTTCGCGATTTGGTCTTGCCGGAGTGCCGCACCATCTCCTGTGGTTGGTTTGCGGATTGGTACGTGACGAGCCGCGTACGAGCGGCTGGTTTGGGAACCCAAATGTTGCAGGCGCTCTCCGAGAATTGTGCGCTGATTCTCGGCCACCCGGGTCCGGAAAAAGCTCGCACGATTTGTTTGGTAAACGGCTACCGACGGATCGATTTCCAGTCGCGACGCCGGCTCGTGTTCCGGCGATTTGATTACGAGCGGCTGCGTACCCGGTATTTCGTCAAAGCGGCGGCGAATGTTGTCCTCGGTCTGCAACGAAGCACCACGGCCCGACTTCAGTCGAAGTCGTTCGGTCACAACGGCACCAACGGGGCCAGCCATGGACACGTGGCACATTTCGCGAATGCCCGGGAGCAATGCCGGTGGATCCTCACTCAGCCCGTGCGTTCCGATTTCTCCCGTTCGAGTGGCGTCTGGCAGGCCGATGGGCTGGAAGTCGTTTATGTCGATGACTGGATTTCGACAACTGGATTTCGACGGCGGATGCTCCTGGCAACGGGGCGCCGCCAGTTTTCCCTGGAAGCGTGGAAGGCGTTCTTTCAGGAAACGCGTCGAACGAACTGTCTGTACGTCGAACAGTTCACCACCAGCCGGCGCCTCGATCACGTTTGGGCCGCGTGCGGCGCCTGGCGCTACCCGGATGCGCCGGTACTACTGCGTGGTCAATTGGATTTGAGAAACAAATTGTTGTTGCAGGGCTGCGATCGGGAAAACTGGACGTACTTGGCCGGCGGGCGGCACGAGACAAATATAAACAACGCCCCTTCCAGCAGCCGTGTCGACCGGACTCATTCTCATGTTGCGTGATGCTCCCAAAGTCTCGGTGGTTATTCCGAGTTATCGCCGCCGCAGCCATTTGCTGAAGGTGCTGGATCAGCTTGTCCCGCAGACCTGCCAACCACACGAGGTGTTCGTCGTGGATGCCTCGCCGCTGATCGAACAGCTCACGAATACACAAATCGCGGGGTATCCACATTGGTTGTATTACTTGCGCTACGTCGGGCGCGGAAACGCTTCCCGCCAGCGCAATGAAGCGCTGAGACGTTGCACGGGCGATATCGTGTTGTTCCTGGACGATGACGTTGTGTTTGGTCCCGAGTTGATCGAAAACCATGTGGCGGCGTTTCGTGAGACCGGTGCGGACGCGATCAACGGGCTGGTGCTGATCCCCGGCGAGAAGCCCAGTCTGACTCCCAAACTTTTGCGCCCCATTCCCATTCAACGTTCCGGTGGTCCCAATTTTCAGGCGTACGACGGCATCTTGGAGACGCATGTGATTTGCAGCGCAAATCTGGCAGTAACGCGGTCCGCGTTGTCGGCAGTAGACGGTTTTGATGAACAACTGCACGGGACACGGGACGATGTTGACCTCGGCATCCGATTGGTGAAGCACAGCCTGCGAGTGCTTCATCACAATGGGCCGCAGGTTCTTCATTTGATGGCGCGGGGGAACGGCTCGCGCTCGCCCGAAATGGGAAGACAGTGGGCAACGGCCAATCTGTTCTATTTTCAATTCACTCATTATTGGCCACGCCGACGCACCATGTTGCTGTGGCGGACGATTTGGGATTATTGCCGACCGTCGCGTCACTGGCTGACGCCGCAGGTGATCGCGAAACGCTTTGTGGGGGTATTTCGCGCTTATCACGAGGCGATTCGCCGTGTCAATGAAGGGCCACTTCTTGGTTTGCTGCCAAAACAGCAAGAAATTTCGTCTGAGAAGACGCGGCTTCCGATGGCTGTTCCAACCGCGCGAGCGATGGGTCATGGTTGATTTCGCAACAGAAGGATGCGCAACACGCCGGGTTGCCTGCCGCGGCGCGGACCCGTTGCACATTGTGTTCCTCTGCAACGAATATCCACCGGCCACGCACGGCGGAATCGGGAGCTTCACGCAAACCATGGCGCTGGCCTTGGATGCGAGAGGCCACAAAGTGACCGTCGTTGGTTTCTACGACCAAGCCGAAGACCGGCGTGAGAACGATCGCGGGGTTGGCGTTGTCCGTCTGGCCCATACGCGTTTGCAGGGGATGGGTTTGTTGGTGAACGGGCTGCGCCTCTCGCGAGAACTGGAACGCATTCATGCCGTTTCGCCGATCGACATCATTGAAGGACCGGAAAACAGTCTGGCTCTGGTGCACGGAATGCCTTCCGCAGTGAAGATCATCCGGATGCATGGCGGACATCACTTCTTCTTCACCACACTCGGCAAGGACCCCCGATTCTGGCGAAGCTGGCTCGAGAAACGGTCTTTTCGCAAGGCGGATCACCTGTGCGGCGTCAGCCGGTTCGTAGCAGAGACCACGCGGAACCTTCTGAAATTGAATGGCCACCCCATCGAGGTGCTGCCAAATCCTGTGAACGTGATGCAGTTCCGTCCGTATCCAGAAATTGACGAGGAACGAGGATTGATCGTTTTCGTCGGTACCTTGTGTGAAAAGAAGGGCGTCCGTCAACTGGTGCAGGCGATGCCGCAAATCGTGCAGGCAATTCCCGAGGCGCATTTGTTGTTGGTGGGCCGCGACTCGAATGATCCGGTCACGGGAGCCTCCTTTGCGGACGGACTGCGCACGCTGATTCCTGCGGAACTGGAAGACCATGTCGCGTTTCACGGCGTGGTGGGAAATGCTTCTCTTCCCGAAATGCTCGCCCGGGCCGAGGTGCTGATCTATCCGTCGCACATGGAGGCGATTGGGATCGCGTTGATCGAAGGTTTGGCGATGGGGAAGGGCTTGGTGATCGGCAACACCGGGCCGGCGCAGGAAGTTGTGGAACACGGAATCTCGGGATTGTTGTGCGATCCATTTTCACCCGCTTCGATCGCGGACACGGTTGTCACTCTTTTGAAGGATCCGAATCTTCGCCGCAGCATGGGAGCGCGCGCTCGCGAGCGGGCGGTCGAGCTGTTCTCGCTGGAGAAGGTCGTCGAGCGGAACGAGGCCTTTTATCGTCGATGTCTGGGAAGAAACGGGCATGAATAGTCCGCGCCGACTTCTGGTGGTCTCGCACGTGGTGCATTACCGGCACGAGGGGAAACTCTACGCTTACGGGCCCTATGCACGCGAGATCGACGTCTGGGCGGATTTGTTTCCGGAACTGGTCATTGCCGCTCCTTGCCGCAACGAGAAACCACCCGGCGACAACATCGCTTTCACGAAGGCAAACATTCAGATGGCGCCGCAACGCGAAGCTGGCGGTGATGATCGGTGCGCGAAAGTGAAACAAATCCTCCTGTTGCCGTTGCTCATTCGCGATCTCACCCGTGCGATGCGCGAGGCCGATGCGATTCACGTGCGTTGTCCCGGCAATCTGGGTTTGCTCGGTGTATTGCTGGCTCCTCTGTTTTCTCGTCGACTAGTGGCCAAGTACGCTGGCCAGTGGAATGGTTATCTAGGTGAGCGCTTGGCGTTGCGATTGCAGCGGGGCGTATTGCGCTCCTTCTGGTGGCGAGGTCCGGTGACGGTGTACGGCCAGTGGCCCAATGAACCCCTTCGTGTGGTTCCTTTTTTCACGTCGATGATGACCGATGAGATGGTGGAGCGGGCGGTTATGGTGGCCGAAAAAAGGATGGCCTCACAGCCGCTTCGCATTTTGTTCTCCGGCCGGCTCGCGAAAGAGAAGCGCGTCGATGCGCTGCTGAATGCCGCGAAAATCCTGTTGGATCGCGGGCTTGGCGTCGAAATGGTGGTGGTCGGTGGGGGTATTGAGGAAGCGCCGCTCCGTCGACAAACGAAGGATTTGGGACTCCAAAGGTTGGTGCGTTTCGTCGGTTCTGTTTCCTTCGAGACAAGTTTGAAGTGGTACGAGTGGGCTGACTGTCTCGTGTTGCCGTCCACGAATTCAGAAGGCTGGCCCAAGGCGATTGCCGAAGGCATGTGCTACGGACTGGTTTGCATTGGGGTGGAGCACGGGCAGGTGCGGCAAATGTTGGAGGGTAGGGGAATCGTGTTGAAGTCCGGCACGGCGCAGGAAATTGCGGATGCGATACAGAGTGTTGCCGAACGACCTCGCGATTTTATGGAGATGCGACACAAAGCTTCGTCTTGGGCGCGACAATATTCTTTGGATGGCCTGCGCGAAGCGCTGCGAGAGCTTCTCAGCCAACGTTGGAATGTGTCGCTTCCGCTGGCTGCGCAACATCGCCCGCAAGAGAAAGCATTCGTTCATGAACCAGATCGGTGTATTGCAGGTCTGTGACTCGCTCGCTGCCGGCGGGATGGAGCGCGTGGCGATCAATTTGGCCAACGCGCTGCCACGGGACCGGTACCGGAGTTATCTGTGCGCCACGCGAACCGAGGGCGCCATGGCGGAGTTCGTTCAACCTCACGTGGGACAGATCTGCCTTCGGCGGACCGGCCGTTTCGACGCCGCAGCGATGCGGAGGCTCGTGAGCTATGTCCGACAAAACGACATCCAGATTTTGCATGCTCACGGGACCTCTCTGTTTTTGTCGGTCGTAGCGGGCGCATTCGAACCGCAGCCTCTGGTGATTTGGCACGACCACTTTGGCCGGTACGCGACGGAAGAACGCCCGGTCTGGCTCTATCGCCTGGCGATGAAGCGGGTGGATTCGGTCATCACGGTGAACCAAGCGTTGGCGGATTGGGCGCGCCACCGTCTGCGCATGCCGGCCAACCGAGTGGGCTACATTCCTAATTTCGTGTGCGAACCGAGCAATGGTGGGAAGCCTCCCGTTCTGCCGGGGAAGAAGGGTTTACGAATCGTGTGCGTCGCCAATTTCCGACCCCAGAAGGACCACCTGAATTTATTGGCGGCAATGAACTCGGTACTGCGTGTGGTTCCGGACGCGCATCTGATTCTCCTGGGTCACGGCACGGAAACGGTGTGTTTCAAACAGGTGGAAAGTGAGATCGCGCGCAATGGCTTGAAAGGACATGTTTCCGTGCTCGGGCCTCGCCAGGATGTTCATGCCGTGCTGAAAGGCTGCGATCTGGGAGTTTTGAGTTCAGCTTCCGAAGGTCTGCCGCTGGCGCTGCTGGAATACGGCATGGCCGGCTTGCCGTCCGTTGCCACCCAGGTCGGTCAGTGCGAAGAGGTTCTGAGCGGTGGTCGTTGCGGCGTGCTCGTCCCGCCGCGCCACCCGCAACGATTGGCCGGAGCGCTCCTGTCGCTGTTACGATCCGCGGAAAAGCGACGTGAGTTTGGTCAAAAGCTCAATGCGCGCGTGCAGCGAGTGTATAGTTCGCAGCGGGTCATTCAACAGGTTACCGAATTCTACGAGGCGGCACTGGCGCGCCATCCGCGATTCCTGACAGGGTCAGCACGATGAATCCAATGGCGATGATTGCTGGCTTGGGAACTTTGGCGGCCACGGTGCCGCGACCGCGTGAAATCCACGCCAAGAGATTAGGTCCAACTGTAACCCCCCGGCGGTTCTCATGTTTTGCCGTCGTAGTTTTTATTTTCCTGCACATGCCTTTGGCATTGCTGATGAAGTTTGTGCCGGCAATCGCCACGCTGCATGCACTCTTGGCATTAGCGATTGGCTTGAAATGGGCCTGGGGTGGACGCGAGAACGTCAAAGTCGCCTACATGGGGGCATACATTACAGGCAGCGAAGTCCTTTGGCGGTCGGTGGGGGCGTCGGTTTTTTGGGAATTTGGAAAGTACGCCACCGCGCTGTTATTCATCGTGGCGCTCGTTCGGAGCCATCGGTGGCGGTTGCCGGCGCTTCCCACGATCTATTTCCTGCTCCTGATTCCCGCGACGATCCTGACAGTGTTCCAGGTTAGTTTCTCGCAGGCGAAGAACATGATTAGCTTCAATCTCTCGGGCCCGTTCGCTTTGACAGTCAGCGTGATCTTTTTCGTGCAGATGCAACTCACACGTCGTCAGTTCCTGCGATTGATGTTGGCATTTATTGGTCCCGTGATGGGGATCGTAGCCGTGATTTTGTTCGGATTTGCAACCACGGACATCACCTTTGGCCATGAATCGAACGTGGCGGCCAGCGGCGGGTTTGGCGCCAATCAGGTCTCGGCCCTCTTGGGAATGGCTTGCGTTGCGGCCTTTCTTTGCTTGCTCGATACCATGCTGAGATGGGAGCTGAAGATTTTGCTTTTCGGTCTTTTGGTGGAATTTGCCGTGCAGAGCGCATTGACATTTTCGCGGGCCGGAATTTACTACGCGGCGGCGAGCATTGTGGCCGGCTGCATCCTGCTGATGCGACATCTGCGCTCGGCGATCCAGTTGACGGTGATTTTGGGTGGCGTATTTCTGGTTGGCTATTATGTGGTGTATCCGCAGCTCGACGCCTACACCGGCGGGGCGCTCTCGGCGCGCTTTGAGGATACGCGGCTGACGGGACGTGCCCAAATTATGGATGCCGACCTGAAAATCATGGAGGAATACCCGGTCCTCGGGATTGGCATTGGTCAGGCGATGAGCGAACGGGCGAAGTTTTTCCGGGGCTTTGCCGCGCATACTGAGTTCACGCGTTTGTTGTCCGAACACGGCAGCTTTGGTTGCATCGCGCTCGTGTTGTTGGTGGCGATGGGCATTCGAAACGTGGTGGTCGCACGGACGAATCGGGGCCGAGCCGTGGCGGCTTCCTTGGTCGCTTACAGCTTTTGCTTCATGTCGGGCAACGGCATGAGAATGGTGTTGCCCTCGTTCGTTTTCGGATTGGCATCGGTCAGCTTGGTACCTGACAAACGGATTGTCAGACAGAAGACGCCGGGACCAACAATGGCGAAGCCTCTTTCCCGCCCGTTGATCCGCTCCTTTCGGCACGCGTAATCCGAATTGATTCCCGTTATGGAAGTGAACGTTTATTCGCCCACAACTCCGGGAAACCTCGTGACGACGAAGCAACTCGGGAGAAATCGCAAAGTCGGCGTGTTGATCGTCGGCAATTTCCTCTCGAGTTCGGTGGGAACCCGCGGCGCTTGCGAGGAGTTGGCGTTGTATTTGGGCGAGCTGGACTGGCTGCGAATCTTGACCACTTCAAGCCAGCCGCACCGTCTCCCGCGGCTGGCTGACATGTTGAAGACGATTTGGTTTCGACGACACGACTATCAGGTGGCGCAAGTGGATGTGTACAGCGGGCCGGCATTTCTGTGGGCGGAAGCGGCTTGCGCCACTCTTAGAAAACTCAGGAAACCGTACGTTTTGGTGTTGCACGGTGGAAATCTGCCGAGGTTTGCGCGGCGCTGGCCACGTCGTGTGCAACGTCTGCTCGGGACGGCGCGAGCGGTGACGACTCCGTCAGAGTATTTGCAGGAGCAGATGGCGCCTTATCATGCGGATCTGCGTCTGGTGCCGAACGCCTTGGATTTGAGCGCCTATCGCTATCGGCTCCGGCGTCGCCCACGACAAACGGTCGTGTGGTTGCGAGCGTTCCATGAGATTTACAATCCCACGCTGGTTCCACGGGTCCTCCGGCTATTGGCTCCAGATTTTCCGGGACTGCAGATGATCATGATTGGCCCCAACAAAGCTGACGGAAGCCTGGATCGCACGCGGATCCTGGCTGCGAAGCTGGGCGTGCTCAATCGACTGGCTCTTCCCGGTGCTGTCCCGAAGGAGGACACACCGGAGTGGTTGAACAAAGGCGACGTCTTCTTGAACACGCCTAACGTCGATAACACGCCGGTCAGTGTCCTCGAAGCCATGGCTTGCGGCTTGTGCGTTGTCAGCACCAATGTGGGCGGGTTGCCCTATCTCTTGCACGATGGGAATGATGCGCTCCTGGTTCCGCCCGACTCACCCGAAGCCATGGCGGCAGCGGTTCGCCGGGTTCTGGTGGAACCGAAGCTGGCAGAACGCCTTTCGCGAAACGCCCGCGCCAAGGCGACACGGCATGACTGGGGTGTGGTGCTGCCGCAATGGGAAGAATTGCTAAGAAACATGTGCAACGGGAACGGGCATATACCCAAAGTTTCGGCTGTATGAAATCGCGTTGCTTTATTATTGGGACGCCGCTCGGCGAACTGTCGATCATGAAACAGTTCGAAGCCCTGGCTCATGAACTGGCCGGACGAGGCCACAAGGTGATTATCCTGGCCCCGCACCGCAAGTGGGAATTGGCCAAAGCAAATGCCAACCCGGCCGTGTTGATCTGGCCCAGCGAGCGACCAACCAAGATGCGCGACGCCGCATTCTTTCACAAGCTTGTCCACCGATATAAACCGGACTGTGTGGTCGCCAGCTACGCGGCAGTGAATATCATGATGCTGGTCGGCTGGTTGTCGGGCGTGACGGACCGGATCGCCTGGTACCACACTCTGAGCAGCCAGATCAATCTTGATGGACACGTCTCGAGTTGGCGATTGAAACTGCTTCGACTCCGCAAGCAGCTCATCTATCGGCTCAGCACACAAATCGTAGCCGTTTCGCAGGCGGCGCGCGATGACATCCGGTCGGTATACCGGCAACCCGGGGACAAGCTGCAGGTGTTTCTCAATGCGGTTGCCGATCCTTTGGCAAATGTAAAATCAAACGGCGCCGCGCGTTCGGTCGACAAGGTGGTCTGTATTGCTCGCTTGTTTCCCTCAAAGGGACAGGACGTCCTAATCCGCGCACTCGCTCTGCTGAAGGACAAGCACCCGCAACTGACGATGGAATTGATTGGCGATGGTCCTTCAAAGGGTTCGTATGTGCGACTCGCAAGCGAGCTCGGTCTGGTTGGCAAATGTGTGTTCGCGGGCAGTCTTTGTCATGACGAAGTCTTGCACCGCATGCGAGGCGCCAGTCTTACCGTTTTGCCGAGCCGTAGCGATAACTGTCCGCTGGTAACGATTGAATCTTTGGCGGTGGGCACGCCAGTAGTTGCCTCCCGAGTCGGCGGCATCCCGGAAGTCGTGCGGGATGGAGTCGATGGGTTTCTGGTTCCACCCGGTGATCCTCGCTCGTTGGCAGAGAAGATCAGCTTAATTCTGTCCGACGGCGATTTGATGCAGAAACTGCGAGCCAATGCTCGTGCGGGGTTCCTCGCGCGGTTCGAGCAGCGGCAGGCGGTTCGCGAGCAGGCCGATTGGTTGGAGGCCATGTTTTCCAACGGAGAACACGCGCTGGTCGCTTAGGAATCGGTATGGCTCATTCTCTCGAACGCTTTTATCCGTTCATGCCAGCTTGGGCGCAGAACGTAGGGATTTCCATGTACGGCTTGTCCTATCGTCGCGAACGGCTGGGTGGCGATTTCAAGCAACATGTGGCGGGCTTCCGAGAGCGCGACTGTTGGTCGCCGGAGCAAATGCACACCTACGTCGATCAGCAACTCCGCAGCGTTCTGATCCACGCGTTCGAGCAGGTTCCCTATTATCAAAGCTCATTCAAGGCACGCGGCATTGCCCGACTGGATCTCTCCCAAATGACGGCTGCCGACCTGCCGAAGTTACCCGTCACGCCGAAATCGGATCTGCGAGCCATGCCAGATGCGTTCGTGGCCCAAGACATCGCTTCTCGCGAAAAGTTGCATCGCTATCACAGCAGCGGCAGCACGGGCACACCGGTCACGGCCATCTGCACGTCGGACGGACATCGTCGCTTCATTGCCGCGCGGGAAGCCCGGTCGTTCGGCTGGGCGGGTTCGAGCGTCCGGCGTCCGCGTTCGATGATCGGCGGACGTTTGGTGGTGCCCAGCCGCGCGGCGCAGCCGCCGTTTCATCGATACAACTGGGTTGAGCGTCAGGTTTACTTCTCCTGCTATCACATTGAGCCTGCCCATGTCGAGGATTACATCCGCGCCTTCAATCGTCATCGCCCGAAGGTGCTGACCGGATATGCCTATTCGCATTATCTGCTGGCGCGGCTGATGTGCGAACAATCACTGTTTCTGGACTACGAGCCTGAGGCGATCGTGCTCGGCAGCGAAAAGCTGACGCCGGAGATGAAACAGGTGATCCGACGCGCTTTTCGAGCGCGGGTTTACGAGGAATACGGTGCGGTGGAGAACTGCGTGTTGGCAACTGAATGTGAGCACGGCAACCTGCATGTCAGTCCGGACTTTGGGGTGTTGGAGTTGGTGGACGAAGACGGTCATCCAGTCCCCCCGGGCGTGGAGGGGCGGGTTCTGTGCACCTCACTGCTCAACGAGGCACAACCGCTGATTCGCTACGAGATTGGTGATGTGGGGATCTGGTCGGCAAAACCTTGTTCCTGCGGCCGGAATCATCTCCCCGTTTTACAGGAAATCGTGGGCCGACTTGAAGACGTTGCGATTACTCCGGATGGCCGTGAGATGGTGCGGTTTCACTGGGTGTTTATCAACCTGCCGTGTGTGTTGGAAGGACAGGTGATTCAGGAAACGCGAACGCAATTTCGGGTCAAGGTTGTCCCGCAGAATGGTTTTGGGGCCAGGGAAGAAGAAATGATTCGTCAGCGGTTCGCCGAACGGCTGGGACCCGTCGAGGTGGAGATTGAAACGGTGGCCGCGATTCCCCGCACAGAGCGTGGGAAATTCCGCTCGGTCATCTGCAAGCTGTCACCTGAAGAGAGAAGCCGCGCTCGTGGCGTACGGGCCATGGAGGCGGTTGGACGATGAACGCGTATCCATTCGTCAGCATCCTTGTGCCCGTGTTCAATGAGGAACGTTACATCGCGCAGAGCCTTGCCGCGGTGCTCGATCAGGATTATCCGCGCGACCGCATCGAGATTATTGTGGCCGATGGAAGATCGACCGATCGGACATGGAAGATCGTCCAGTCCGTTCAGGAAAGACATGGAAACGTTCATTTGATCGACAATCCGGAGCGGATCGTTTCGACCGGACTGAATCGGGCGTTGGCCGCCGCTCGCGGGGAAATCATCGTTCGACTGGATGGTCACTGCGAGTATCCGAAGGATTACGTGAAAAAGGTTGTGGAATTGCGGGAGCAAACGGGTGCAGACGACGCCGGGGGCGTACTGGTTCCGTTGGGAAACTGTACCTATGCATCGCAAGCGGTGGCGGCGGCCTATTATTCGCCTGTTGGCATTGGCGGCGCATTGCGGGGACACGCGGCTTCGGACAGAGTGTGCGAAGTGGACACGGTTCACGGTGGCTGTTGGGAACGAAATCGTCTGATCGATCTCGGCGGTTTTGATGAGTCCATGGTGCGCAATCAAGATGATGAGCTGAGCTTCCGATTGCGCAAAGACGGCGGCCGCATCGTGCGCAGTTCCGCAATTCGCGTGAAGTACTGGGTGCGAGATAGCTATCGTCGGCTGTTCATGCAATTCGTCCAATACGGATATTGGAAAGTGCGTGTTTTACGAAAACATCCGCGTCAATCAAGCCTGCGGCACCTGGTTCCATCGATGTTTGTTTTGACGCTGGTCGTCAGCGCCGTGCTTGCTCCGATCTCGAGGATTGCACTTTGGCTGCTGGGAATTGTGGCCGGGGGTTATGCCTTGGCCATGTGCCTGGCGGGATTACGAGAGGCGATGCGGACCGAATTGCGGTTGTGGCCGGGAATTACCTTGGCAATTCCGATCATGCATTTCGGCTATGGCCTTGGTTTTCTGTTGGGTACGATGCGCTGGCTGGTGGGCAGACTACCTACCGATCCAATCTTTAAACAGAATACACGGTAGTTATTTGTTCACCGCTTGCTTCTGATTGGAAAAGCCGATGACGACGAACACATTAAACTGTTTGCCCGTTTGCGGGACGGCATTGGTCAGGCTGAATCCATTGGGAATCGCCGCGGTCAAATTGGTCATCGGCAACAGGACCGGATCGCCGGTATACGTGCCGGTCAGAACGGGCGGAGCGAAAAAGCTCTGGGCATTGCGTACAACAAACGTGTCGCCTTTAGTGAGAATGTTCGAGAGAACCACCGCGACGTTATCGGAATTGTTCCAGTTGTACACTGCGACCGTGGCCCGTTTGGGTTCGTATGCGTTGGCGTTAACGACGACCTTGTTGGGGGGCGGTTTATCTTGAATGTAACTGCCGTTCGCGTCGAAGCCGGCCGATTGCCACTCGGCAAAACTGGCTCGGCCCGTGCCGTTGGACGTGGTCAATCCGAAGTCGTGATTGTCGGTTCCGAAATAGCTGTTCCGGTCCACCTCAAACCCCAAGTGAGGTTCCAGATTCACGAAGAAGCCGTTGGTGCTGTACAGAGTGTTGTTGGAAAAGATGACGGAATCAAATCGAGTCGCCGACGCGAGGAAATTGCCGCCGCCCGAACCGCCGGCGATGTAATTGCCGACGAGTTCAACATCATTATTCGTCGTGGCGCCGTAATCTGTCCGGACCTCGGGACCATGCAGATCGAGAGCCTGGTAGAAACAATTATCGGTGATTCGCAAATGTTCGATTCTGGCTCCGCCACCGAATAGAAGCTGTTCGCCAGTGTCCTTGGTGTCAGCAGACATGTGGCTGTTGTTGAAAACAACGTTTCGCTCGATGGAAATGTTTCGGAGAAAGCTATTCACCGTGTAGCCGAAAACACCCTGGGAAAACTGGTTAAACACGATGTTGTCACGCAGATACCGCTCGCCTCTCAGATTCTGACAGTAAATGCCCTGTCCGTGACCGCCGTCGGATCCGACCCAGCCATTATTATAAACGATGCATCCGTACGCCTCCGAATTTGTGGCGCTTGTCCAAAGCGCGAGTCCGCCACGTGTGTCGTGAATGATCAGGTTGATGAGCTTGATATTGTCACCGATCACGTCCACGCCCGACGCCATCGGCAGTTGGGCCGGCGTGGGGCCGGCGCCCGGCACATCAATCCTGCGGGTCGCATTCGAATTCGTGATTTCAAATCCCCAAAACCACGTATGACTGCCCCATACGGAAAGAACACTTTGCTGGTCGGTACCGGTGTAGCCGACCTTCTCGATCAAGGTCGCGCGCTCGCCGGGATATTGGCGCACGAGGATGGGCGCTCGGGGTTCGCCACTGAGATAGCTCCGAAACCCGGGCGAATAGGGCATCCGGGGGCTGTACACGCCTCCGCGCAACCAGATCGTATCACCCGCTCGGACGCAAGCGGGATGTCGCAACGCAGTCTGCAAATCCCACGGTCGTGTCAGGCTGCCGTTGCCAGAGGATTTGCCATGGGGGGAGACGTAAAAATCTGCCGCTTGTGCGGACAAACACGCGCCTAGTTGCAGCAGCGCCAGAACGGGGGCTCTTGTTCTCACGCTGTCGATTCATAGCAAATTCCAAGCCGCAAGGAATGACGTTACGATGAAAAACTCCCCCAGGAATCAGCTTCGAGCTTCGCTGTCCAAAAACGAACGGAAGAAACTGTTGGTGGACTGGAACGCGACGAAGGTGGACTACCCGCGCAATATCTGCCTTCATCACCTATTCGAAGCGCAGGTGAAGAAAACCCCGAACGCGGTGGCGGTCGTGTTCGAGGATCAGCAGCTCACTTATCGGGAATTAAATCAGCGATCCAACCAACTGGCGCGCCACCTGAAATCGCTCGGAGTAAAGACCGAGAGCTTTGTGGCCATTTGCATGGAACGATCTCTGGAAATGGTGGTGGCCATTTACGGGACCATGAAAGCCGGCGCCGCGTACGTGCCGATCGATCCGACCTACCCGCAAGAGCGCCTCGGATTTATGCTGCAGGATGCGAACGCGCCGGTGCTTCTGACCCAGGACAAGCTGCGTGCGGAGCTGCCGCCTCTTCAGGCAAAGGTGGTTTGTGTGGACAGTGAATGGCCGACGATCAGCCGCGAGAAAACGACGGCCCTCAGAAGCGCGGTGACCGCCAAGAATCTGGCGTACATGATTTACACCTCCGGCTCCACCGGCAAACCGAAGGGTGCGATGAACACGCACCGTGGCATCTGCAATCGCCTCTTGTGGATGCAGGACGCCTATCATCTGAAATCGGACGATCGGGTGATGCAGAAAACGCCGTTCAGTTTCGACGTATCCGTGTGGGAATTCTTCTGGCCCTTGCTGGCAGGCGCCCGTCTGGTGGTGGCTCGTCCGGAAGGACACCGTGACAGCGCTTACCTCGTCGAATTCGTCAATGCGCATCAGATTACGACGATGCACTTTGTGCCGTCGATGTTGCAGGCCTTCCTGCGGCAGCCGGGAGTCGAAACCTGCCGGAGTTTGCGACGTGTGATTTGCAGTGGAGAGGCATTGCCGTACGAGTTGCAGCAAAACTTCTTCAAGCTGTTGCCGTTCGCGGAACTTCATAATCTGTACGGGCCAACCGAAGCCGCGGTGGATGTTACTCATTGGAAATGTCAGCCCAATGGCGAACGACAAATCGTGCCGATCGGGAAACCGATTGCGAATACCCAGTTGTATATTTTGAACCCGCAGCTTCAGCCGGTGCCCATCGGCGAAGCTGGTGAATTGCACATTGGCGGCGTCGGATTGGCCCGCGGGTATCACAATCGGCCCGAATTGACCGCAGAGAAGTTCATTCGCAATCCGTTCAGCACCAACCGTCGAGCGAGGCTCTACAAGACCGGCGACCTTGCTCGTTATTTGCCGGATGGAAACATTGAATATCTCGGACGGTTGGATCACCAGGTGAAAATTCGCGGGTTCCGCATCGAGCTGGGCGAGATCGAGGCGGTACTGAGTCAGCATCCGGCTGTGCAGGAAACTATCGTCGTCGCTCGCGAGGACACACCCGGTGACAAACGTATCGTGGCCTATCTGGTTTCCAAGACGGAGACTCCGCCGACAATCAGCGATCTCCACGCCCACCTGAAGCAGAAACTTCCCGATTACATGGTGCCGTCGGCTTTCGTAATACTGAAGGAGATGCCGTTGTCGCCCAATGGCAAGATCGACCGCAAGGCGCTTCCCGCACCCGACCAGAGCCGGCCACAACTGAAGGACGGCTACGTCGCACCGCAGACCGACCCGGAAAGGATTTTGGCGGAGATTTGGGCCGAGGTGCTGGGGATTCAGCCCATTGGTATTCACGACAACTTCTTCGAGTTGGGCGGTGACTCGATTCGGGTCATTCAAATCATCGCCCGTGCCCAACAGCAGGGATTGGCGATTACGCTGGAACAATTGTTCGAGCAACAAACGATCCATCGACTGGCGCGGCAGTTGACGCTCGAGCAAACACTGGCCGAGCCGACGGAACACACCGCACCGTTCGAGTTGGTGTCCCCGGAAGATCGGCAGCAATTGCCTGCGGACGTGGAAGACGCTTATCCGATGCTGAAGCTTCAGATCGGAATGGTTTATCACAATGAACTGAATCCAGCGTCTGCAGTATTCCACGACGTGTTCAGTTTTCGCCTTCGGGCGCCGTTTGACCGGGAAAAGATGGAACGGGTACTCCAGCAAATCGGCATCCGCCATGCGAATTTCCGCACTTCCTTCAACACGGCGAGTTTTACGGAGCCATTGCAGTTGGTCCATAAGTCAGTAAATGTCCCGTTGAGCGTGGAAGATCTTCGTCCGTTGCCGGCCGAAGGACGGTCGCAAGTGGTAATGAACTGGATCGAAGAGGAAAAACAACGGCCCTTCGATCTGAGTTGCCCACCGTTGCTCCGGTTCCACGTCCAACAGCACAGCGACGATGAGTTTCAATTCTTTGTCAGTTTCAGCCACTTGACGCTGGATGGCTGGAGCCTCGCAGCCCTGGTCACGGAAATCTTTCAGGATTATGCCGCGGCATTAAGGAACAAGGTCGAAACACCGGCCACAATGAGCGTGAGCAACGGCGACTATGTGGCGCTGGAAACCGAAGCGATGATGTCGGAGGAACGTCGGAAATTCTGGCGCGACAAACTGAACGGCGCAGAATTGCAGGTCCTTCCGCGGTGGCCCAAGTCGTACCGGGCGGGGGGTGTCAACCAGCGTCGTGGTCCCGAGATTCAGATTCCCGCCGAGGTGTTTGAAGGACTGAAGAAATGTGCCCATGAGGCAGGCGTGCCATTGAAGTCGGTACTGCAGGCAGCGCATTACCGGGTGATGAGCTTCCTGCACGGATCTACCGATGTGATCAGCGGGATGGTCACGAACGGACGCCCCGAAGAAGTCGACGCGGCCCGTCTTCTCGGGTTGTTCCTGAATATCGTTCCGGTACGGATCCAAATGAATGGCGGCAGTTGGATCCAATTGGCGCAACAGACGTTCGCTGCGGAACGCGAGTTGATCCCGTATCGACGTTTTCCTCTGGCGGAGATTCAAAGAATCAACGGGAATCAATCGTTCTTCGAGACGGATTTCGATTTCGTTCACTGGCATTCCTATCGGGATTTGCAGAACGACGAGGGTCTGCAATTCGCCGAGGGTGAGTATTTCGAAGCGAACAACTTCGTCCTCTCGACGACCTTCGTGCTGAATATCGATTCGACCCGATTGGAGATGCATTTTGATTATGATCCCAACGAGTTGGCCCCTGCCCAAATCGAGGCGATGTGCGGGTATTACGTCAACGCGTTGAAGGCAATGGCGGAACAACCCCATGCGCGCTACGAAGAGTTTTCGCCGTTGTCCGAAGCCGAGCGCCGGCAATTATTGGTCGAATGGAATCAAACCGAACAGAACTTTCCTGCGGGTGAGTGTCTGCATCAGTTGTTCGAGGCGCAGGTCGAGCGAACTCCAGAGGATGTAGCGGTGGTGTTCGAGGAGCAGTACTTGACGTACCGTCAACTCAACGACCGCGCCAATCAGTTGGCGTACAAGTTGCACGAACTCGGCGTTGGCCCGGATGCTCTGGTTGGCCTTTGTCTCGAGAGATCGTTGGAATTGGTGGTCGGCCTGCTCGGAATTCTCAAAGCCGGAGGCGCTTATGTCCCGATTGATCCAACGTATCCACCTGA
>Ga0335081_10000441_pt1 | contig 73397 bp, 60 predicted proteins | sample Lox_Sample_35_FD_206713 | JGI IMG/M metagenome (GOLD analysis project Ga0335081, IMG submission 206713) | Soil microbial communities from Loxahatchee National Wildlife Refuge, Florida, United States - Lox_Sample_3.5 | ecosystem: Environmental > Terrestrial > Soil > Wetlands | place: USA...
GCGCCTATCTTCATCCCCGCCTTTACCGATTCGTTCTTCATGGTTCGTTCTCCTTGTCTTTGAATTTTTGTATGGTTGTTTTTTCAGCCTGTCGTTATTTGCCGCCGGCAATCGCTGTCTTTTCCGATGCATGCCCGCCCTCAAGCATCCTGCCGACGAGCCAGCCCGCCGTGGCCGTGGCTGTTATGATCGCGATGCCGGATACCATGACACCCACCAGCATGGACGCGAGCACGATCGCGCGTGATATGATCCCCGGATCCAGCGGAAGCCCGAAGACCATCCCGGCCAGTTTGATTCCCGCGGCGCCGCCCAGGAGGCTGCCGGGGAGAAGACCGAAGATTGCGAAGAGCACCGTTCCTGCGCCTGCACCGATGTATGCTGTTTTCCTTGAAAGGGTGGTATTCATTTTGTTGTCCTCCTTTGCGTTCAGTCTTGCCCCCTATACTGCAGATCGCGTGCCAAAATACAACTGCTTGAATTTGCGGGAAACAGGGTGGCGCGAGTTTTTGCAGAGATGAGAAAGAGGGACATTGCGTTGTTAATCATGCAAACGAAGCGGGTTTTTTCGAACGAATAGTTGTCTTCTTCGGATAGCGCAGGCAGAAAGGGGGGATACAGGGAGCCGGGGTATTCTTTTTAACGGCTGTTTTAACGGGGATGAGGCGCGGTGAGCTTTTAGGCTTGCCGTGAGGTGACATTTTCTGGAGGCATAGACAGATTCACGTTAAACGGGAACTCTGTAGCACGACAAAACAATTTTCAACTCAAAAATCAAAGGCGGCTAAACGGAAGATCGACATCAGTCCCCCTCTTGCCCTTGAACTCAAAAAGGATAAACTGGCTCAAGGCAGGAAAGACAACGACCTTGTATTCTGATGAAGGGAGAATACTCAGTGCTGATTCTCTGGTTAAAAGGAAGTTCCTTCCAGCCTTAAAACGTGAAAGGTCAAGCGTGTCCGTTTCCATGATTTAAGGCACACCAATGTTAGTCTTCGGATCGAGCAAGGCCAGAACATCTTCTATATCTCATAGCAGATCGGCCATTCCTCCGTAAAGACTACTCTTGACAGTGTATGGCCATTTAATGAAGGGGGTAAATACAGAACAGGCGCAGAAACTTGATAATGCTCTTGGATTCGTGGAGAACTGCGGCAGCTTGTCGGATGGTGTTAGAAGATTGTTAGAAGAAGGCCCCGAAACCAAAGTAAAGGGGTTGCATCAATTTATGCATCCCCTTGATAAGTTTGGTAGCGGGGAGAGAATTTGAACCTCTGACCGTCGGGTTATGAGCCGCTCCAAATAAAAGATCAAGAGTACTCAGTAAAGATAGCATGCAGGATTATCAAGTGGTTAGCAAGCTGCTTTCTTGCCGTTTTATTTCCTGTTTTTACTGAATACAGAGTGTCTCGTTAGAAGGTTGTGGAAAGTGATATGATGGTCGTTGCGAGCAGTTTCATTTTCGTCCTCCCTTGGTGCTGAGAACCTTGCCTAATATTTCATATGCATTATCTGCTTCTTTTTTACCTACCTTGGATTTGAGTACGGAAATGAAATCCTTCATCTGAGCTTCTGTCAGTCCAGTGTTCATCGCCGCGCCAAGATGGAACCGGAGCTGGCCGGCTGTGCCTGTCATGCTGGCAAGTGCAGAAATGGTCGCGAGTTCCCTATTCGGGTAGTCGAGGTTGTCGCGGGCGAAGATGTCCGCAAAAAGATGTTCTTTCAGGAATGTGTCAATGACGGGCGTGAACAGTTGATACCCGCTGGGCGGCGGAATTACTTCCTGCCCGGCAAGCTTTGCCCGTACCTTTGCGCCGTATTCATCCTTGTTCATGTTGGCGGGCACGGGACTGGCTTCTTTGCCTATCTTGTCCGTGATGCCCTTTGCTTGCCGCTCGTCCATAACGGCCATAAACGTGTTGATAGCGTTTAGACTGCGCGGAAATCCTGCATACGCATACATTTGAACGAGGATTTCCTTAATTTCATTCACCGTCAAACCTGCATCCAAGCCTTCATTTAATGCCGTTTTCAGCTTCTCCATATCGCCGTTGGCGGTAAAGGCCGCGATTGGGATAATACATTTTTGTATTGCGCTCAGAACCTGATTTTTATCCATATCTTGTGCCTCCGAAATGGCTGCAAAGCTAAATATGAAGGCAAATATAACAGCCAGAAATGCTGTTATTTGTCTATTCATGATTATTACCTTATCGACCGTTGTACTGCTCGTCGGTGACCTTTTCCATCCATTCAACGTTTTTGCCGTTGAGTGTTCCCGTGATGGCGATATGCGTCATTGCGGTGGTGGGTGAAGCTCCGTGCCAATGTTTTACCGTTGGCGAGCACCAGACCACGTCTCCCGTTTTGATTTCCTCTATCGGACCTCCCCATTCCTGGGTCCGGCCAACGCCAGCGGTAACGATCAGGTGCTGCCCTGTCGGGTGAGTGTGCCACGCGGATCTGGCCCCTGGCTCGAAGGTGACATAGGCACCGGAAAAGTGCGCAGTATCATTAGCAGGAAACAGAGGGTCAATACGGACGCTGCCGGTAAACCATTCGGCCGGTCCTTTGGTTGAAGGCTGTGATCCACTTCTTTTGATGTCCATGGTTCTCTCCTTTCTGTAGCGGTATCGCGGTATCGTTGCGATCAGTCATTGCCTCTTCGGGAAGCGCCAAGCGCTTCACGGGCGCAGCATTGTCTTGATGGCGCGGCGCTCGTCCATCGTGCGGTAGCCCTCGGCCACCTGGTCGAGGGGCAGGGTCAGGTCGAATACCTTGCCGGGGTTGATCTTCCCCTTCAGCACAAGGCCGATCAGATCGGGCAGGTAGCGGCGCACCGGCGCAGGGCCGCCATGAAGATGGACATGGGCGAAGAACAACTCCTGACCATTCAGCTCGACTCCGTGCGGAACGCCGACGAATCCCACGTGCCCGCCCGGGCGGGTGGCATGAATCGCCTGCATCATCGACTCCTTCGTGCCGACGCATTCTAGTACCGAGTCAGCGCCGATTCCTTTGGTCATCTCCTTGATGCGAGCCACGCCTTCGTCGCCGCGCTCGGTTACGATGTCAGTCGCGCCGAACTCGCGCGCGAGCTTTGACCGAGACTCATGGCGACTCATCGTGATTATCCGCCCGGCACCCATCTGTTTGGCAGAGAGCACGCCGAGCAGCCCAACCGCGCCGTCACCAACGACCACGACCGTCTTGCCCGGCTTTACATCGGCCGCGTCCGCAGCAAACCAGCCGGTGCCCATAACATCGGAGAGCGTCAGCAAACTCGGGATCTGGCTATCCGAGGGAACCGCCGGAGTCGCCACCAGGGTGCCATCCGCGTGCGGGACGCGCAGAAAGGGCGCCTGTGCACCGCCCATAAGTTCGCGATGCTGGCAGGACGACTGATAACCGATCTGGCAGGTGGGGCAGGTGTTGTCTGAGGCGAAGAACGAACCGATCACGAACTGGCCGCGCCTGACTGAGGTGACCGCGCTGCCGACTTCTTCGACAACGCCGCAGTACTCATGCCCCATCGGCGTCGGTTGAGTGATCGGACTGATACCGCGGTAGGGCCACAAATCGGACCCGCACACGCAGGTGGCCGATATCTTGATGATGGCATCCGTCGGCCTGATGATTTTCGGGAAGTCGCGCTCCTCGAAACGCACGTCGCGCGGCCCATAGAGAACAGTTGCTTTCATGGTTTATCTCCTTGCATTGAATATTGCTCGCCGACAACGCGCGGCGAGCCGGTGTTGTTCATAAGATATCCTTCACTTCTCCGAAGCCTATACCTTTTCCCCCATTTCGTATGCCTGGGTCATCGCCCGGCTTCCCTTAATATCTCCTATATTCCATGCACCGGTCCCGTAGATGATCCCCTTTTCCCTTGCGCCGTGAAGGCAGGAAGTAAATCCTCTGAATCCTTCCAAGGTCCTTTCCATTGCCTGCTGCCTGCCGTCTGCAGCAGTCATAATGAAATACATTTCCTTATTGCTGATCTTCGTATATCTCGAATATGTTCTGTCGATCAGTGTTTTCATCTGTCCATTCATGTTGTAAAAATATACAGGCGTTGCCATCACGATCACGTCGGCAGCCATCATTTTATCCAGAACTTCAGCCATATCGTCCTTCTGAACACACTTACCTCCATTCCCTTGACAGGCGCCACACGCCATACAATGATTGATCCTTTTATCCCGTAAGAATATCTTTTCCACCCGATTTTCCGCTTCTATAGCCCCCTGCATGAACTGATCACAGAGCAGATCAGAATTTCCGCCTTTTCTTGGGCTTGCAGACACTATCAATACCTTTTTTGCCATGTGCATTATCCTTCCTCTTTATATTATTTTATCATTCTCTGAGCGTTGCCATATCGATCACAAAGCGGCAACGCGCGTCTTTGTTCACAACCCGCTCGTAAGCCCCCCGTTAGTACAAACTATTACATATGCTGTGCTAGATCATTTTGCCACACACTTGACAATTCTATCCTACCCCTGAAAGAACAAAGGTTAATAGACCAATCCTGCCCATTTCTTGCCTAATTGTACGAATTCTTCGATAATCGGGCTGTACCGCTCTGTGAAGTCTGGCAATATATGGTCAAGGAGAAATTCATGAGAAAGCAGGCCATGAATCAGAATTAGAGAATAACAATATGGAAGGCGCGCTCGAAGCGTTGGGGAAGGGCATTGCCCGATGAACCGATAAGAGCGGTATTAATAAGACCGCGATTTCAGCCTTTTAGTTTCTCGGCGGGACACTCCTGGCCAGCCAACGAGCTACATGTATGAGCCGAGCATCTGCTTGATCGCACAAGGAGTCAAACACGTTTTGCTCGGAGACGACACGTATGTGTTGGACGTACACCATTTTTTGATCACGTCCGTGGATCTGCCCACGGTTGTGCGGATTATCAAAGCGAGGCCGGAGAAGCCATACCTCGGACTCACATTGAATCTTGATCACGGGTTATTTCACAACTGACGGCGGACAGCTTTCTTCCCCCCGCGTTCTCATCAATCGAACCGTGGAATGGCGACCGGCGAGGTCACGCTGCCGCTCATCACCGCCTTTCAACGGTTGATCGACCTGCTTGATGAACCGAAGGATATTCCGATTTTTGCGCCGACCATCCAGCGAGAAACTGCTTACCGTTTGCTTGTTAGCGATCAGGGAGCGCGTCTGCGGCATATAGCGTCGGCAGGAAGTCAGCGTCAACAGATTGCACGGGCAATCGATTGGTTGAAAGGGAACTTCACGCGGTCGCTGCGCATCGATGACCTCGCAACGCGGGTCAATATGAGCATCTCGACCTTCCACCATCATTTCCGGGCGGTGACGGCCATGAGTCCGCTGCAGTGCCAGAAGTGGTTGCGTTTGAACGAAGCGCGGCGACTGATGCTCACAGAAAATCAGGATGCGGCGGCCGCGGCGTTCCAAGTCGGCTATGAGAGCCCTTCCCAATTCAGCCGCGAGTACAGCGCTTGTTCGGCGCACCACCGTTGCGGGATATCACGAGTTTGCGACAAGTGGCCACCGTAGATAGGTTTATTAATCCCTTCCGACTGCCCGCGTTGACAAGGTTCGCCATCGAGCCTTCGGCTACGCCAGCATGAAGCGATGCTCTCCCAGTTTCTCGATCGACGTCATCACCTGATCGCCCGGTTTGAGCCAGACCTGCTTCTCCGGTGGATAGCCCAGGATCACACCCTCGGGGGTGCCTGTAAAGATGATGTCCCCCGGCTTGAGCGTCCAGTGCTGGGAGATATAGCTGACGGTGGTCTTGCAATCGAAGATCATATCGCTGGTGTTCGATGATTGGCGCACCTCCCCGTTCACGCGGCACTCGAGCTTGAGGTTCTGCGGGTCCGGAACCTGGTCCGCGGTGACCAGCCACGGACCAATGGGCGCGAATCCGTCACAGGTCTTGCCTAGCATCAACTGGCTTGTCTTAAATTGCAGGTCACGGGCGGAGAAATCGTTACCCGTGCAGTAGCCAAAGACGTGCGATAGCGCGTCTGCTTCGCTCACGTTGCGAGTCGTTCTGCCGATCACGATCACCAGTTCGACCTCGTAATCGAACTTTTTCGCCACCGTTTGGGGCAGGTTGATGACGCCGTTGTGAAAATTGAGCGCATTGTTAAACTTATTGAACAGGACCGGTGACGTGGGTGTCGGGATGTGCATCTCGGCCACGTGCTTCTTATAGTTATAGCCGAGGCAGATGATCTTCTCCGGGTTCGTCACGCAGGGCCCGAAGGAAGCCTTGTTTTCGTCGATGAACGCCGCCTTTGCCGCGCTGGACGAGAGCGCTGCGTCGACCAAGGTTCGGAGGACCTGGGGATCCACGCCCTGCAGTACTTCGTCGATTGTGGTCGGCGCGCTCTTGCTGAGGAGCTTTGCAGCCTTCTCCACGTCAAGGACTCCTTTTGAGGTGCGGATGCCGAGCACAAAGCGGCCATCGCGGCGGAGAGTACAGAACGTCATCTGATTCGGAAGTTCCCGACTGGATGCGTAACTTGCCGATTGCGCCGGCTGCTCTGCCGCCGGCAAGAGGGATTTTCCAGCAGCAACTGCAATCCCCGCTGCACTAGCTATTTTGAGAAAAGTTCTGCGCGAATGCTCCATGGTTAGTCTCCTTTTTGTTATTAGCTACTTTGCGATCCGGTTGTGGTAGTGCCTCATCGGGCTTTTCTCCCTGTGCTGGACGCAATCGAGCAAACCTTATGCTCATAATCAGAACGTATTCTGCACATGCATTCGGTCTAGAGCATATGCATGATGAGGACGGCGTCCGCACCGCATGCTACAATTGCGATTCTACACCCTGCCAAAAATTTTGTCTATCTCGTCTCCCCCTGCTCTTCCGTAATTTCAATCAGACGCAACTATCATCGGTTGCAACATGCGCATGAACGGTACCGAGCTCAGCCGCGGAGCGAGCACAGCGGTCGGAATGGCCCCCTAGGCTCTCGGACAATAAAAAAGCCGTCGGATCATGTGACCCGGCGGCTGGTGGATTGTTTGTCACTTCACGTAATCCGCATCGTCAAACCGCAAGACCTGGCCCTAAAGGTTCCCAATTCAAGAAGAAAGGCTTGACCCTGGCGATTCGGTTCATCCCGCTATCATCGCTTCATCAGCGTCCGATAGCAGCACTGGTCCCTCTCCATTTGTACGTTCGTGCATGTCCCCGTTCAGCTGCACGAGCACTATAACTGCCGGCAAGCCAGCTCCGGAAGCCTTCCTGCGCCGGTGATTTATTGTTCCTTGCGGGGTGTGAAATCGAACTTTTGGCCGCCGATGGCTGCCTCGTACATCAATCCGCCTTTCGCTTGCACAAAAACGGCCATGCCCTTTCTGTAGCCAGTTCCTGCCTGTTGGCCCGAATCAGGACCGGCACTTGCTCCGGCTGTAGCTCCCTGAGTGCCGGCACTTGCCTGCGCGCCGGCAGTAATAGCAACGGCCGATGCTTGGGCATCAAACTCAAAGCTGCCGCTGGTGAAATCATCATAAGCCCGTTTATCCTGAAAAAAAATGATTTCACTGAATGCCTGTCCGCCGGCTTGAAAGCCTATAGACAGCGCCAATAAGGTTGCTGTCCCGGTGACTTTACCGCCTTGATACACTCCCCCCTTGCCGTAAGCCCCCCCGATGCCTAAACCGCCTTTTCCAACGGCTGGAAACACCGCATAGCCATAGGCATTCTGAAAAAAAGGCTGCACCGTACCCGATTTCTTGAATACTTCAATTGTCTGTGAATAATCATCGGCTTGTGCCAGGCTCGAACGATTCGATGCAACTACCATCAGGAGCAGCAGCAGAAAAAATCGCAAACTCCCCGCTTTTCCCTTCTGACTCGACAGCACGCGTAGACTTTTCATTTCGATTCTCCTCCCTAATGTTCCCAGAATACGCATTCTGGGAAATGATCAAGATAGAAGCGGCGCAATTTTACATCCTTCAATCTGTACATTCGTATCTTGTTGCGTAGGCAGGTTTCGTCACCTGCATGAGAACGGCTGAGTTCACCTGCGATCGCGAACGAACGCTCCACAATTATCCCTTCACCATGAGCCGACCGTTCAGTTTCCTGCGAAATCTCTTTTCCCTCCTGTACGCTGCTATCCCCACAAACGTGCCGAATAAAAGAATGGAGAAGAGTGGATACTCGATGGAATAAATAATCGGAACGAGCGAGATCCTGGCAAATGTCCTTAACGCCTCATGGTCCCTGATATACTGCGCTATCGGGGGTGAATAATGGTAGTAGATATTTACAAGCACCGTACCAAAGGAATTTGTCAACAGATATTTATCCCGAAATCTTCTGAGCGTCTCCACGTGCGGGTCCAGGGACGAGCCGAAGGCGGCCGTGGCGATGAAACAGCCGCCGCCTCCACCACCACCTCCTCCACCGCCGCCACTTTGCGTGGCAGTGGGTTGCGTCTGCAACCCGCGATAGGCGTGCCACATGTCGTCGACGAACGTATTTTGGGGAAACTCACCCTGGAGCCAGTATCGGGTCTGGCCCTGCCGTTCCCAATCGGCACTGTAGTTGAACTGGCCATTAGTTTGTGCGGAGATCTCCGCCACGGCCTGAGTGTCGTCCTCGGACATCCATCGGTCGACGTAAGAAAAGAAGGCCGGATGGTTCCAAATGCTTTCCGCGCCCATAAGATGCATTGTCAGGGCTTCGCCAACCCAGGAAACGGACGTGCAGCAGCGCCGGTATGCTTCCCCGAGTTGCTCCTCGCTGGGCGGAGAACCGTAGAGAGGCCAGTCTGCCGGCTGAAGCTGCTCATAGGGGCCATAGAGTCCAGGGCTCACAGGCGTCCCGTCGTTATGAACGCCGTAGTGGCCTCCGTATATTACTGTAGCTCCCTGCCACGCCTGCTGGTAGCTTCCCGCCGGAGGAATCTCATTGATGAAGACTGTCTGCATGTCCTCGCCGAATTTGTCCGGATACGAGGTCGAGACATTCTCCATGGAGGCATTGTTCAGCAGGATGCCGGCGAACACGATTGGCATCTTTCTTCCGCTGCGGTGACCGCCGAAGGCAGGCCATCCGTAGCCTGCCTGCACACAACCAAACAGGTCAATGCCATATTGCACAAAATAGTTCGTCAGGGTCACTTTCTGATCAGGCGGAAAATTGAGCGAGAGCAGAAGGCCGACATAGGAATCGGCAAAGGCAATGTGCTGGCCGTAGCTCGGCATATACTCGGCCGGTACGTCGAAGAGGAACGCGTTCGTGTCGATCCAGGGCCTCCTGAACCATGTCTCGAACTGTGAGAGCGGCGGCGTGTTGGCTGGGTCCGGCGGTGCCAGGGAGGGTAAGAGCCCTCTTTGCAGATTATTGCCGTAATAAATCGTTTGATTCCTATCGCAGTAGGACGGGCGGAAGGCGTCAGTAGACGTTGGCGCGCTCAGGACCGTGAGGATGGAGACCGTCATGATTGGACTGATGTTCACGTCGCTAGAGCGCATGACTTCAGGGAGTGTGTGGAGCTGGGACGTTGTCAGGCTGATTGAAGAGACGAGAGAATCACCGGCTGTGAGCGCGATGGGAGGATAGACCCGCCAACTTGCATTAAACCACCACGACTCATCGACGCCGTCATTCAGTCGCTCATCAAAGCCGCTCTTCCCGTCAGATGTGGGCAGGTTCAGCACTGAGCCGTTCATGTACGGCGAAGATGTTGTGGGTGGAGGATCGATGGCCGTAACGGTGACGGGGCCGACCACGTAATAATCTCCGTTGATGAACTGACCGACCGGCACAGCATGGTCAAAGGTCCAGGTGATGCCGTCCTTGGTGATACTGGTTTGCGTAGGCAGGTCCGCGGACGCCGTACCTGTCACGGCAGCGATGAAAAAGACAAGATAACCAATAACGCACAAAGCGCACGAAATACATTCACCTGCACGTTTGACGGTATGTAAAAAAAAATCAATCATTTTGATCCCATTTCGTGAGAGCTGCGGCAACCCGATTATAGAAACCCTGATCTTCGGAGCGGGATACGAATGCAGGGGGAAGACCTATCCTTCTCCGAGGCACGGGAGGTGATCCTCGCGATCCTCTGCGGCATGAGGGTAATTGTATAAAAGATTATTCGCGCGTGTATTTCTTTTTTTTGTTTATCATACAGCAAGTTGTCCTCCCGTAAATTTATCGCAGTTTCGATTCATTGTTTGTGATTTGTATCACTATCGGCTTGCCAGACGTACCCATCCTTTCCGAGCCACAATCGCACTCGCAAGGATCGAAACACCGGGAAATTTTTACTTGGGCCGTTCACTCCGCCGTTCCGCCTTTCGCCTTTCTGCTCCTCATGCATCTATCTGACTTCTCGTATGAAAAAGAAATCAGTATCCCCTCCTCACATGTTTCACAGAGGGGATGAAAAAAGGGCTACAGCTGTAATTGATGATAAATTTGGCAGCGAGGGCCAGATTTGAACCGACGACTGTCAGGTTAGAAACCATAGGGGCTCTTTTCATTCAATGCTTCTTTCCCGATAGACAGAGTTTGTGTAAATGTCATTGAAAGGTATTACTCGTAACCGTGAATATTAACCTTAGAAAAATACCCCCCGGAGGATTTTGAGTCGATTAAGCACCTTCGCCGTAACTTTTTCTACGTGCCCTTTTTTACGCCATAATCCTTTCGGGATCAAGGGGTATCTCGTTCAGGCAGGTTGACAGGAGTTTAGTGGAGGTGGCGGTTGTTGGATACGCATGGGCATAGAATAGACATAAAACACTCTGAATCCTTTATTCTCCCAAATAACACTTTCGCAAAACCCTGAACATCTTTCCATGATTCGGATATCTTACATGAAGTTCATCATGCACTCTAGCTGCCTTGAGAAACTTCCTCTGTTCTTTCAAAATGTCCGGATTGAATGCAATTCTGCCCCTCCTTGAACAGGAAGCGCCTATCAAGCAAGCTACACATGTCATGGATAAAGCCTTGAGCAGACGAACTGACACATAACAGAAAAGGAAGCGGTTGGAGCTGAGCTGGGAGGGTAAACTGCTATCTGATGATTCATCCTTTTTAGGAGTTTTATAGATCGGGTGGCGGGATCCGAACCCGTGACCCCAACCTTAGCAAGGTACGGCAATGATAAACGGCTTATTGCACGCTTTTGCTATCCTTTGTCTTTTTTTTCACTTATGGCGTGGAGAGGGGGGAGCGACTTAATGTCTATTGCCCTGTTCGTTCCCCCTCTACTGACGCACCGGTTGACAATTTATGATAACAATAGGCTCCTGGGCAGGTGGGATTTTTTTTATATACCGTAAATGCGGTTGACCTTGGCAAGAATCAGAGTTAAACTTGAAACACCGTTGAAAGAACCATTGGAAAAGGGAACTGTATGAAAACCAGGCACGGTGTGATGCTGGTCATTCTAGCGATTTTAATCATTCCCCTGTATAACTGTGGTGGCACCGAAGGGCCAAATGATGCAGTTGGAGTGTCACCTTTTGCAGGTAATTGGGCGGGCACATGGAGTGATTCAAACGGCCAGTCGGGGACATTCTCACTTAATATTTTTGACAATGGAATAGTGACCGGCAGCATTTACAATGCTGCTCAGAACGAAACCGCATCAGTTTCTACCGGTTTCATTGACTACAACGGAAACTTGAACTTTACTATCACGTATCCGGGCCCTACGATATACACCGCAAGTGGAACAGCGAGCGGTAACGATATAGGCGATCTTGTCGGGTCTTTCAATGAATATTCCGGTGCAACATCGATTGCAACGGTCACTTTTATTCTCTCAAACTCGGCTCCCTCAAACGGATAGCATCTCAAAGCCCCTTAGAAGAGGATGGAGCATGCACCCTGACTGGTCAGTTCCTGTATGCAAACTGCAAGAAGTTGTCCATAGTCGTCAACGATATCACAATGTAAATATTCCAAAAGAGAATAAATAATCAAAAAATTATTATTGCGGCGAGGCTATGGCCTTCCCTCCACGCTCCCCCTTGGCCGAAGTGCTCTTCCCTGTATTGTCTTCCCCGGACAGGCGTACCTCAAAATTGTACGCACCACGCGCTTCGGGGAGAATATTACCAGACGTGTCGCGCCCGGTCATGACAGCCTGAAACCTTACCTGCGAAGGCGGCCCATTCACCACACCATCGATGTTTGGCATGTAAACTGAGGCCTTCTGGTGTTGGAAGAAGCAGAATGCCGTATCCCCTTGATTGCGTTATAGTCGTTGCCCTGCGTGCCACGGCAGCTTTTCGAGATGTGGTCAGCACCGTGCAAATCTTCTTCTCCTCGGCTGCATCACCGCTGACCTTCGGGTTATGACCCTCAACTATTCGCAATTTATTTTGAGCCATATTTATTTGTTGGAAAGGCTATCAATGCGCCTATCGTTCCCGCAACGAATGGCATCGAATAAGCTAAAGAATAATCAGTTATCTTGAATTTGCCCATTAAAGCAGTACAGGCCAAATCGAGTATTATGAACCCATTGAACATGATGACGTAACGTCTGGTTTCCCGAGACTTGGCCCATCGAAACAGCCAAAGAGAAGATAACATGATATAGAAAACGGTCAGAATGACTAATGAACCTCCCCGCAGCAAGCTGCGGAGTATCCTAAAAAACCTAAAACAACTTCAACTGCCTTAATTCCTCTTTGGGCTTACCTTGGGAGACTATATAACGCTCGACGCTGGACCAATCACCATGCTCACCTACTGTACCCGCATAATAGCCATCCGACCAAAGTTCGCCTCCCCACAGGTCCTTTTTGACTGCGGGCTTTCGCCTGAATATCTCACGCCCAGTGATACTCTTGAATATCTGAGCAATCCTGCCTGCCGCAATCTTGGGATGCGCCCCACACAATACGTGGATATGATCATTATCCATGCCCATCCGCTCTATTTCTATTTCGTATCTTTCCTGGATTTCTATGGCGGTCTCTCTGATTATTTCCACCACATCCCTATCCAACAAGGCTTTACGATATTTCACCGGAAATACGATGTGATAGTGAATAGACCACGCACAGTGGCTTCCCTTGTTTCCCTCAGATCGCTCTTTCACGTTCCGAGCTTAACACATAAGGTGACCCCGCAGCAAGCTGCGGGGAATTGCAAGTTAAACAGTTTGATCGTTATTTAAATATAATCGGTGTATTCCCGCTTCCCCTCTTTGAGGGTCTTCATCTCTTTCATGAGTTTGTCGGGCGTCATCTTGCCGTGCACGGTCTTATTGACGATGATAACCGGTGCGATGCTGCAGGCTCCTACACAGTTGACCTTCTCGACGGTAAAGTTGAGATCTTCAGAGGTGTCCTCGCCGTCAGGAATGGCCAGTTCTTTTACCAGGCTGTTGATCAGCCGTTCCGATCCCTTCACGTGGCACGCCGTGCCGCAGCATGCGGTAATCACATTCTTGCCTTTGGGTTTGAGATGAAATTGGGCGTAGAAGGTGGCGATCCCGTAGAACTTTGCCGGCGGAATATCGAGCCGCTCAGATACCCAGTTGATCACGTCTTCGCGCAGGTAGCCGAATTCGGTCTCGATGTCCTGCAGGATCGAGATTAGGTTACCCTCGTTTTCCCGGTAGCGAGTGAGTATTCCTTCAAGTCTGTTTTCCATGATCACCAGTCCTCTTGAGACAAAAAGGGCCGCCTCACTTATCCCGGCAGCCGCGTATGAGCTTTGCCGCTTTCTTTAGGTGACAGAAGGGGCCGGGGAAAAAGAATTGAACCTTTTCCCCCTCCCCGGTCCTTCCGGTATTCGTCGAATCAAAACATCGGATCCATGGTGAGCGCTGGATGGCCCTTCTCCGTAAGAAATGCCAGCAGCTTTTCCGAATCTTCCGCAACGCTCTCATCGGCGATCTTATCTAAAAGATCAGGGATGCCTTCTTCTTCAGCGCGTTTTTTGAAAGCCTCGCCAAAGGACTCCTTCAGGTTCTTGGTCATCCAGACGATACGCTTGAAACCGCCTTCCGCGGAGAGGAATTTCTTGCTCGTGAGAAAGAACCGGCCGATACCCATGAAGCCCGGGGTTTGGGCGCCGCCACCCACGGTTCCGGCGAGGGTTGAGAATTTCATGCCGATGGGGGTCATGCCGGTGAACCCTCGGTTGACGACCATTACGCCGTTGGCCTCCGGTACGATGGCGACGATACACTCGAAACAGCCGCAGGAGGTCATCGGCGCGTCCATAATGCTGTAGGCGTTGAAATACTCCAATGCCTGGTGCGAGTTGGTATATACGTACTCATCTACGCCTTTCCAGCGTCCTTTTACCGCATCGAGAGTCTCGCCCTTCTGAACCGGCTGGTTCGCTCCGTTCGGGTCGATCTCAAAGGCCGCCTTGGCATCGAGCCAGTTGTAGGCCCCGCAGAGACCGAGCCGCTCGGGAGAAACAACACAGACATGGTTCGGGGCGAAGCTCTGGCACAGAATGCACGAATAGTACGTTTCCACCGAGTCATCGGTCATGGTGGCGAGACGCACATCGCGTTCGAGATAGGCTTTGCGTGCATCCTCCAACTTGGCATTCACGTCGGCATCGTCCACGTAGAACGTGACCTGCGCCTTGTCCACGATATTATTGAATTTGTGCTTCATCTGGGTGGTGAGGATATCGCCGAAGTGCTTGAGCTGGAAACCATCCTTGAGCGCGTTGATGCTGACGCGCAGCCAGTTCTGGTCGCGCTGGCCCATGTGCCAAATCCCCTGCGCCTCGTTGATAAAGTGATGGATCTTGCGCTCGAGCACCGGTTCGAAGTCCTTCTGCATCTTCCGGCCCGCAACTTCAACGACGATGCCGAGCGGCATCTTACCGCCTTGGGCATACCGGCCCTCGGGGTCTGCACCGACGATCGTGACCTTGCCATCTTCCACCGCTTCGAGGCTCACCATATGGAGCCATTCAAAGGCCGGCGTGCGCTGCCCGCCGAACTCGATGTGCATGTCTTCCTTGCGGATGCGCTCGCCTTCGAAGGCCGGGCCGTAGGCCACGGGAATGGGGGGCTTGGAAACGGTGATTTTGAGGCCGCGCACCTCGATGCATTTCTCGACGATCTTGTTCGGATCGAGTTCCTTGGCCACTTCCTCGTAGATCGTGACGCCGGTAGGATGAATCGTGGGAATATCAGTGTTGCAGATTGCGGGAAAGCCCATGTTGATCGCTCCCGCGCCTGTCGTCCAGATACGGTCGTTCAGGGGTCCGAGCACCATAGCAAAAGCGAACACCTTGTCCTTGGAGTATTTCAAGATCCTCTTGAAGTCACCGCCCTTCATGCCGCCGAAGGTGAGGCCCGCGCGCGCCGCCCAGTTCAGGGCGTAGATTGCATGCTCCACTTCGGGACCGAGCGGAACGAGACGGGTATCCCAGCCAAGCTCCACGCCTTTGCGCAGGAGTTGCTTCGTAACACTCTCTCCGTTCACATTGCCACAGAGGAAGGTGAGAATGTTTTTTTGCTGAAGCTCGCGCGCGATCTGCACTGCGTGGTCGTCATCATTCGCAGCGCCGATAATCACCACATAACCGGGCATGGTGCCGTCCACAAGCTGCACCCCGAGGTTCCGGAGGATCGTGTCGGAGATAAACCCGTGGTAGGTGAGGCCGATCGAATCGTCCTTTACCGGCTCTTGTCCGTAAATATAGCGAATCGCCATAATGATTTCCTGGGCAAAAAGCGATGCCATACCCGCATCAAGCGCCTCGCCGAGATACGGCTTGTAGAGCACATCCGCGGGATCGTCCGTCAGCATCGGTTTAATCTGCTGTTCAAGGGCCGTCTTCATGTCGCCCACGGTATGAACTTCGTAGCCAGTCATGGCGAACATCTGGGGGAGGAAGTAGCCCGTATCCGGGAATTCGAACTTGAAGTCCGCTCCTTTTTCGCTGATTGCCTTCTCTACAAGAGCTTCCGCCTGCTTGACATAGTAATGGGAGGCCTTGATGGCTCCGCTGGCAATAACTTTTGACATCGTTCAACTCCTTATGTAAATCGCTTGAATTCAGCGGTTTTTTGACGCTTGAACCGTCTAAACGGTTCGAAGGTATTACGCCCTCGCCTTCAGGAATGTCGGCAGCTGATTCGCTTCGCGCGGCCCCACGGTGATTTTCCAGCCCGGCAGCTTCTCTTCCAGCGCGCCGGAAAGCACGGCCACATAGCCGGGAATGATCAGTTCCTTATGACTGACGTTCTTTTCAACGCCGCTTTCGGTGATGAACTGGGCAATCTTGCTCGCCGTGAACTTGCCGGCGGCCCATGCCGTAAGCACGGACAGGCCTTCGTTGTCCATGACCGCGAGCCACGAGGGAACTTTGCTGTTTTCGACCTCGCCGCGCACGATGAAGTAGGACAGCGAAAAATTGGTGGTGATCATGAGCGGTGAATTTTCCTTGGCATCGCCAACCTTGTAGACGTTCTGCGCAACCTGCATCGGAACCTGCGGGTCGGTATAGATGTTCTGGCGCAGCGACAGGAGCGCGAGCATTTTCCATTTTTCGACGTTGTTGACGATGATAATGGAGGCGTATTTCATCGTGCCGAGGGCCGCCACCATTGTCTCGGACAGGGAATTGTCTCGGCTCGCGAAGGAGATGATCGGGTAGCCGAGGGGTTTGAAGTTCTTCTTGATCGCCGCGCGTCGAATGATGGTAAAGTGCTCGATCATGTCCTTGGCTTTGCGCGCACCGGAATCGAGCACCAAGTCGTCAACACCCAGCGCCTTTACCTTCTCTGACAGGGCAGTCAGTGCGTCAAGCCCTTCGGCGGCCACAGCGAGCGACGCTTTTTTCTCCTTGGCTATTTTTGCCATTGCTTCTGCATTCTCGGCTGTGGCGGCGTAGATAAGCGGCTTCTTGTCCGCACAATGCGCGATACCCGCTTCAATCGTCGCGGGGGTTTTGCTCACGAGGATAATCGGCACACCAGGGGCTCCGTCAACAACCTGCTTGACAACCGAGGCGAACTTCGCGGCGTCGCCGCCCTCGTCGGTTACGGCAATGGCATCGACGCGGAGCTTCTGGCCCACGCGATCGATCTCGGAGGCCTTGACCGCTTCGATCTTTTTGGCCGCGGCATCCCCGGCCTCTGAGGCCTTAATCGCGACGGCAAAAACGTTGGGGTTGAAGAATTTTTTTTCATGCCGGAAGAGGCAGATCTCGTCGCCCACTTTCACGGCCTTGTCGCCCGTGCCGAGCATGATGCCGCGGATCGGCGGCGCCGCCGCCTCACCCAGCACTTTCTTCGCGTCGGCGGACGCGTCCGGGCAGGCATCAAGGCTCGCCTGCTTGGCTGCGAGCTTCATGGCAAAGGCGAGGCAGGTCGGGTGACCGCACTTTTTGCAGTTGGTCTTCGGAAGATACTTGAATATTTCAACACCTGAGAGCGCCATCGATAAACTCCTTTCGGTATCTGGACATCGTAACCACAGAGAGTAGTGCGGTAAAATATCCAGGAGGAACTGTTCTGAAGCTCTCCTGTTTCCTCTGCGGTAAAATTATAAAATTTTAGACCACTTCAGAAATAAATTCCTTAGCTTTCGCCGCTGCGCCTGGATGTCGCATGATCAGCATATCCGCTCCCGCGGTGATCATGGCTGAAGCGGAAACTGATTCCCAGGCCAAGGCCCGGTCCTCAAGGCCTCCCCATTCCGGCATTTCGGTGTCGGGCGCCATGGTTTCCTTGACTTTCCAGACGTTCATGCCGATGTCGCATACAATCGGAGTCTGCATCATGGGATCGTTCTGGAGCAGCGCTGCCAGACGGATGCGCTCCATAACGCTGTAGGTGTATTCAAGACCATATCCCAGCGCCGACGACATGGGGTCCATGATGATGCGCTCCTTGTCAAAGCCCATCTGGGTCAGCAGAATGTTGAGCTGCTTAGCCAGGTTCACGTCGAGCTGGCTCATAGCGATCAGCTTGTGGTCGTTCGCCATTGCCGCAGCCGCCACAGTCTTGTAGTTCTCTTCAACGGCCTTGCCGATGGCGCAGTTCTTGCCGCGCGTTGCACCCGCCGCGGCCTGCAGTACCTGCGCGTCCTTCTCCGCATGGCCACTGCCGAGAATCATGAGCGGAATATCGATAGCCGCGGCAACGTCGGCCGCTGTCTTAGCCGCTTCTTCAGCGCTCCTGTTCTTCTGGTCCGGATGAGTGCCCATGAGCCGGAGCGCCACGAGGTCAGCGCCGCTTTTCTGGCAGAACTTGGCCCACTGAGCCGGGTTGGCTGCTTCGCCGCCGATCGCTTTTTTGAGAGTCTCGGGCCAGTCGTCGGGGGCGATATCCATCACCTCAAGTGCGATGGCGGGCCTGTTCGGGAACGTGCCCTCGAAACCTAGGAAGGGAAGGGCGTTCGCGCCGCCGATGGTCACGGCCTTTGCGCCGCTGCCAATCTGTACGTTGTAAATCTTGCCGCTATAATTCTCTTTAGGTATTACGAGTGCCATGCAAGCCTCCTCGAAAAGTAGTGCACATATTAACAGAATTGCCAGATCAGAACAAGGGCAAAACGCACCCTGGAACATGCGATTCCCAGTGTGTAATTTCGGCTTTTATAAGCCGCCATCCCTGAATCGCATCCGGAATCAGCGTGATTACATATCCAGATAGGAATGAGCGTACATCGTCTTGCCCAGAATCATCTCGACTGTCTTGACGGTATCCATCATGTCCTTGTCCAGGGGATCGATGATGGCCGAAGACAGCCCCTCGTACATCAACATTGCTAGGAAGTTCCTGTTGATGATCGGACGGACATGCTTCGGAGCCCCGTTCGAGATGTTCGAAAGGCCGACCACGGTGTTCATCGGCGGGTCATTCAGCTCGCGGAACATCTTGATGGCGCGTAACGCCTGCCGGCCCTGATCCTGCATGGTGCAGAGCTGAAGAATGAGCGGGTCAAGGAAGATGTTCTCCATCGGGATGCCGTATTCCATGCCACGCGCCATGATCTCAGCGGCGATGACACAGCGATCTTCGGCGTCAGCAGGAATGCTTCCTTTTCCCAGCGTGAGCGCGATAATTTTGGAATTGTACTTTCCCGCGAGCTCCATCATGGGGAACCGCTCGGGTTCATTTGATGTCGAGTTTACGATCGGCACGCCCCATTTGTTGTTATGCGCCTTAAGACCGGCCTCCATGGCCTTGATGTTCGTCGTATCGAGGCAGAGCGGCTTTTCCACCACTTCCTGAACAACCTTCACTGCCCAGTCCATGAGCTGTGGACCGTTCTCTTCGGCCGGACCGATGGAAACGTCAATAAAGTGCGCGCCTGCCTTGTCTTGTGCCATGGCGAGATCCTGGAGCGGCTTGGCATCGAGCTTCTGAAGGGCCTCTCGCACCTTTTTCGCAATTACACTGATTTTTTCTCCGATTATAAGCATGTTCTGAAACGTCTCCTTTCGAACGGTATGAAAACGATTATCAATCAGGGATGATCAGGAGAACAAGCCTGACCCCATGCAGTTTGATTTCCAAGATGCCGGCCATTGTCTATCGCTGTACATCGCCGGCTTATTATTTCTCCACCATCTTGAGCAGCTCCGCGGCCGTGGTCTCGGTGATGCTTCCTTTTTCCCGCGCCACAGAAACCGTCTGACGGGCAAGTTCTTTATAGAGACCCGTTAAGTGCGGTGTCCGGCTCTCCATGGCGGAAAGATGTCCCCGTACTGTCTCAATGTCGCCGCGCATGATCGGCCCCGTGAGCGCATCGGGGATGCCGAGGGTCTCAATATTATCGAGCGTGCCCCGGATGAGCGGCAGAACTGCCTTGAGCGCTTCCTTTTTATCGGCGCCGAGCGCCTGGTAGAACTTGAGGCCGTAATCAACAAGGGCCACAAAATAATTTGAAACCGCAACTGCGCCCGCATGGTACAGCGCTGCTGATTCCTTATTCGGAGTCCACTTCGGCAGTGCCAGCTCGACGCCGCCGAGCGCCTGCACGATTTCCTTAGCGATGGCCAGCGCTGCGGGATCAGCCTCGATGCGAAAGTAGGAACCGGGTAGTATTCTGATCCCTTGCTCCCTGCTTGCAAGCGACTGAAGTGGATGGAGTACGGCACGGGAAGCACCCTTTGCCAATGCCGCTGATAAAAGATCGAGTGAATGGGCTCCCGAGGTATGAACGACGATCGAGCCCGGCCGCATACCAGCCGCCGCGATTCTGTCGCAAGTTTCCTGGATCGCGCGGTCGGGTGTGGTTATGAGAATAATCCCGGCTTTTTCCACAGCATGCGCAACATCCGTCGTCGGCTCTCCCGTGCCGATGAATGCCGCTGCCGATTCCGCCGATTCCTTCGAACGGGCTACAACGGCCGCTACCGTGAATCCCGCTCTCTGTAGGAGAAAGCCGATCGAACTGCCAACACGACCAGCGCCTATGATGGCGACGGTTTTCAGGGCCATAGACTAAGGAATCAACTTGTCGAGCACGGAATAGAAGCTCGAAAGCGCTCTTGACTCGGCAGGAAGCTGGACCAGCGGTTTGCCGTTCAAATCATATTCAAAGATCAGTTCATCGGCGGGAACAAATCCCGCAAATTCCACATTCTGCTGCTTGATCGTCTGCTGCATCGACGCGTCTTCGCGGCTCCCGTTCTGCACACGGTTTACGATCAGCACGGTACGCTTGACGTTTAGGTTCAGCTCTTTGACGAGATCGCCGATGCGCCCGGCGGTCATGATCCCGCGAATCGATGAGTCGCTGATGATGAGCAACAGGTCCGTATCCTGCGTTGTGCGCCGCGATAGATGTTCGAGGCCGGCCTCGTTGTCCATGACCGTGTAGGGATAGGAGTCGGCCAGCTTATCCATGTACTTGCGGATAATGTTGTTCGCGGCGCAGTAACAGCCTGCTCCCTCAGGCCTGCCCATCACGAGGAGATCGAAGCCCTTTGCCTCGATAAGAGCCTGCTGGATCTGGTAATCAAAAAGCTGCTCCATGCTCATGCCGCCCGGACGGGGCGCTGTCGATTTGATTGCCTCGAGAGAAGTTTCCCGCAGTTTCCCCACCGTCGCGTGGACCGGGACACCGAGCACGTCGTTCAGGTTCGCATTCGCGTCCGCGTCCACCGCTAGGACGGCGCCCTTCTTCTTTTCTGTCAAATATCGTATGGTCAGGCCGCAAAGACTGGTCTTGCCGGTGCCGCCCTTGCCTGCCACTGCTATTGAAAAACTCATGGGGCCTCAAACTACTCGGGTCAAGAAGCAAGGGCCTTGGAAAAACGTAAACCAGCTGATTCCATCCCTCGGCTGCTAGCTGCTTGATCCTCTTTATTTTTTCACACCGAATTTTTTCCTGACTTCTTCGCTCTTGCCGCAGGTCATCTTGCCCTCAGGACAGGCGGCGTAGAGACAGCCAGGGCCGGATTTGGCGAAGATCGTTGGCGCCGCCTTCTTTACGTGCTCGAGCATGCGCCCAGCCATTTCCCGGATTTCCCACTGAGCTCTGTTGCAGCATCGCACGCGAAAGAAGTGAAGCAACTCCCGCGCGTTCATGGTGACTACGATTTTTGTCTCGGCTGCGTTCGGCAGAAGATACCGCGCATCCTGCTGTCCCGCTTCGCCCTTATACCCGAGCTCTTCAAGCCTCTTCAAAACTTTGGTATAATTCGCCTGCGCCTCGTCCATGCATCCTATGAATTCCTTCAAGAGCGAAGGGTCCTGCCTGATGCTCGGCGGAATGACATAATCAAACTGCTCTTCCCTGACATAACGCTGGCTCTGTTGCGAATATGATGCCACGCGATGACGAACAAGCTGATGAGAGCAGGCCCGGGAGATGCCCTCGATCCCGAAGGTAAAAGTCACGTGCTCGACCGGCGATAGGTGACCGATTGACGCCAGCTTCTCCACAAAGGCTGCCTGGTCCTTTGCCTCGATTTTTTCTCTCAATTCCTCCACGCCTGAAGGGCTGTAACACAATTTGGCCGCCATGGCCACAACTTCTTCAGGGTCCGGTGTATGCCGGAGGAGAACAACATTCAGAACAGCTTCAGACATCAACTCCCATCCTCTCAGCATGCCCCTCAGCACCCCGGGCAGCAGGAACGGAGTAAAAAAACAGCTGACAAGGGACTATTATTATAGCCAGCGCATAACGCATGAGTCAAGGAAAAATCCGAAGTTGTCGACAATTTTTTTAATTAACGTATAAATTTCATTGATAAAAATGTCGTATGGTACAAAAAATTTGCTCGTCCTATATTACTAAAGTCAGCCTATTTTATCAGGAATTATTTGAAACTTTGCTCTTCGGAGGGAAACTTGCCACTTTCGACGTCCTGTATATATTCTTTCACTGCCGAGAGTGCCAGTTCTTTGAGGTTAGCGTACTTCTTGACAAATTTAGGTGTGAACCGGTCGAACAGACCTAAAAGATCATGGATTACAAGCACCTGGCCATCGCAATCAGGCCCTGCGCCGATCCCGATGGTCGGTATATGGAGCAATGCCTGAATCTCTTTCGCAAGTGAGGACGGCATAGCCTCAAGCACGACGGAAAATGCCCCGGCGTCCTGAACCGCCCTGGCGTCTGCGAGGATCTTTTCCCGGGCTGCTTCGCCCTTTCCCTGAACCTTAAACCCACCAAGCATATGGACGTACTGCGGGGTTAGACCAATATGCGCCATGACCGGGATGCCGGCTTCCACAATCGCCCGGATCGCCTCGGCCATCTGCGTCCCGCCTTCGAGTTTCACCGCCTCGGCGCCGGCCTCTTTCAGGAACCGTCCGGCGTTATTTACCGCGTCGGCCCTGCTTGTCTGGTAAGAAAGAAAGGGCATATCGCCGACGACCATGGCGGAAGCGGCAGCACGGGACACCAACTTGGTATGATAGAGCATTTCCTCCATGGTGACCGGAAGCGTACTCGTCGCACCCTGGACCACCATGCCAAGTGAATCCCCCACCAGGATCATGTCGATTCCGGCCTCGTCAACGATCTGGGCTGTGGGAAAATCGTATGCTGTGAGCATCGTGATCTTCCCGCCTTCGGCTTTCTTTTTATAGATATCGAGGATGGTTATCTTCTTCAGCATTTTACCTCTTCTTTCATGGCCCTTGTAATTTGATCCTTCCCCCTGCTTTTCACACTTGAGGCCTTGGATACAGGCCGGCTGCTTTCACAATCCCTTCGATGGCGTTCTCCCACTCGATGGCCTGGATATGCACTCCCTTGACGCCCGGCGTTTCCAATGCCTGGTGTATAAGCTCGATGGCGATCTTGATGCCTTCCTGCTCCTGCAACTCCCGCATCTTCTTCTTGTCCTCGCCGGCTGCGACTTTGGCCTTGTTCATGCGGTCAATCAATTCTTTCGGGACTGAAACCCCGGCGACAGAGGAATCCATATACTTGAGCATCATGGCGCTCTTCGGCACGATAATGCCCGCAAGGATCGCGGTACGCTCATGGAGACCCATGTTCCGAATCTTCGCCATCTGCTCGCGAAAGAGTGTCATGTCGTAGATGCCCTGGGTCTGGATGAAATCGGCTCCGGCATTCACTTTTTTCAGAAGATTGATCGGCCGGAAATCAATGGGGTCGCCCATGGGTGTCCAGGACGCGCCCACAAAAAATTTCGGGGCGACTTCCAGGGGGTCGCCGCCCTCCTGCTTGCCCTCATCGCGCATCTTCTTGAGAATGCCGACGAGCTGGCACGTATCGACATCATAGACATTCTTCGCCCCGGGATGGCCTTTCAACTTACCCGCTGCGCTGAATTTCTGGTGGTCACCGGCGAGGCAAAGGCAGTTCTTGAGCCCAAGTGCAGCGGCGCCGAGGAGGTCCGCCTGTATGGCGATGCGGTTCCGGTCGCGGCATGTCATCTGGATCACCGGCTCCAGCCCCTGCTGAAACGCGATGGCGCCGGCGGCGATGCTGGAGATGCGGACAACCGCTGTCTGGCAGTCCGTAATATTCGCCGCATCGCAGAAGCCTTTGAGCATGCGTGCTTTGTTCACCACTTCATGGGGATCGGCGCTCATGGGAGGCCCGAGTTCCGCAGTAACCGCCGGCTTGCCGCTGGCGATTACTTTTTCGAGTGTGCTTCCGCTTTTCATGCTTTCTTCCCTCCAAAAGATTTATCCTGAGAGGAGTATGTCCCGATTCGTCAGTCCCGCTTAAACCGGAGGTCGCTGTTCTGAGGCAGACCCGGAAGAGGGCTGGATTTACAAAACATCCTCTGCGTATAATTTCTTCTCTATATCCCTGCCTTTGCCTCTTCCTTCTCTTCAAACTCCCGGATATGCTCCATGGATATGCGGCGCGGGCCGCCGTCGCGCGATGTGGACCAGTTCCTCGGTGGCTGGACCTCTGTGAGCTTCTCGAGGGTACCGAGTTTCTTCATCCGCTCGACGATAAGGTACCAGACGCAGTCGATCTCGCTGCTCACTTCGCACTTGCCCTTGTTTGTGCCGCCGCAGGGACCGTTCATGAGCGTCTTCGAGCAGCGCGCAATGGGACAGAGGCCGCCGGTGAGGTGCAGGATACAGTTGCCGCAGCCCGCGCAGAGTTCCTTGAACACGCCGGGCGCTTCCACGGCTCCGTAGAAGGAGGTATTGATGCCGGGGTAGACCGGCACCGTGCCGGTGCGGTCGGACAGGAAGTTCACACCCACGCCGCAGGCTGTTGAAAGTACAAGGTCGTAGGACTTCACCCTGTCGATCACCGGCTCGAAATACTCGGGTTCACAGTGGCGCATGACACCGAGATGATCCACCGTCAATTGCTTTCCTTCCTGCGATGCCTTCATGCGGATGAGGGAAGCGATGGTCTCAGCCTCCTTCTCGCCGCCTGCATGACAGATGGCCACGCAGGTGTTGCAGCCGAATACCAGGATCTTTTTAAAGTCCCGGACCATGCTCCAGATTTCATCAATGGGTTTCTGTGATCCTACGATCATAGTTCATTACTCCTTTATATCAGGCTCAAAAATTATTTTATCTCCCGAAACCGCCTGCTCGGGATTACTTCGTCCGGAGCCCGATTCTCTTTACCCGCTCGGAAAACTCCGCGCAGACGCCTGTAAAGGGATTCTCACCGTTATTTGATGCTGCGGAAAGGATTTCAAGACGACCCGGTTCGATTTTTAGCATGCCAAGCAGCTCCTGAACTCTCTTTACCCGCGCATTCACGCGCGGAGCAATGTCCCGATACTTGCATGTTCCATCATTACAGCGCACCACGGCCACGCCGTCGGCACCGGCTTCAAAGGCTTTCAGCATATCCAGAATATCAATTCTGCTGGTACAATGCACCGGCACAGTCTTCACGTTCTTCGGCAGATCGAAGCCGAGGATGCCGGCGTGATTTGTGCACAGGATCGCAGCAATAACCGGCTCACGTCGGGTCACGTCAATCTTTCCGATGGTTGTCGGCAACGAATTCCTGATCTCGCGGACATCATAGCTTACCATACTGATCGCCTGGGCAGGGCATTCCGGAGCGCAGAGTCCGCAAGCCTGACAGTACTCGGGTCGGATTTCGGAATAGGCTTGCACCACCGGTGCCCCATAGGGGCAAACGCGCATACAGGTAAGACAGGCCATGCATTTGTTCTTGTCCACCACCGCACCGCCGCCGCAGCCGCGGCACCGACCCGCTTCCTCGAGGGCCTCTTTTTCGGTATAGCCCGCTTCAAATGGGTCCATTGTCTTGACACGGACTTCGGGAGCGAGATGTTTGATCTTGAGCCGCGGCAGTTTGCCGATTTTTTCAACAACCTCGGCCGGCATAGGGGCGATTTTTTCCTTTTCCTGCGCCGGGAGCCTGCCCTCGATGGACTCTCCCTGGAGATAAAGATGCATGGCAAGAGCCGAACGGTGGCCGTTTGCGACCGCGGCGATAGCCGATCCCGGACCTGTGACGACTTCGCCGGCCACGAACACATTCCTGGCGCTGCTCATCTGGGTCGCGGAATTCCACTCTATGCGGTTCCGCTCGTCGACCTTCACGGCGCTGTCTTTCAGGAAGGAGAGGTTCGACATCTGGCCGATCGTGATGATGATCGTGTCAGCTTCGAGCAGCATCGTAACATTCGTGTCAAAGGTCGGTGCAAACCGCTTGTTTGCATCAAAGACCGACAGGACCTTAGTTACCTCAAGGCCCTTAACCCTGTCGCCTTCGCGAATAACCGCCTTAGGCCCCCAGCGGTAATTGATCTTGATAGCCTCTTCAACGGCCTCATCCACTTCCCATTTCCAAGCCGGTATTTCCTGCTCGTTCTCAAGGCAGACCATCTCGACGTTCTTTACGCCGAGCCTGCGAGCTGACCGGGCAACGTCCATGGCCACGTTTCCGCCACCGATGACGAGCACTTTTTCACCGAGGACCGGCTTGCGGTTGAACGCCACGTCTTCGAGGAAAGGAATCGCAAGCAGCACACCTGGCCCCTGCGCTCCAGGAATATTCAAGGACCGGCTCTGGGACAGACCGATGGCGATCAGCACGGCATCATGCTTTTTCGTGAGGTCGTCAAGCTTTGCGTCCTTGCCGACCTCGAAGTTCGCTTTTACCTCGACGCCTTTTGAAACGACGTCGTTGATGTCTTCATTCAAAACTTCTCTTGGCAGCCGATAGGGCGGGATCGCGGACGCGAGCATGCCCCCGAGCACGGGATGACGCTCGTAAATAGTGACGCTGTAGCCGAAATCGGCGAGGTCCCGCGCAGCGGTCAGGCCCGACGGCCCGGAACCGATGATCCCGATGCTTTTGCCCTTCGTTTTCGCGACGAGTCTACGCTTGGCGCGGCGATAGTCCCTGGATTTCTCAATGGCGAACCGCTTCAGATGGCGCACCGCCAGGGGCTCGTCTATGCCACACCGCCTGCAGGACTGCTCGCAGGGATGGTGGCAGATCATGGAGCAGACCGAAGCAATGGGGTTTACCGAGGTGATGACCTCGAACGCTTCCGTATATTTGCCCTGGGCAATCAGAGCCACATAGGCCTGCACATCCGTATGCGCCGGACACGCGGCGCGGCAAGGCGAATAGGGCCTTGTTTCCTTGATCTCCGCGCCGTAGGGATGATAAGGTTCGAGGGTACAGGTATCATTTGACGCCATATAATAACTCCTGCTTGGGTTTTAATTCTTAAATATCGAATGTTATAACTTTAGATGAGAAATAGAAAGAAAAAACTGAATCAACCTTGCGATTTGAGGCTTGTTACTAAGGCATTATTCCTTTTTGGTCAGCAGCTCCAGCATTTCCATTCGCGTCGATTCCTTGGTACGGAAGCTACCACGCACCGCGGAAGTGACTACCCGGGAACCGGGCTTTTTAACGCCGCGCATACTCATGCAAAGATGCTCGGCATCGATTACGACCATGGCGCCCTTCGGCTTGAGATGTTCGACAATATGGTCGATAAACTGGGTCGTCAGACGCTCTTGCACCTGCGGCCTCTTGGCAAAAACCTCCAGGGCCTTTGCCAGGGAACTGATTCCTACGATCTTCCCGGCTCCGGGGATGTAGGCGATATGCGCCCTGCCGAAAAAAGGCAGCAGGTGATGTTCGCAGACAGAATAAAAGGGGATGTCGCGAATCATCACCATCTCATCGTGGGTTTCCCCGGCTATGGGCGCGAGGAGCTTTTCCGTATCCATCGATATGCCGGAAAAAATCTCGCCGTACATCTCTGCCACGCGTTGGGGCGTGCTCATAAGCCCTGGCCGATCCGGATTTTCACCAATGCCTTCTATGATGAGACGGACGCCTTTTTCGATCTTTTTAGAATCCATATGAGTTCAGATACCGCGTAAAGGGCATAGCGCACGGAACTTGGAAAAAGCAGTTACCTTACGTTTTCTGCTCGCTGCCCTTTGCGGCAGTTATGATCCGCTTCTCAGTTATTATCATCCACACCGGCACATCATGCCTTTCAGCTGGGACTTCATTCACAATCTGAGCTTCGAAGGCGAGCGCCACGGTCGCTTTCCTGAAGGCAGGAAGAAGTTTGTCGTAAAACCCGGCGCCGTAACCGAGCCGGTTTCCCTGCCTGTCGAAAGCAGCGCCGGGAATGATCATAAGATCGATGTCTGCCAGTGCAGCGGGCATGGTGGTCTTGGGCTCGGGAATTCCCCATGCGCCGGGCTCAATGTCCCCGCCAAAATCATGAATCTCGAACAGCGCAAGCTCATTACCTTGCACTTTGGGAAGGACCACCCGTTTGCCCGAGTGCAGGGCCCGCCGGATCATCGGACCGGTTTCCACTTCGCTCCGGAATGACGCAAAGAACATGACAACCTGCGCTGACTGGAATTCTGGAAGGGAAAAAAGCCGTTCTTCGATCTCCCGGCTTTTTGTCGTTTTCTCCGTCGGCGGGAGCCTATCGCGAGCCGATAATACCTGTTTACGAAGAATCTTTTTCAATAGGAAGCCGCTGTGGTTGCCGGACGGAAGCGCTCATAATCGACGCCGATATGAGGGAACAGGATTTTTCCTACGCGATTTTTCGTTCCTGTCGGCCCTGTTCATCCGTGGTTAATGTTTCACTTATTTGCCATCAATTGATCAAGGGTGGCCTTGATCGCCCTTGCCTCTTCTACAGCGCGGGGCGATGCATCGTACGGCGACCTGCCGTCGAGATCGGCCCTGACTGTATCTTCGGCATAACCCAGGAACCCGAGGATCTTCATGCCTGCAAGGTGTTTCGTTATGAATTCTTTGTCCGATTCATGTTTGATCTTATTGCCGACGACAAAAACATCCTTGATGCCCAGTCCCCTAGCCAAGGTCTCCACGTGCCGAGCAGTCTGGAGGCTCCGCTGCCCGGGCTCGACAACGACGATGAAAGCATTGACGCCGCTCGCCGTGCCACGCGTCAGGTGCTCGATGCCGGCCTCCATGTCAAGGATGACCACTTCATCGCGCCGCAGAATCAAATGGCTCACGAGACGTCGCAACAGTACATGTTCGGGGCAATAACAGCCAGAAGCGGCTTCTTTGGATTTTCCCATGACAAGAAGCCGCACGCCCTCGTGCAGTACACCATATGTCTCGGGGATATCGTCCACTTTCGGATTGATCGTGAACAAGCCTCCGGGAGCCCCGGGACGTGAGCCGGTACGCTCCTCGATCATATCCGACTGCTCAGCCAGCGGCAAAGCTCGCGCCGCAGCCTCGGGTGATATGCCGAGCGCTGATGCAAGATTCGCGTCCGGATCTGCGTCTACAGCCAGGACCTTTTTGCCTTCTGCTGCATAAATTCTCGCTAAGAGGCCGGAAAGGGTGGTTTTACCCACCCCGCCCTTGCCCGTAATCGCTATTTTCAAGCAAATCTCCCGGAAAATATTGAAGTAAAATAACATCTCTCAAGCGAGAGTGTCAAGGCTTTTTTGTCGTCAGGAAAAGACCTTCCTCTCGTCTTTTTTTTATTTTCGAGAAGATCAAGTCCTCTGATTTCGTTAATATCAACGCAATACGTTCTCAATCGACAACGATGTCCGAGAAACCATTGTGCTGGTCTCCAAGAAGCCCGGAGCCATCCTATCGTGGTTTATGCTATGCTCCAAATTCTTAGGAATCTCTCGATCAGGCCATAAAGTGGGGATTTCGTGCCATTGTACAGAATTCATGATTTCGCGCCTAGCAATTAACTCCCCAAAAAATAAATAGTTACAAACTTTAATAATAAATCATTGAGTGGCCGAAAAAGCGAGAGCGCAAGGAATAGCAGAGGTCTGGAACAACTTGATTTTCAGGAATGAAGATGTTACATTTCGTCAGGAAATGGGAACAATGGGCTTTTCAAAAATAAATATCAAGACACTGACGCCTGAAGAACTCCGGGAAATATTAACCAAACACGCGCTCAAGAAGTTTCGCGCCGACCAGATCTATGAATGGCTGTATACTCATCATGCGCGGTCCTTCGAAGAAATGACCAACATTGCGAAATCGGAGCGGGAGATGCTGTCGCAAATCTTCGATATCTCTGCTCTACGCATCATCAGGACCGAAACATCTTCGGACGGCACGAGAAAATTTCTTTTTCAACTCGCCGATGGACACACCATTGAAAGCGTCCTAATCCCTGATGAGGACAGGCAGACGCTTTGCATCTCTTCTCAAGTGGGATGTCAGCAAGCATGCCGTTTCTGCCTGACGGGAAGCGGTGGCTTCATCCGCAATCTCAAATCCTTCGAAATCGCCGATCAGGTGCTCGAAATCTCGCGATTTCTGGAGCAGGAAAAAACAAGGGGAATAACGAACATTGTGCTCATGGGCATGGGTGAGCCGCTCGCGAATTTCGAGGAAGTAGTCAAGGCGCTCAAGGTCATAACATCCGAAAACGGTCTGGGCTTCTCTCCCCGCCGCGTTACTGTATCAACCGATGGTCTTGTTCCGGAAATCGCGAGGCTCGGGAAATGCGGAGTAACGGTTAACCTCGCCGTGTCTCTGAATGCGACGACTGATGACGTTCGGGACAGGATCATGCCCGTGAACCGGCGTTATTCGCTAAAGGTGCTTCTCGATGCTTGTAAGCGGTTTCCCCTTGAGCCGAGGCGCAGGATCACATTCGAATATGTGCTGTTAAAAGGGGTAAACGATTCTTCCGATGATGCGCAGCGGCTTGCAAGGCTGCTGGGCGGCATCAAATGCAAAGTAAACCTCATCCCCTTTAATCCCTTTCCCGGAACCGAGTTCAAAAGACCCGATGACGAGGCTGTACGGCGATTCCAGAAAATCCTGGTGGAACATCACTACACAGCGCCGGTCCGGGAGTCGCGAGGAAGGGATATCTCCGCGGCGTGTGGACAGTTGCGCGAGAAGGATTCTGCGACAAAAACGGTCGAAACAAGTAAAACTGAGCCCATCTTCCGCAGTAAAAATTCAACGATTCAGTAAATCAGCTTCTCACCTCTCGCATGCGGCAAAAGTCGGCACTACATCCTGAACAATTTTTTCGATCCGTTCGGCGGTGGCAGCTGGAATCTCTGAAGAAGCGGCTGTAGGTCCTTTGGCGCCCTGCTCACCATCCGAAATCTGATTGTCGTATCACGTGTTGGCAACAACATCTCGAGCGATTTTACGATAGGCAGCTCTTCGCATAGTATCCTCGGCGCACTTCCGATGCCGGAACAGGATATTCGGTGCAAGAGCATCCGCCACAAGGTAATCTTCAGATTTCGTGTCGCCCCGGACACCTTTGCAGTTCGTCGAGCGGTTCCATCCCTCAGGCCCTAGAGGAACTTGCACCTCCGAGTCGCCAATTAAGCACCACACCTAATCGGTTTTCACCGAAGTACAATGCGTCATGCCTGGCATGAATAAAAAAGGACGAGACACGATACAGTTTCTCGTCCTTTTTTATTTGTTGTTTATCTCTTCACGGTCACTTTTTGCCTAATATCCCGTTCACGACGCCGAGGAGGTCCGCTGTCTGGATCGGCTTGGGGATATAGGCGTTGGCTCCCAGGGCCATACCGCGCTTGCGGTCTTCCTCGGCGCCTTCGGTTGTTATGATGATGATTGGTATGCTCCTGTGCGCCGGGTCGTTCCGCACCATGGAAACGAGCTTCAGACCATCCATGATAGGCATGTTGATATCGGTCAGGATAATGTCGAACTTCTGGGTCGAAAGCTTCTTAAGAGCATCGATGCCGTCGTTCGCCTCGACGATCTTGCTTCCAGGGATGCGCTTGAGGGCAAAGGAGATCAATTGCCGCATCGTCGGAGAGTCTTCAACCACCAGAAAGTTGTATTCGGGCATGTTCTAACCTCCGTTATTTTTCCTTGAGCAGGTCGAGAAAACTTTGAATCGTGGTGAGTTTACGCTCCGACTGCGAATAGAGCTTCGAAGAAAAGAGCGCCGTCGCCGCATGTCCAGCCAGCATGGAAAATAGCTCGTAATCGACGTTTGAGAATGACTGCTTCTGGACCAGGAGCTTGTAGATGACGATGACACCGATTACATGCTCCTTGATTTTGAGCGGGATGACGACAAGGGGATGGAGATAATCCACACCCGAGAGATCCGTAGGATCTCCATCGCGGTAAAAGGCCTCGCCTGCTTTCGAGGCTTCACCGATAACGCCCTCACCGAGCTTTATGCTGGACCGCGCTTCGGGACCCATGCCTTCCTGGGCGACGATCGTCAGCTCGTTGGTTTTCTCGTCAAGCATCATGATCGAGAACTCCTCGGCGCCGATCAGGTTCATGACAATCTCGAGTATGATCTTGAGAGACTCATTGAAGTCCAGCGTGGAGTGCAGCTGATAGCTTGCCACGTACAGGTTCGCGAGGTTGTTGTTCTCGGCTTCGACCTCAACATACCGGTGCGCGAAGTCCTTGTTCTCCTCCTCTACCTGCCGGTAGCGCTCAATGAGACTCCGGTTTTCGTCCTCCAGAAACTTGATGCGGTCTTCGAGAGAGTGGAGCTTGTAACTCCCTTCCCGATCCGAGAACTTGGTCACCTCCTCAACCTGGGCCAGACGATATCTGAGCTTCTCGTTCTCTTTCAGAAGCTCCTGCGTGAACTCCTCGCCTTTTTTGAAAACCTGGAGAAACTCTTCGACTTTTTTCGAAATCGACGCCGGTTCCTTTTCCATCATACCCTCCAGCTGCTGCTATTCTTGAGGCCGGTGCTTCCAAGTGCTTTCCCGTCGCCTGATACAGGCCGAATTTTTTCACAGAGAAAAACCCTGGATTGTCGTAAAAAAATCCCTGAATCGCAATCAATTATAGTCGAGTCATCAGAAATTATCAAGCGGGATTTCTCCCTCCGGACTCATCAGCGATGAGCGTTTTTCGGGTTACAGCGTAACAGAATCTCCGCTGCCAATTTGCCGAGCGGAAGCGCCTTGTCCACTGCGCCCGTCCGGATAGCCTCCTGCGGCATGCCGAATATCACGGCGCTTTCCTCACTCTCGGCAAGGCATTGCCCGCCCCTCCGCTTGATGGCCACGACCCCCTCGGCCCCATCCTTGCCCATGCCCGTCAATACGATTCCGAGGGCCGAGGGTCCACATGATTCGGCAACTGACACCATCATGCGGTCGGCCGACGGCGTATATTTGTCCTCGGCGGAGCGGGGAAGGATCCCGGCTACGAGGCCCTTCCGGTCTCGCCTGATCTCAAGATGAAATCCCCCCGGAGCGATCAGAGCCGTTCCCGGCTCCACTCGGTCGCCCTCGGCAGCTTCGCGCACCATGAGCGACGAAAGCTTGTTCAAGCGCTCAGCAAAACTCCGTGTAAATCCCGCCGGCATGTGCTGAGCTATAACGATACCGGCGCTGAGGTCCGCGGGAATGCCGGTCAGGATCGCCTGCAGTGCGGGCGGTCCGCCTGTGGACGAGGCGATGGCGACCACTTCGATCGGCCCTTGGTCCCGTCTTGCCTCGTCTTCCTTTCGCGCAACCGGCACCGCATGCTCCCGGGACAGCAGGTCAATCGTCGACTTGACTTTCGACATTTCAAGATTGAGAACAACCTTGACCTTATAGAGCAGTTCGTCTCGGACGACTTCGATACTCCGGGAGATGCGCGATTCGGGTTTGGCTAGAAACTCCGCGGCCCCGAGCTCAAGGGCTCGGAAAACGCTCCGGCTATCGGACCGGGAGGAAAGGACGATTACCGGCGTTGGCCGCTCCTTCATGAGCCACCGCAAAAAGGTGAAACCGTCCATATTTGGCATCTCGAGGTCGAGTGTGATTACCTGGGGGGAGAGCCGGAGTGTCTGGGCAATCGCCTCGAGGCCATCCGTGGCGTTACCCACGACCTCGATCGATTCATCGCTCTCCAGCATACGGGTGATCACTGTGCGGTTGTACGCGGAGTCGTCAACCACCAGCGCTTTAATCTTCGCCATAAGTCGTCTTCGCCCCTTGCGCAAACCGCCGCTAGCCGGTCTTGCTCCGTAATGATTTCTGATAGACCATGTCGTTCTTCAGCGTACGCAACACGAATGCATTCGATAGGTTGATCAGGGATTCGGAATGTCCCAGGAGCAGGTAGCCGCCTTCCCGCAGCTTGTGGTAAAAGCTCTCGATCACCTTTTTCTTTGCTTCACGGTCGAAATAGATGATCACATTCCGGCAGAAAATCGTGTCCATGTTGCTGATTAGACTCGTTTTGTGCGGATCGAGCAGATTCAGGCAGCTAAACGCGACCAGCTCCTTGACCCTGTCGATAACCCGGTAGTCGCCCTTCTCGTCACATACGAAATACTTCGCCAGCATTTCGGGACTGGTTGAGCGAAAGGCGCTCTTTTTGTACACCCCTTTGCGCGCTGTGTGCAGTACCCGCTGGTTGATGTCGCTACCAAGGATCTCGATGTTCCAGTCACGCCACCAGTCCCCGGACTCGAGCAGCAGCATGGCAATGGTGTACGGCTCTTCCCCGGTGGAACAGCCGGCGCTCCAGATCCGGAGCACTTTTCGGTTGGCGAGTGTGTGGCGCAGCTCGGGAAGAATTTCCGCGGAGAAGGCTTGGAGCTGGGGACTTTCGCGGAAGAAGTAGGTTTCATTCGTAGTAAGATTGTCGACGAGAATGACGAGCTCTTCCTCGCGTTTCCGGTCGTACCGAAGGAAGTGATAATACTCCTCAAAATTTTTCAAGCGGTGCTGCTCAAGGCGACGCGTAAGGCGGCGCTCCAGAAGGTATTTTGATCCTTCATTAAAATAAATCCCGCAGTAGTCGTGAATAAAGTCCCGGAGGAGCCTGAAGACGTCATCGGACAGCGGAATTGTCTGCTCTTCGACCATTTATCTCCCCAAGGCCTCTTTGGATGCCTGACGCACGGTCATGTCCGGGTCTTCCTCGGTCATCTTTGCTAGAAGCGCATCAACCGCGGCCGATCGCTGCTGCCTCAGCGCTTCAACGGCCGTTTTACGCACACTCCAGTGGGGATCCGACAAACGTGCAATAACGACCTCCTGAAGTGACTCACCATACCCCGCTAGTGCTATAAGCACGGTCTTCCGAACTTCGGGATCAGGATGCCCGGCGAGCTTCATGAGCGGTTCCCGGGCCTTCGGAGGGCTGAGCTTGCCCAGCACATCCACAATAGCCAGGAGAAAAATATCGGCTGCTGTCTCGAGATGCGCCACCAGCGCATCGACTGCCTGGTTTCCTCCTATTTCACCGAGTCCGCGGGCTGCCGCGGCCCGGACCCAGATGTCTTCATCATTCAGAAGCGAAAGCAGGGCGTCCCGCCCCGCGGTGGTCCTGATCCTACCGAGTGCTTCCGCCGCGAGCATTCTCACCTCGGGGTCATCATCGGTAATCGCGAGCAGCAGCGATCGCAGGGACTTTTCTCCGGCCACATTGGCCAACGCCTGCACAACTGCTTTTCTCACAGCGGGTTCCTCATCCTTAAGCGAGAAAGCCAGCGCTTCGATCGCTCGTTCGCTCGAAAATTTCCCGAGCAGGAGCACTATATTCCTCCGCATCACTGCATCGCGCGTAGAAAAATCCCCAATCAGTCGGTCCAGCACCGATTCATCTCCAATCGCGGCCAGAGCCTGAATGGCTGATTCCTGGACGCTTTCGTATTCATCGGCCAGCAATGCAAGCAGCGGCACTGAAGCTTTTCTGCTCTTGAGGCGGCCTAGCGCGAGAGCGGCTGTGCTCCGCACATGACCATTTTCATCCTGCAACAAAGCGATCAGCGGATCCTCGGCGACCGATGCGCCCATATCTCCGAGAACCTGTGCAACCGACCGGCGGACGAGTGCATTTTCGTGGGGGAGATATTCCAGCAGCAGGGCGATGCTTCCGCGGTCGAGATATTGCAGCGACTGTACAACGGGCTCCTCAAGCTCCTCTTCCTTCAGAAGCGCAAGAAGCTTTCGGATGGAACTTTCCCTTTCGGTCCAGCCGAGGAGGGTGATGGTGGACTTCATCAGTTCGCCGCTACTTGTGATGAGGATTCCCTCGAGCAAATCCACGGCACGATCCGTCACCCCGGCGCGCACCGCGTCGACAATTTTCCGACGTTCCGACACCGCGCTCTTGCGGTAAATGGCAACAATCGCCGCGATCGACACTTCGCGGACTATCCTGAGTGGATCGGCAAGGCCGTTGATCAGCGGTCCGATCGTTTCGGCGTTGCCGATCCTGCCGAGTGATTCCAGGACCGGCTCACGGAGACTGTTCCGGCCCAGAGTTGCGAGGAGCGGTCCCAGCGCTCGTTTATCGCCGATGGCGCCCAGCGCTTCCACTACCGCATAATCAAGCCAGCCCTGGCCAGCGCGGGCGAGGCAGGCAAGCAGGACATCGACAGCCCGCGGGTCGCGGATTTTGCCGAGGGCCTCTGCTGACGCCACCCGGACGTTCTCGTCGTCATCGGCAAGCCTGTTGATCAGCGCCGGGACGGCTTGGGGATCCCGAATATCACCGAGGATGTCGACGACAAACTTCCGCACATCGGGATCAGGCGTTTCCACAGTCCTTAGAAGGCTATCGACGGCTGGACCGCCGATCTGAACAAGAGCCTCAATGGCGGAGTTCCGCACACCGGCATTGTCGGGGGCATTCAGCGCCTGCAGCAACCCTTCGATAACGTGCGCTCCCCCAAACGATACCAGCGCTTCAACAGCAGTCTTTCGCACCCGCCAATCGGCGTCTCCCATCGCCCGGAAGAGCAGGGGCACTGCGTCAGCTCCCAGACGACCCAGATCAACCGCTGCTTCGCGGCGCTCTTCGGCATCGCTGCTCACGAGTTTCTTCCCTAGCTGCTCAATATTCGGCATGTCCTGCCTCCTCCAGTGCCGAACGTTCCTGCGGGCTCAGAATTTTGGTGATATCCACAACAATAATGAGCCGCTCGCCCACCTTACCCATGCCGCTGATGAAATCGGCCTGTTCGCCGGTGGCCGCTCCCGGGGGCGGTGCAATCTCTTTCCGAGGCACATGCAGCACTTCCTTAACACGGTCCACGACGAGCCCCAGCAGCTCTTTCCCGCGGCGCCCTCCTGCGGGAATCGCGCCCTTTGTAATCACCATGCGCATTTTTCGCGGCTCATTGTGAATCTCCGCGAGGGCAAAGCGCTTCCGCAGATCGACAATGGGAATGATGAGGCCGCGCAGATTGACTACGCCCTCGATGAATTCAGGCATCCGGGGAAGGGGGGTTATTTTGAGCGGGCGGATGACCTCGATAATGGCATTGATATCCAGTCCATATTCCTCGGATCCGACCTGGAAGGTCACGAGCTGTACAGTATCTTCAACAACTGCTGCGGTTTTTTTTTCTCTTTGCATTGCGCTTTCCATAAGCCTTGCCCCTTGACCCCGGATCCTGGTCATTCACGTTCTGAATTTTTCGATTTCCTTCTTGAGCGTCTCCGACTGGCCAGCCATCACATCCATGGCGACGTGCAGGCCAGGGGATCCCTGAAGGTCCGCATGAGCATCTCGCGAAAAAGCATCTTGCCTTTTTCCCTTATACCGGAACCCCTGCCCCGCTCATTTTTCCTACTGCTTTCCGAATCCCCTCGTAATCGCTATCCGTTCCCGAGGCGAACCCCGTATAATCGGGATCGATCAACGCAAGGAGGTCGCTCTGCTGCCGGTTCTTCCGGCTCAAGGCAAGGAGCGCCTGTTTAAGCGCCGCCACCGTCGGCCGGTCCATGGTCCGGGACACGCTGATATTGAACTCCGGAATCTCGACGGAGGTCTTCAACGTCGACAGGCCGGTGAAGGCCTTAGCCGTTGCTTCGCGGATCCCGCCGGCGTCATATTCTCCCGCCAGAACGGCATTCGCCACATCGTCGTGATGACCGAGGAAGGCGTACTTCTTTAAATCATCGAGATCGATGCCAGCCTCGGCAAGCATGGCGCAGGGAAAGAGGAAACTTGTGGTCGACAGCCTATCGCCGAAGGCGAACCGCTTGCCCTTGAGGTCCTCAATCCGCGAAAGGCCGCTATCCGAACGAACGACGATGACGGAATGCGTTGACGGCGTGCCGTTCCGCAGAGCCTTGACGAGGAGTTCGACTCCGCATCGCTCCCGGGCCTCGACATAGGTCGTGGGCGTCAGGAAGGCAAGATCTGTTTTACCCTCTTCGATGTCCTTGATTGTCCCTGCGAAGTCGGTAGCAATCAATAACTCAACCCTCCTGTCTATTGCCTTACCAAGGTACTCAGCCAGAGGCGAGAACCGGCGGTACATCTCCGCCGGCGATTCAAGGGGAATGACGCCCATCCTTAACGTACCGCCCCGCGCATCCCTGTGCCCCGTCCCGACCGTCATCGTGGCGACTTCCTGTCCGAGCAGTTCCGACTGTTCATCGAGGGTCTTGATTGCGGCGATCATACCTTCCATCCTCTTCATATTCTGGCGGGGGATGTCCTGAATCCGCTCCACTGATCCCAGGATCTGTTTGATTGCCTGCTGCTGCTCACGCGTCCCGGCCGCGATCCTGCCGGACATGGCGGTGACATTGTCGGCTGCAATAGCAATCTGCTTGCCGCCCCGTTCCTGCTCCGTCATGGCGATCTTCACCCTCCGCGAAATGTCGCGCATTTCTTCGGCGGCGTGAAGAATCATCTCGGTCCCCTTGCTCTGGGCATGGGTCGCCTCGCTGATCTGGTGCGTCATCTGTTTCACATTCGAGACAGCCTCCGTGACCTGTTTGATACCACGGGCCTGCTCGGTCATCGCCCGTTCGATCATGGTGGCCATTTCCGCCGAACGGGTGGAACTGTCAAGGATAGTATCGAGGGCGGCATTGGCCTCGCGGGAGCGACTGACTCCCTCGTCCACGGCCGTAAGGCTGTCGGACATTGCCGCGACAGCTTCCTTGGCTTCCTTCTGGACCGACGACACGAGTTTCGAAATATCTTGCGCGGAGCCCGCGGTACGATCGGCAAGGGCTTTGATTTCCTCAGCCACCACCGCAAACCCTCTCCCCTGCTCGCCAGCCTGGGCAGCGAGGATCGAGGCGTTGAGCGCCAGCAGGTTTGTTCGCTCCGTCACCTCGACGATCACGCCGAGAATCTTGCCTATTTCCTCAGAGCGCTTGCCCAGATGCGTTACCAGGCCCGAGTAGCGCTCTACGGCGTTCTTGATCACGTTGATGGCGTTCACGGTTTCCTTGATCGTGCGCACGCCCATGTCCTGCGCCTCCGCCGAGACCTTCTGCGATTGTTTGGTCGATTCCATCGCAGCCCGTTCCACTTCGCGGACGGTCGCTTCAATTTCGATTGCCGAGGCCGAGGTTTCCTCGGAAGTAGATGAAAGGCTGTCGATATGCCCGGCCACCTCGCGGATCGATGCGATCAACTGCGTCACCGACGTTGTCACGTTCTCCACGGCGGACGTGAGTTCCGCAGTGTGGCGGCCGACCTCCTTGTTAGACGCGTTCATCTCGAGAATGGCCGACGAGGTCTCCTCCGCGGAGGCCGTCAGACTTTCGGCGCTCTCGGCGATTGACTGGATGGATGACGACATCTCCGTAACGGATGCGGAAACGTTTGTGACGGCCTGAGCCTCTATGCCGGCGTTCTTCTGTACCTCGCGCGTATCGGCGGCGATGGCCGGGTTCAGCTCGTTGATCCGCGACGCAATGGCGCCCATCTCGATGACGAATAGCTCCAGGCGCTCGATAAGGTAATTGACGCCGTTTGCGAGATCGCCGATTTCATCATTGCGGCCTGCTGCCACGCGCCGGGTGAAATCTTTTCGGTCGATCATGTCTTTCAGGGCGCTTCCGAGTTCCTTGACCGGAGACGTAATGGTCCGCGTCACCGAGGTATACAGGATTCCTGCCAGGATGAAAAAAATGAGGAGGTGCTCAAGTATGGCACTGGTAGCGAAGGAATTGAGCCTCCTCTCCATATCCGCCGGATAGACAGCGATCCGGATCTCACCGAGCCGGGCTGAATCCGATATGACCGGCAGCGGCCCGATCACGATGCGCTTCGGCGACAAAACGGCACTGGCGGCATGGATAAGCTCTCGCCCGTCCCGGTCGACAACGGTCACCTCCTGGGCATCGGGCGTGTGCATGAAATTCTGGATCATGACGTGCAGCCCGTTAATATCCGATGTCAGCAGATAGGGCGCGGCAAGTTCCGCCATGAGTTTACAGGACTGCTCGCCGTGGCTGCGGGCAGTTTCGACGAAATCCCGCTTGGCCATAAAGTACCGATAGGTTCCGATCAGTCCCATGGTCACAAAGAGACCCGTGAAGATCAGAAGAATGAGTCTCTGTCTAACACCGATGCCCACGCCTGCCTCCTGAGAACGCACAGAGTAATTTGAAATTTTCAAACTGCACCCATTTAAAGGGTACATGTCAAGGGAAAAGGCTATCTCGTCGACGTTTTGTTTTAGGCTAACATCATCCCTACCATTGCCGTAATTTCATGTGGTTTTGATGTCAGTTCTTCACTGCACCATGCACCCATCGGGATTAAGGTCATTGGTGAAACGCTATATCCATTGACCCTTTCCGCCTTGTGGCGGACCAGAAAATCTTCGGTGCCATGCGGTGTCCAGAAGGATTGTTCAATTCTTGTGGTTGTTAACCAGCACATAGTAGCTCACGGCATGGGCAGTAAAGATGCTGATAACCATATAATCGGGTGGGACGGATTACCAATCAATTTCATCGGGATCGCCATGCAGTTTTCTGGTTCACCGTCCCAGCCAGCCTGTGACTACTCCTTATGATGCAAAAAGCTTTTCCGGCATGAATGGCACCTGGTCTCTCATGATATAATATGCCGCCCGCGCCAGCTTGTGAGCGAGTGCTGCATGTGCTATCGCAATGTTCGTTTCCTTCATCTTTCGGTTGTAGTATGCGCGGGCCTCTGGACAACAGCGTCGCGCCGGTTCCGCTGCCTCCGAAAATGCCCAGGCAAGGTATTTGTTGCCGTTCTTCCTGTTCTCTGTGCCTTTCCCCTTATCGTTGCTGATCCACTTGCTTGAAACCTTCCGGCAGCAGGAAGCATAATTGCCGGCCTTGTCAAAGTGGCTGATGGGATAGGATTGGTCATTCTTCCCAAGAGCAGATCAGAATCGGTTAGGTTCTGGTATGCTCGGAGGTGTCCTTTATATGATTGTCAATTTTCAATTTCAATCGAACGGTCACGAGGGACGCCCCGACGTCTATCATCCGAGGGTCTGTCATTTAGAACTTGAATCCTTCCAGATCCGACTGGAGCGCGTCCGCTTTTGCCTTGAGCGTCTGCACTGCCATATCCATCTCAATGGACACGTCGACGTTGTCTTGGGTGATCTTCTGAATGCGGCTGATGGCATCGCTGATCTGTTGAGCTCCCTTGCTCTGCTCGGATGTGGAGCGGGCGACCTGGGCTGCCTGCGCGGTGACGGACCCAACTGCGTTGGCGATCTGCCTGCTGCCCGTTGTCTGTTCCTGCGTTGCCGTCTTCACTTGCCGGGTGATTTCGCGCATCCGTTCCGCTGCCTTCGCGATCCGTTCGCTCCCCCGACGCTGCTCCTGCAGCGCCTTCGCGATCTGTTCGACCTGGCCCGCCACGCTGACGGATGTCTCCGTGATCTGCGACACACCCTTAGCCTGTTCCGCCGTCGTTTTCTCGATGGCACGCGCCATCTCAGCCGACTGCCGCGAGCTGCCGGTGACCTGCTGCAGCACGTCGCTGGTCACGTTCACCAGCGAGACGCCGGCCTCGACTGCCTTAAGGCCCTTGCCCATGGCCTGCACGCTCTCGGCGGTCTCGTCCTGCACAGAGGCAATAAGGCCGGATATTTCCTGAGTTGATGCAGCGGTGCGTTCCGCGAGATCCTTGATCTCCTCGGCGACAACGGCGAAACCCTTCCCGTGTTCCCCAGCCTGCGCCGCAAGAATGGCCGCATTGAGCGCAAGGAGGCTGGTCTGGTCCGTCACTTCGTCGATGACCTTCAATATCTGACCGATCTCCTGCGACCGTTTGCCGAGACGGTTCACAACGGCCGCTGTGGCCTCGACGGAGTCTTTGATGTTCTGCATGCCCCGGATCGCCTCGGCAGCGGCGGCCATTCCACGCTCCGCCGCTTCGTGGGAGACCTTTTCCGCCAGTCGGGCCGATTCCACGGCGCGCTGCTCTACTTCCTTCACCGACGCGCTCATCTCGGTGATAGACGACGAGGTCTGCTCCGCCGAGGTGGAGAGCGCATCCGTATTTTCCGATACCTGCTTGATCGACGCGATCATCTGCTCGATGGACGATGCCGTGTCTTCAACGGCCGATGAGAGCGCTCCGGCATTCCTTGCCACCTCTTCGATGGATGACGCCATCTCCGATGCCGAGGACGATGCATCCGTAGCGGCCTGGGACATGTCCCCTGCGTTCTCGTCGACGCCCTTGATCGATGCGACCATCTCATTGACGACCATCGCCGTCTGCTCTGCGGATTCCTGTTGGACCTTGGCTCCCTGGCCCATTTTAATCGCTGCGCCGTTCATAAGCGTCATCGCCTCTGACAGGCCTGCGCCAGTCGCCCGGATCTTGCGCAGCATCTCGCGGAGATTGGCCGACATGGTATTGATCGCGCCTCCGAGATCGGCAATTTCGTTCGCGCCCCTGAGCGGGATCTCCCGGGACAGATCCCCTGCCGCCATGCCGCTGGCCGTTATCGACATTTCGGTGATGGGTCTGGTAATGGCGCGGTCCATGAAGAGATAAACCAGGGCAGTGGCAACCAAAAAACTGATGAAGCCCACCAGGAGGGACGACAGTAACAGGCTTTGCACCTGCTGGTTGACGGCCCCTTCCTTGAGCGCGATCCGGAACACTCCGATTTTTTTCCCGTCCGTGCTCATGAGAGGGATGACCTTCTCATAGTGTCCGCCGGTGCTGTCAGTGTAGAACTGAACGAGCGGCGCGGCGGCAGCCAGCGCTTTTTTGCTCGCTTCATCGCTCAGGAATGTGTTCTCCAGCGCCCGGTCGCTGGCGTAGAGTGCCTTGCCCTCGGCGTCCATGATCATCGCGCCCGAAAGGTCTTTGTCCTCTTCCGTCAGGCCGCGCAGCTTGTCCCCCATGCCCTCGAGCGCATTCAAGGGCAAACCGAACCCGACCGCCTTGTTAATGTCCTTCTGCATCCCTTCGGCAAGGGCAGTTGTCCTCGCGATAAGCGCTTCCTTGTACCGGCTCGTGGCCGAGTAGATGTTCACGAGAGTGTTCACCAACATGACCAGCAGAAGAACGCCTCCCGTGACGAGGACCGCCCGTGTTTTGAGATTGATTTTGATAGTCGATAGTTTCATTTTATCACCTTTGTCGCATCTGTAATTAAATCGAAGGGAATCTTGATTCCGATAGCGCCGACCTCTTTCAGGTTCAGGACCAGCTCCACAAGCTTGGGCGCTTCAACCGGGATTCCGGCGGCTTTTTCGCCCCGGAGAATGCGGGCGACCAGTTTCGCCGCTGCTTCACCCTGCTCTATCGGGCTTGGTGCAAGGCTCAAGATGACCCCATGTTCGGACGTCCCGCCGAGCTGGCTGATGGTGGGAATCTTGGCGGCATGGGCGTTTTTCACGATCGCATCGAGCGCCTCGTTCACGGCTGAGCTAACCGAGATAAGCAGGGCATCGGCCTTGCCGGCGAAGACCAGCTTTTTGGCGTCTTCCGCATTCTTGACGGGCATCTTCACGGTCTGAAAGCCGTACTGGCTCTCGAGCGAGACCAGTTCCTCGGCTTGTCTCACGGAATCAGGCTCCTCTTCATTATAGACGATGGCGAGCCTCGTAAAGGGCAGCAGTTTTTTCAGATACTTTAGCAGGCTCGTCATCGGCACCTTCGAGCTGATGCCCGTGGTGTTTCTGGTCGACACGCCGACGGCAACCGGGTCATAGACGCTGGCGAAGACATTCGGTATGCTTTTCGTTTCCCTGATAACGGCCAGCGTTGCAGGAGCGCCATAGGTCACGAGCACGTCGACGTCGGCAGCGACCAGTTTGCGGGTCGCATTCGTCCAGGACATCGGGTCCGGGGAGGGCCTCTGGAGCAGGACGTCGACCTTGCGGGAATCATAGCCTTCCTTGGCCAGGGCACCGACAAAAGCCCGGTGTACATCCTGATAGTATCCGATGTTCCCCGACATAATCACACCAATCGTCTTTTCCGCGGCGAACGCCGGAGCCGCCAACAGGAGTAGCATGGCAAGCAGCATCGAAATTGTCCGTCTCATCATTCCTCCCGCTACCATTTCACGTGCAGGGTGGCCAGAACCGTGTTCACCGTGCCATTCTGCGTGCTGTCGATCCCGTCATCATAGTGTCGGTATTGGTATCGGAATTCACTGCCGACGTTTTTACTGAACGCAAGTTCCAGACCTGCCGTTAAAATATCCTCAACAACGTACAGATCCGAGAGGGTGTCGATGCCCGTTGTGCCGGGAACCGTGCCATCTAGGCGGAAGTTGCCCTTGGAGTAGCTCCTGCTTGCGTCGGCGGTCACAAAGACCCCTTCGGCGGGAGAATGGCTGGCCGCCAGGGAGAATACCTGTGCCGTGTCACCGTAGGGGACGGCGCCTTCCTGGATGAATGAGCCGCTTGTATCGGTAAAGGTAAGGGTCTCTTTCACATTGTTTCGATAGTACATGTAACTTGCTGTAAGGGAGGTGCGTCTGTCGACAAGGAACGTGATGCTGCCCAGGGCCTGGTCACGGTCGGTCTCGAGGCTTCCGCCGGCAAGCGGTGCCGTCAGGTCACTGCGTTTTTCCCAATCCCCCCCGTAGCTCGCCAAGGCAATGATCCGCTGTACGGGCGTCCAGGTTACGGTAACATTGGCGGTATCGGCCCTGTCCGGGTCATCGGCATAGGCCGGATTCTCCACTTGTGTGGCCTTGAAGTCCGCTCTCAAGGAGAGCTTGCTCATGACCCGGTAGGAGACGTTGAGGTTCTCTGTCGTTTTTAATGTGTGGTGGGCGACATCCCAGAAATCAGGAGCGGTCCCTGCCGGTACTGGCGCCACCTGGAGCGGCGAAAGGATTGACCCGTCCCCTGTGGACCGATCGATCGTTTCCACCGTGTATTCCCCCTTGACAGTCAGTCGTTCGTTAAAACGGTACCGGATCAAACCGGTCGCAACATCGCTTTTCGATGAGATGGGCGTGCGGACAGCAAAGGTGCTCCCGAGACCGGGGAGCGTAACCGTATCGGGATTGCTTTGATCGAGTTCGTAATGCCGGTATTTGAGGACGACCACCAGCCCTGCGACAGGCGTAAGCGTCAGATCGCCGGCCATGTTTCGGGTATTGGCATTGGCGCCGCTGTCCAGATTTTGCTTCTCGCCACCTGAATAGGTCACCGCAGCCACGAGCCTGCCGGTATAGTCAGTGTGGAGCTTCACGGTGTCCGACGAGGACTTGAGGTCGGGCACCTGGTTGTGCGGAACGGTAAAGAGGGGATAGGCATCATAGAGGACCTGTTCGCCGCCCGCATCGAGTCTCCTTTCCATGTGACTGTAATCGAACTCAACGGGCCCGAGGTGACTGTTCACTCCCACCCGGATCTCCCAGGATCTCCAGTCGATGTACCGGGACTGTGAAACCTCGTTCAAGCCGCCGGTAAAGCCGCGCAAAAATATCTGCTGAATCGTCCCGCTGTGATCAATCGTCGTCGCATCAGCGTAAAGGTGGAAAGGGAAGTCCGGGGTCTTCAACCGGATGGACGCCCGGTTCAGCTGAGTCTCATCACCATACTGATCACTGGGGTTCAGATCCGTGAAGCTCGGTGACGGCGTGGTCAGATCGTTGGTCAAATGATTGTCGTTGTGGAAGATTCCGCGGGAGATGGCATTGAACAGCACGACATCGCGATAAGCATAATCCGTCTCGCCGTAATAGTCCTTCTCGTTCAAATAGTTTGCATCGATGTGGAACCGTTGCGGAAGCGGATCGTACTCAGCATCCAGGTCGCCACCGGCTGAAGAATGGAGGTATCCCCATTCATCGGCCTGGGCGTTGCCGTCTCGCGTGAACCAGTTGTAGGTCGGCCCGATAAAACCTGACGATAAGCTTTCCTTTGATTCCGGCCCGGTGTCTCCGGCTTCCTGCTGCGCCGTTGCTGCGGAGGCCCAGAGCATAAAAATCAGTACTATGAGAGCATGTTTTTTCATGTTCGCGCCTCCTTATTGTGTGAAATTGCCCTGGCCGCTCGGCGAAGGCAGGTCCGTACCGTGAATCTGTGAATGGCAGTCCGTGCAGCGCGTGTAATATGCCTGTTTGGTTACGGCAGTCGTCGTGCTGTCGACCGGATGCGATGGATGGCACTGCAGGCAGAGGTACGGTTCGCGCAGGATGAGCAGATTATTGTTGACCGAGCCATGCGGCGTATGGCAGGCCACGCAGTCCTCCATAATGTCGGCGTGTTCGTACAGGAAGGGCCCTTCTTTTTCCGCATGGCACCGCGTGCACGTCGCCTTGACCGTGTCCCGTCTCAGGTTTTTTTCGCCGCCGCCCCCGCCATGCGGGTCGTGGCAGTCGTAGCAGAACATCTTATTCTCCGGAACGGGGTGATGGTTCGGGAGTGAGAAGGCCGCTTTGATGTCGGCGTGACACCGCTCGCACATTCCCACCATGTCCCGTCGCCTCACCTTTAGGTTGGGGCCCGCGTGGATCGGATGACAATCCGAGCATGATACGTCGGCGATATTGTGCGTACTCGCGTTCCAGTTATGCAGATTGAAGGTCGCATTGGCCGAATGGCATTTGAGGCAGATAAGGGACTTGGCCTGCGCCGGCAGGTTTTTGATGTCCACGAAGGTCTTGAAGTCGCATGCCGTCTGCTTCCCTGCCTTGGCATCGGCCGCGATTTTTTCAGGCGTAAGATTTTCTATTGCAAGGCTTCCTGCTCCGTGACAGCTCTCGCAGTTGACGAGCGGCAGGCCTGATTCTCTGGAGAGTTGGGCGCCCATGGTTGAGCGGTCGAAATCGCGGCGGATCTTGTCGTGCACGTGGCATGCCTTGAGACATTCATCGGTGCCCACGTAATCCGCGTCCAGCCGACCGGCGATCATCTTCTCGTACTCCTTGATCGGCCAGATCGGCTTTGATTCTTTGAGCGTCGCACACCCGGCGGCAAAGAAGGCACCGAGAATTCCGATCACGAGCAATTTTTTCCACTTCATGAATCGTTCCATGTATCAAAGCCTCCTTTGCCTGAGTGTCGGTTAGGGTCGCTCTCCCGACGTTCCTGGAGCGCCGTACAGCAGGTAACTTTTTGCCCCCTCACACCACGCCGCCGGCGTACTGGTGCACGTGGCGTTGAGCGTCGTACCGACGGAATAGTTCAGGACTCCGTCATCTAGCCAATCGATCGAATCGTAGATCAGTCTCTTCACATACCGGCTGTTATGGACAAAAGCGCCCGGCTCATGGTACAACAGGCTGAAGTTGAAGGCTGCGCCCATCGTGTTCTTTCCTCCCGAGTTGCCGCTTGTATCCGTATCGCCGAATATCATCCAATTGGAGTTTGTAAAATAAGGGTAGCCGGTAGTAAAGGAATAACTGGGAGTGCTGACGAGCAGCTGGTTCTCGAGCGCTTCAAGGGCAAAGCCAAAGTTATCTCGTTCGTCTTGAACGACCAATCCGAAGTCGATGCTGGAACCCGCATGGCACTTAAAACAAACTTCGCTCGTAACGACAATCGCACCCGAAACAGTGCTTACAGGCTCAAAGAGGTGATTCCCCGGCATTCCCGTCCGGTCCATGTGGCATCCGATGCAGGGACCCATCGTGCCCGTGCCCGGCTGCGCGGACGTGCCGATTTGGTCGTGCATATATGTGGCGGGGTCAGCATAATTCCTGCCCGCATATTCGTAGGCCGTGCCCTTGAACATCATACCGCCCGCGGGGAGATAATGACCATCAACATTGCTATAAGCAAAGTTGCTGAAATCGACAGTGGCTGTCTGTCCCGTGTTCAATGCAAGAATCGTTTTGCCGCTGACTCGTCCCGTATGGCAAGTCATACAGACATTTGACGCTGCTATATCGGGATACTGATACGATATACTGGCGTTCGGCGCAGTACCGATGGGATAAGTCGCATTATAGGCGCCCGGATTTCTGAGCCCTCCCTGGTTGTCGGTGTGGCAGCCAGTGCACTCCAGCATCTCGGGTTTAAAGCCAGTTATATCCGCTGACAGTTGAGGCGAGCTGCCGGTCCTGATAGCCTCAGCCAACGCGATATTTCCGGTCTGAAGAGCATTGGCATAGGCCGCAAAGCCGGTCGTCGTATGGCATCGCTGACAGATGGTCCTGGACGATCCGCACGTCGCATCACACGACCAGTTGTAGTAAGCCCACGCTCCACTCGGGCTCGTATCGGCATGCAGCGATGCAGCCCACTCCCTGGCGGTATCTGCCGTACCGTGCGGGTCGTGACAATCCGAACAGACCGTCTCGCTTGCATAATTCATGGCATAACCGCTAATCGTTACCGTGTTCGAAGAAGATCCATTTGCCCCCCAACTGCCCGGCGTGGCAAAATGCGTGTCCGTGATGACGTATTGATTGCCCGTCGGCGTCACGCTGCTCGCCGGATCGTGGGCCGCTACAGCGGTGCCGGTTCCTGATGAGTTCAGCAGTCCATGACAGGCGGTGCACATGACGAACTGGCCCGAAACGGCGACGGGACCGAGCGATGTCCCGGCGGTATTGGCCAGGAGCGAGATCAGGCCCTGCCCCCCCATGCTTGCATGAATGCTCCCGGGACCGTGACAGGACTCGCAGCCGATCACGGGCCGTGGAACGTTGCCGGTATATCCGGCGACCAGCCTAGCGCTGTCGCCGAGCGGGTCGTGACAGACAGCACAATTGCCGGCCCCTATCTGCGCCATCGTCGGATCCCCGGTGCTGTCCAGAGTGCCTGCGGAGCCGAGGTTCGCATGCATGCTCGTCAGCCATTCGGCCGTAACATCGGCGTGGCAGGTGGTGCATGCCTGTATGCCCGCGTAGACTGGCTGGCCTGGCGCGCTCGCCGGCGATGTCGACTTCTGGTCGGAATTGGCGCATGCACCGAGCGACAATACTGCCAGGAGCAGTGTCGGCAAGACAACAGCGTGGCAACGCCTCGTGTTCTCCCTCATGCTCTGATACCTCCTCTTTTTCTATATATATAATAATTCACGTTTCTTATCGGAATAATAAGGAGGATCTTTAACTCATGCGGATTTCGGGATGTGAAGCCTGGAATGAAAATGCTCGGCATGAGTCCCCCATTCCGCACTCCGCATTCCGCCGTCATGCTATACCCCGACGGCCTTCACCAGGTCCAGCAGAATGTACAGTTTATCCTCCTTGCGCACGATGCCGCGGAGAAATTCGGCGCCACGCTCGATGTTTTCCGGTGTGGGTTTGATAGCATCCGGCATGATTTTAAACACTCCCGTCACGCGGTCAACCATGAGCCCCACCTCTTCCTCATCAGGGTTGACGACGACGATTCTCGACTTTTCGTCGCGGGCGCCCGATTCGATGCCGAACCGCTTGCAGAGATCCATGATGGGAAGCATCGTCCCCCTGAGCGAAATGACCCCGAGAATGTAATCGGGCGCATTCGGCACCACCGTAAGATCCCGAAGTTTGAGCACCTCCCTCACGTCATCCACCATCACGGCGTATTCTTCACCGCCCAGACGGAAGGAGAGCATCTCCATCTCCTGCGCTGGCGCGGCAACGGACTCATCGCCGGGCGGCGTTTCCGGGCTCTCGAGGGGATGATCAGCAGCGGGAGCAGCCGCCTCCGGGGCTAGCGGCGCTTGAGCCGGTCCTGCCGAAACAGCCCCTCCTTCATCGGTGCGAAGAGCTTCGCCCGTCTCCCCTGTCTGCGTTTCGACGGGGGACTTTTCCGGTTTGTCGCGTGACTGCGCTTTCTCCGCCGCTTTTTTCCGTGCTGCAAGGATATCCATGTCGCTTCGCCCTCTCGTGCCGTCGAAGTTGAAAATTTCCAACCGGCAATCGGCAATTTTGTTTAGCCGTCTTTCACCACATTCTCGACAATGTCGGCTCCAATAGTTTGTGCTTCCCTCCCGAAACCCTCGATAAGCGCGTTGCCCGCAACAATATTGATGCGGCGGGGTATCCCGCCGGAGTATCGGTACAGAAGCTCCATTGCTCCGCTATCGAAGAGAGGCGCTTCCCGTCCTGCAACCCGGAGCCGGTGCAGCACGTATGCTTCCGTCTCCTCGCGGTCGAGCGGGCCGAGATGGTACTGCATGCCGATGCGCTGCCGCAAAGCCTTGTACGGTTTGCGGTTCAGGCGTTCACGGAGCTCGGTCTGCCCGATCAGCGCAATCGCCAGGAGGTTCCGGTTGTCGAGCTGAAAATTGGTAAGCAGCCGCAGTTCTTCAAAAGTCGCCTTGCTCGGAATGAGCTGTGCTTCATCGATGATAATGACCGGCCGCCTGCCCGCTTCGTAAATCTCATAGAGCTTGGCGTTGATCCCTTCGAGGATCCCGTGCCGCTGCTGTGTCAAGTCTTCCATGCCCAGCCGCAGAGCGACCATATGCAAAAGCTGCGATGGCGAAAGCCTCGGGTTGATGATCAGCATCGGATGAAAGCTCGCATCCAGTCCATCGATGAAAGCCCGGGAGAGCGTGGTCTTGCCCGATCCTATCTCGCCGGTCAGAAGAACAATGTCCTGCTCCTCGACGGCATGATAGAGACGCGCCAGCGCCTCCGCATGCTTGCGGCTCTGGAAGAGGAACCGCGGATCCGGCGTTTTATTGAATGGCTTTTCGGCAAGCTCGTAAAATTCTTCGTACACGGTAAAATCAAGGGACAGAAGACAGACGCAGGTTTGCGGCATTGTCCAATTGCTGGCTTCCGGCTCCTTTCTCCGATCAGCTGTTTACTGCCTGGCGACAGCGGTCTTCTTCAGCATCCCGTCGATGAGCGATTCGACATCCAGCACGAGGACCACACCCCTGCGGTCGCCCAGTTCCGTCGCGCCGGCAATACCCGGTATATCAGCCAGGCGTTTCCCCAGGGGTTTGATTACGATCTCCTGCTGATCACGAAGGCTGTCGACGATGATGCCGAGCCGCCTTTCAGCAATCCCGACGAGGATAACATAAAAGGAATCGCGTTCGGTCCGGCCAGCGAGGTTGAAAACGCGAGAGACGCGAAGCAGGGGGATCGTATCATCCCGAATAGCCATGACTTCCCGTCCTTCGACCGTCTCAATCTGTCCAGCGGCGGCCTGTTGAATCTCGAGCACGGAGCTGAGCGGGATGGCAAAGGTCTGGCCGCCAGACTCGACGACCAACGCCTTGATGATGGCCAGGGTTATGGGAAGCGTGAGGGCGAACGTCGTTCCCGCTCCGATTTCCGATCGAATGTCGATCATGCCGGACAGCTTGGACACGTTCCGCTTTACCACATCCATGCCCACTCCCCGTCCCGAAATTTCCGTCACTTGGTCACGGGTCGTGAAACCGGGAAGAAAGATAAGATCAAAAATATCCCGGCTGTCCTGCATGGGATCGAGGCCATGGTCCGGCGCCAGGATCCCTTTTTCCACGGCCTTAGCTGCAATCTCAGCAGCATCCATGCCGGCCCCGTCATCCTCGACGGTGATCACGACATGGTTGCCCTTCGGAAACGCCGAAAGACGCACGCTTCCCTGTTCCGGCTTGCCCAGCTGTCTTCGGACGTCCGGTGGCTCGATGCCGTGGTCAATAGCGTTCCGGATAAGATGCATAAGGGGATCGGCTAGATCCTCGATCATAAGCTTGTCCAGTTCCGTTTCCTCACCGTGCACCTCAAACTTGATCTCCTTTTGAGCTTCTTTGGCGTACTTGTGGACAAGCTGGGCAAGTCGAGTGAAAATCTGGCCGAGGGGTACCATTCTCACTTCAAGAATACCTTCCTGCAATTCGTTGAGCTTTCGCTCGAGGCCGCGCTGGGCCTTATGTAGATCGACGGAAAGCCCAATGAAGCCCTGCATCATCCTGAGTTCCTTGGAGATCCTGGCAATGATGTTTTTTATCAGGTGCATTTCCCCCACGACGCTCATCAGGCCGTCGAGCTTGTAGATATCGACCCGGACAGTGTGACTGACGGATCTGAGCATGCCGTCTTCTGTTTTGGGTTCTTCGTTTTTCCGGCTTTCGGCATAGGAAATCTTTTCGATGCTCACGTTCGGCATGGCGACCGCTGATGCCAGTCTGTCCTGATCCTCCTCCGTGCCGAGGACGATGGAAAATCCGATGCCTGCCCCGCCCGCCGTTGGAAGCGTACAGATGATCTCGCCATGTTTTTTCAGCGTTGTGTTGAGGTCCTTGATTCCCCTTTCGAAATTCGAAAGATCGAATTCCGCCTTCAGCATGTAAAGATTTCTCTTCTCGCGGATGCATTCGCGGAGACGGTGTTCCTCGTACTCGGTCAGCACCTGCAGAATGCCACGATCCAGGTTGATCTGATCTGCAAACGAGCGGGCGACGGGGGTTGACGGTTTTGCCGTGAGAATGCCGTCGATGCGGCCCAGAGCCGACGAAATATCCTCGAATGGCTGCTTTCGGCCGGCCTGTTGAACCAGCCTCCCAAGCAGGGCCGTGGTATCGGTAAGGACATCGGCTGCGTCATGGCTCAGGCCCACTTTTCCGAGACGAAGTTCGTCGAGAAGAAATTCCAGCTTGTGTGAAAGCTCCGTCGGCTCCTTGAACCCGAACATGCCCACGAGGCCTTTGAAGGAATGGATCGCGCGGAACAGGGCATTCACCTGTTCGGGGTCACTCCGGCCCGAGGCCTGCGTGGTTTCCAGCGCAAACAGGGACGCGTTCGCCGCTTCCAGAATGTCCTCGGCTTCGGCAAGGAACTCTTTTATGGGCCGATCGGATTTCATTTTAATCGCTGCGCTCCCCAGAGTATCGGTAATGTTGCATGCCTCGTCAAAAAGCCGGCTACCGCTTTTCAGCGTCGATGCCGCGGTTTCAATCCTTAACCGTGAACCGCGTAGAGTCTACTTCCCGGCAAGTGCGTGCGAGACCACAGATACCAGTTCTTCCTTTTTGAACGGTTTGACGACATACCCGGCGGCGCCAAGCGCTATGCCGCGTTTTTTGTCTTCCTCGGACTTTTCGGTACTCACAATGATGAGAGGGATGTCACGGTAGGTCGGATTCGACTTTACATAGCCGATCAGCTCCAGGCCGTTGATGTCCGGCATGTTAATATCAGTGATGATCAGATCGAAACGCCGGGTGGGCAGTGTCTTGAGCGCCTCGAAGCCGTTCCCTGCCTCTATAGCGAAGAACCCTCCGGCCTCCTCAAGCGCAATCCGAATCATGGAACGAATGGCTTTGGAGTCTTCAACGACAAGGACATTCTTCATTTTCTCTCCTTTTGGAGCTCAGCAAGACGCTTTTCAAGCAGCGCTTTTTCGAGGGCCATGCCCGCCTGGTTCATAAAGATCTCAAGCGTGTCGATCCCATGGATGGGCTTTCGCCCGGGCAGATTATCTCCATACACGATCAAGGCGGTCTTATCGTCCACAATGAGTGGTATCGCGAGGACCATATCTGGCATGGCGCCGCCGAGTTCGGCGGCAAGATAGGAATTGCATTCGCTCTGCTCAAGAGGGCCGACGTAACTACGCTGGGTCTCGATGACGGAGAGAAACAAGGAGGGCTTGCTCAGGGGAATCTTGATGTTTCTGACGACCAGGTCCGCAGAACGGCCCTTGAGTTCAATGCCGAACTGGCCGAGGCCGCGCACCTCATCCTTCTTCACCATAAAGAGGATCGCGCGGTTCACCACCTCGCTTGCATACCGCAGTATAAGCAGCGTTACCTCGGCCGTGGCGGTCGGAAAACGGAGTTCGTCAAACATGGACTTGAGAACACGGATTTCCTTCCGCGGCTCTTCGTTTTCGATGCGGGCGCGGAATTCCTCCTTGGCAGGTTCGTAGCTGATGGGGGGGGAGGGTATTGCGGGTTTCGGCGGTGTTGCCACGGCAGGGCGTGGGACAGTGGGAGCGCCGTGCGTTTTCCCGTCCTTCCTTCTCTCATCGAGGATCCGGGTTCCCTCCATGAGAAGATACTCGGCGCTGATGCCGGACTTGAGAAGAAACTCCTGGGTATCGATCTCAATCTTGTCCTTGCGCGCGATTTCACCAAGTTCAAAGTTAAAGAAGCCTTCTTCCCAGGCAAGCAGATCATAGATTATCTCTTCGATCTGCTTGCGAACAACGGTCTCGAGCGTTTGCGCGGAGACTGCTCCCATTTCGACGAGGATCATGCCCAGCGGAGTGTCTGCCTGCCGTTTCTGAAGGGCCAGGGCCCGCGACAGAGCGGCCTCATCGAGCATACCTTGCGAAACGAGAATATTCCCGAGGGAGTCGCGGATGCAGTCGCTCGCAGCCTGGATCACCTGGCCGTTCTTGAAAACGACCATGCCCGTGCCCTTGCGGCTGCGCACGACCAGTGTTCCTGTTTTTTTGCTCAAACTGATAATCTGAAAGATATCCGGTAAGGCGAGATCTTCCAGTCTGCCGACAAGGCTCATGCATTCTCCCGAATAAGCATAATTGCGGGAATTATATCAGTTTAGGTAAAAAATGTAAAAGATTAATTCGTCAGTTAGGCCGGGCGTGAGGAGGACCTGGTAAATACACAAATCGGCCGGTGGAGACGCCACTCCGCACAGGCGGTGCATTTCGTGGAAACGGAAAAAGAGGCGAGAGAGACCCGCCGGAACTAGCCGAAATCGGGGTGTCGATCCGGGCCCGCGAATCCCATCAATAGCCAGACCCGGGAAGGGATATTATGCGCTCCGGTAGTTGTCGTACTGCAGCTCGATTCCGAATTCCCGCCCTTTTAAAAGCTGGATCACGGTCTGAAGGTCATCTCTGCTCTTTCCCGACACACGGATCTGGTCGGCCTGGATTGATGCCTGTACCTTGATCTTGGAGTCTTTGATCGCTTTCACGATCTCCTTGGCCTTGTCGGTTGGAATGCCCTGCTGCAGCGTCAGGCGTTGCCGCACGGTTCCTGCAAGGGCCGGCTCTACTTTTCCATAGGAAACATTTTTTATTGGCACACCGCGTTTTACCAGCTTATTCTGAAGAATGTCGATAACGCTCTTCAGCTTGTAATCGTCGTCGGACACAACCACGAGCGCGTCCTTTTCCTGGGTGATGTTCGACTTGCTGCCCTTGAAGTCGAACCGCTGGCCGATTTCCTTCATAGCCTGAGTGACCGCATTCGTTACCTCGGACATGTCGATTTTTGAAACGATATCAAATGAATTTTCCGCAGCCATGAATCCCTCCTGAAAATCCGCATGGTTGAGACACCATACACAAATGGGAATCACAAATACTTTTTTATGCTTCCTGTTTCCCCTGTTTTCCATCTCCCGCCGATTGTTTACTGCTCTATGACTTCTGTCCCCTTCGGGGCTTTGAAGGTGAACAGCTTGTCATCAATCGTAGCGCCGTCTACTTCCTGAGCGAATATAATTTCCGTTATGTTTCCTGATCTATCAAAGATCGTAAGACCCGTGATGCGGCCATCCGTGTCGGCTGCCATGATCAGCTTCTTCATGGCTGCCCCCGGTTTCTTTGGGAGGAGCTCCAGGGACCGGGGTGTTTTCGGGTCAGACTGAAGCACATCGAAATCATCGCGTATATGCGCCGCTCCGAGAAGAAATGCCACGGGAATGTTCGCAAGCTGAAAATCTGTAAAGGTCTTTTTGATTAACTGTTCGCTTTTTTTTGAATAGAATAGCGCTGCTTTACCGTCAATCAGGAGCACCTGCCCGTTCGTGTAATTGAGCCGGAGCTTTCCCGGTTTTTCTATCCAGAGCGTCCCATCGAACTTCTGCGTCATATCCACGGCCTTGAGGCGATTTTTCTGCGTCACCTTCGCGGTCAGCGTTTTGAGCGTGCCGTAGTGGTTCTCCACGGAAGTGACGACTTCCTGTACTGACTGGGCCTGTGCCGGCAACGCTGACGGGAGTGCGCAAAGAGCCAGAAAAAAAATAAGCGGCACCAGGGGGGCTTTTGTATTTTCCTTAACAATACATTTCACGGCTATATCCTTTTCTTTTGGTTTGATCTGCATCAGGAAGTGACTCTTTTCCCTGATGCTCATGGTCTGTCTTGACATTATCCATATCTCAGATTATCATGGCCCAGTCACGGAGTCAACTTGAATGACGGGGCTTCCCTCTTGGAATAAACATCCTGTCATCAAGCATTGTTTCACGGGTCACTCATGAAACCGTCTTTCCCGATCACTGATTCCGAAATTCATCAGAGCCTGCGCAAGGTCTTTGGTTTCGAGTCATTCCGTCCGGATCAGGAAACCATCATAAAAAACATTCTGGCAGAAAGGGATGTCTTCGCAGTCATGCCCACGGGTGGCGGGAAATCCCTATGCTATCAGCTTCCCGCGCTTCTGAGAGAGGGAACAGCGGTCGTCATAAGCCCCCTGATATCCCTTATGAAGGACCAGGTCGACGCGGCCAGGGAAAATGGTATCGCTGCCCTGTTCATGAACAGCTCGCTTGACCATCGGGAGATGGCAGATGCCTACCGCAAGCTTACAACGGGACTGATTAAACTCCTCTATATCGCACCGGAAAGATTTGCCCTGCCGCAATTCCTTGAGACATTGAAAACCATCCCCCTCTCGCTTTTCGCCATCGACGAGGCGCACTGCATTTCGGAGTGGGGCCATGATTTCCGTCCCGACTACCTCGCGCTTTCAGCGATTCCCTCCCTTTTTCCCGACGTCCCCGTGGCCGCCTTCACTGCCACAGCCACTGAAAAAGTCCAGACGGACATCATCGGGAAGATCGGGCTCAGGACGCCCCACATCGTGCGCGCTTCCTTCAACCGTCCAAACCTCTTCTACCAGGTTGAGCCCAAGTCCGAAATCCATCAGCAGCTTCTGGAATTCCTTAAGGACCACGAGGAGGAATCAGGAATCATTTACCGGACGACCCGGGACACGGTCGAAGCGACAGCTGCATTTCTAACCTCTCACGGCATTAAAGCGCTCCCCTATCACGCTGGCCTTTCTGCTAACGATCGGGAGAAAAACCAAGAGGCATTCAACAAGGATAAAGCCGCGGTGATCGTCGCGACCATTGCCTTCGGCATGGGCATTGATAAATCAAACGTGCGGTTCGTGGTCCATGCCGACCTTCCCAAGCATATCGAAGCCTATTACCAGGAAACCGGACGGGCCGGCCGGGACAACGAACCGGCGCATTGCCGGTTGTACTTCAGCAGGGGGGATATCCCGAAGATCCGGTATTTCATAGACCGGATACGGGACGCACATGAGCGCGCCATTGCCCTCGAGAAGCTGAATCAGACCGTGCGGTTCGCGTCTCACAACGTTTGCAGGAGAAAACAACTTCTTTCCTTTTTCGGAGAAACTTATGCAGCGGACAATTGCGGCGCGTGCGATATCTGCTCAGGCACTCGTGAGCAGGTTGACATCACCATTGATGCTCAGATTGTGATGTCGGCAATCGCGCGGACCGGCGAACGGTTCGGCATCGGCCATATCATTGCCATCGTTGTGGGCGAGGGCACTAAGCGAATCAAAGAGCTCGGCCACGACGGCATCAAAACCTACGGCGCCGGCAAACATAAGGACAAAAGCCACTGGCGCTCTATCATCGATGAGCTGCTTGCGCAGGACCGTATCAGACACGAGGGGGATCGATATCCAGTGTTGAAATTCACCGCTAGGAGCGCTGCCGTGCTTACCGGAACAGAACAGGTATCGGGACTCAAGCGGGAAGAAAGAACAGCGCTTGGCCGGAAAAAGAAAATTGCCGAATCGGGCAAATTCGACGTGGCGCTTTTTGACAGGCTCCGCGCTGTCCGGAGAAGAATTGCCGACGTGCACGGCGTGCCACCCTACATCATTTTTTCTGACAAGACTCTCCATGAGATGAGCAGGCGCTCTCCGGCGACAGCTTTGGAAATGAGGCAGGTTTCAGGCGTGGGAGACGTCAAGCTGGCGCGGTACGGCGAGGCTTTTATGAATGAGATACGGGCCTATAAGAGCGGCGCGGCTTCGGAGAACCGTGAATGAAAGACTCCTAAAAATCTTTGTCCGCCTTTGACGTCAATCCGCCTGCCTCGGCGTTTTAACAACAATCGGGTTCTTGCCCGGAGTTTTCTGAAAACCTGTCCGCCTTCGCGAATGCCCGTTCAGTCCAACCTACGGATTATCTGCTGCTTCCTATTTACATGTCCACAAGGTATAGAGCTTCTCCGGACTTCCCTCTTCAACCAGCACCAGAAATTCGCCGCCTCGCTGCCTCGCAACGAGAACGCCGTAATCCCCGAAATTTGCTGCCGACGCTTTTTTTGCGGCCACACGCCAGACTTCATCCAGGGACCGAACGTACGCAATCCTCCTCTCGTTGAAGTGGCGTCGAATATCGCTGCGCAGCCGCACGATGTGAACATGAAGTTGATTCTGACTTCGCAACCCTGAGGGATTGACCACGAGCGCGATATCGGTTTCATCTCCGATACGCTTCACTGCGGCATCCCAAGCGATGCGCCATATCCCATCGGGTCTTTGCGGGTCCTCGACCCCGGCGATCTGTGCGCGGGGAATCACGAGACCGTGTATAAAGCCTTTAGGGCAACCGCACATTTTCCTATCGCGGATAACGACGTATGCGGTTGTTTCTTCCCAGACTTCAGTTGTTTCTTTGCAGCCACGACCCTGCGCGCAGGCGCTTTCGGCTCGTGGCGCGAGGCACTTACTGCAGTAATCCGACGCATGTATGTCGAGACAATCTGTGACGATGTTCAGGAGCGTGTCGCGTGCTTCAGCCGCTGCGGTACGTACCGAGGTTAATGCGCCGACGACGTGCAGGAGGCACAGGAACGTTGCAAGGAGGCAACGGGGTCTAAAGAAGCGCAAGGCGAAACCTCGTAACAACCACAACTCAGCGAAGGCTATCGCGCACGCCCTTGGTCGGGACGTGAGACTTTGTTAACATACGTCCCGGCGTTTTGAATTCAGATGTAGTTTCGTCTGCATGCAGGAAGCCCAACGCGTCTCGTGACGGGAATTTCTTTTTGTTCGTTAAACCGTACTCATCCGTGATTACGATTGCCATTATCAGCCCAATAGGATTTATGCATCCAGATCCCTTACGGTCCCGTCCATGTTTTTTCTGACGAGGACTTCCCGCGGCTTGGCCCCGTCCGCCGGTCCCACAATGCCGTCTTCCTGCATCATCTCGATCATGCGAGCCGCGCGGTTGTAGCCCACGCGCAGCCTTCGCTGCAGGAACGATGTGGACGCCTGGCCGTTTAGCTGAACCAGTTCGACAGCGCGGGCGTACAGTTCGTCGCGCTCGCTGTCTTCGACCTCCGCGACCTGCGCTTCGACCACTTCCTTGACCCGCTGCTGCAGGAGCTCATAGTTCGGCTTAGCCTGCTTTTTGATAAATTCGACAACGCGCTTGATCTCGGCCTCGGACACGAAGCACCCGTGCACGCGGACGAGGTGGGCCGAGCCGGGGGGCTGGAAAAGCATGTCGCCCATGCCGAGAAGGTTCTCGGCGCCGTTCGCATCGAGGATTGTGCGCGAATCGGTTTTGGATGAAACCTGGAAAGAGATCCTGGCCGGGAGATTGGCCTTGATAAGGCCGGTGATCACGTCCACACTTGGCCGCTGCGTGGCAACGATGAGGTGGATGCCCGCCGCCCGCGCCATTTGGGCGAGGCGCATGACCGAGTCCTCGACTTCTCGCTGCACTGTCATCATAAGGTCCGCAAGTTCGTCAATGATTACGACGATGAAGGCAAGACGCTCAGCCTCGGGCACGGTTTTGTTGAAAGACTCGATGTTCTTCGATCCCTTTTCCGCAAGCTGTCGGTACCTGCGCTCCATCTCGGCGACCAGCGCCCGGAGCGTCTCCGCCGCTTTTTTAGGCTGGGTGACCACGGGCGAGAGCAGATGGGGAATATCGTTATAGAGCGAAAGCTCGAGCATCTTGGGGTCCACCAGCACGAGCTTGACCTCGTTCGGCCGTGCATTATACAAGAGCGCCAGGATGATGGAGTTGATGGCAACGCTCTTCCCCGACCCCGTAGCGCCCGCCACAAGGAGATGGGGCATCTTGTCGATGCTGCTCATCACGGATGCGCCGAAAATGTCCTTGCCAAGCGGAACTTTCAGCCTCGACTTGTGCGCCTGATACTCGGGCGATTCGATAATTTGGCGGAAATACACAATCTCGCGTGTGTGGTTCGGCACCTCGATCCCCACAGCGGCCTTTCCTGGCAGCGGCGCGACGATGCGCACGCTTCCTGCCTTCATGGCAAGAGCCAGATCGTCGGCAAGGTTCACGATCTTGCTTACCTTCACCCCGGGTGCGGGTTCGAATTCGAACATGGTGACCACCGGGCCGGGATAAACCTGCGTGATGCGTCCCTCGATATCAAAGTCCTGAAGCTTGCGCGCAAGCAGCTCGGACTGTGCGAGCATATCTTCTTTCGATATTTTTTTCATCGCCGGCGGCACTGGGTCGAGGAGGTCGGGAGAAGGAAGCAGGTAGGCTTCTCTACCGCCCTTTCCGTCGCCTGCCCCCATGAACTCGAAGCTCGCCTGAGCCGCCTTGGCAGGCTTTTCCGGTTTTATGATTTTTGACGCCGGCGCGACAGGCGGTTTCTGCTCATCCACGATTTTTGGCGGTTCCTTGGGAGCGGCCGGCCGCTTTTTTGCCTCCCGCGCTTTTTCCCGCCTGCCCTGGTAGACCGTAACGAGGATGTCGAGATGCTCCGACAATTGCTTATACGTCGTCCGGAGCCACGCGAGCATCTTGAGCGGAGAGAACGGCGTGAGCATCATGAGCGAAACAGTCATGGCGGTAATCGTGATGATATACGAGCCTGTGACCGAAAACCCTTGTATGAGCAGGTGTGCGATGAGGTGGCCAAGCATGCCGCCCGAGGGAATGTTTTCTCCCAGAAGGCGGACCGTTTCTCCCTGGAGCCCGAAAAAAGCCGCTGTTGAAAAGAAGAGGATAAGGCCGCCGATTTTTTTCAGATGGGGATGGAGCGCTCCTCCACCAAGAACAGAGAACACCGCAAAGCCGAGGAAAAGGAAGGCAATCAAATAGGCCGCGACGCCGAAGAGACGGAGGAGCGCGTCCGAGAGGTAAGCGCCGATAATGCCGATATAATTCTTAATAACCGCGTTCGTGACGGTCACGCTGAAGCAGGGGTCTATCGCGCTGTAGGAAATCAGGCTCAGGATTATGAGAAGGCCAGCTGCAAACAGCAACAGTCCTACCATCTCATTCCAGTGTTTATGTTTTGTCGCTGATACAGCCATAGTCTCCTGAATAGATCAAGCCGTCATTTATACAAGTCCTTTTCTTCGTGACCGTTTTTATCGCTCCATCCGGCTGCCGGACCAGCCAGAGCATCACGATGGACTTTGCAAGGCCCAGGCGATACAGCGCGAGGCCCCCCTCCTAGCGCTTCGCACCCAACAGGGGAAAACGCGGGCAAGGGGTCCAAGCGGCCCTTCGGGCCGGGACATCATCGGGAAGACAACTGTTGTCACGAACGCTCCTTGATGAAGAGAATCGCCTTGTTCAATGGTGGGCATTATTTCACAAAGAATGGAGGAATTCAAGATGTTTTAAGGTCTTCGCACCAGGAGACTGCGCTGCGAACGCAGGCAAGCCTACACTCGCACCACGATTTTTCCGAAGAAGTGCCTGCTCAGGAGTTTCTCATAGGCGCTTTGAACCTCCTCAAAGGAAAATACCGAGTCGATAACTGGCCTGAACTGCAGAGGCATGAGTTTTAGATATTGGAGAACCGCGGTTTTCGGACCCACGTAGACACCGTGGATTCTGAGGTTCTTGCCGAAAACGTAGCGAAGACTCAGGGGAACCTCATCGCCCGACGTGGCGCCGAAGGTCACCAGTGTGCCGCCCCGTTTCAGGCAGGCGAGGGACTTGTTGAACGTGGTCACGCCCACATGGTCCACGGCGATATCAGCCAATTCCCCGCCGGTAATTCGCTTGACCGCTTCCGCTACATCCTCTTTTCGATGGTTGATAACGTAATCGGCTCCGAATGCTTTTGCCTTGTCGATCTTCCAGTCGTCTCCCACTGTCGTTATGACCGTCGCCTGAAACAGCTTCGCCACCTGGATGAGGGCCGTGCCCGTGCCGCTACCCGCAGCATGAATCAGCACGGTATTGCCCTGGCGAATCTGCGCCCGCAGTACCAGGGAATTCCATGCCGTCGCGTAGGTAATGCCGCAGGTTGCAGCTTCCTCGAATGAGAGGCCGACTGGCTTGTGAAAGATGTTTTCCGCCGGAGCCTTCACGTATTCCGCAGACACGCCGTTCTCGATGACGCCGAGAAGGGAAAAGCCGTTGCACTCATTGTCACGTCCACTGAGGCATCGCTCGCAGCGCCCGCAGGAAAGGCCCGGAAAAACGATGGCTTCATCCCCGGCTTTGATATGGCCGACACACGCACCAATTTTTTCAACGATGCCTGCTGCATCGGAGCCGAAAATGTGTGGCAGCGGTATCCGGACCGGATATTTCCCGTCCATGACCCAGAGGTCCAGATGATTCAGGGAGAATGCCTTCACTCTGACAAGAACTTCGTTATCCTTTATCGCGGGAAGGGGCAGTTCACCCATCTTGATTCCCCGGTAACCGCTCAAATCATTATAATAAAGCGCTTTCATTTTCACTCCCCCTCAAATTCAGTATATCTAAATCCTAAAAGGCTTATCAAAGCAGCTGAAAACGACGCTCGATGAGTTCAAGGTTTAATAGGATGCTTTAGAAGACCTTTTCCTGTCAATGACTTATCGCACCCGAAGCACACTGGAACCGGAAAGAACGTCGCCAGAGAGGCCACTGCGCTGCGACATAAAATCATTTTTTTCATAGCTTCGCGGCCCGCTCCTGCCCGATCAGTGCGACACCGCTTTGACTTTCCACACTTTCTCGGCATATTCCATGATCGTGCGATCGCTCGAGAAGCGGCCCATGCCCGCAACGTTCAGAATAGCGCGTTTGGTCCACTCCTCGGAGTCGCGGTAAAGCGCGTCCACCCGTTCCTGGCACGCGATATAAGACGCATAATCCGCGAGCAGCAGAAAATGATCGCTGCTAGTGAGCGCGTCGAAGATGGGCAGGAACCGGCCTGGAGCGTCAGGCGAGAAATACCCGCTGGCGACCATATCGAGCGCCTGCTTCAGCTCCGCATTCACGGAATAGATGCCATGCGGCGTGTACCCCTCTGTCCGTATTGCTACTACATTAGCGGCGGTCAGACCAAACACGAAAATGTTTTCGTCTCCCACCTCTTCCTTGATCTCGATATTTGCTCCGTCGAGCGTTCCGATAGTCAATGCTCCATTCAAAGCAAGCTTCATGTTGCCCGTGCCCGAGGCCTCGGTGCCGGCAGTTGAAATCTGTTCCGACAGGTCGCTGGCAGGAATGATCTTCTCAGCATTCGAGACGCTGTAGTCAGGAATAAAGACGACCTTGAGGAGATTACCGGCAGCCGGGTCGTGGTTCACGACATCGCCGACGCTGTGGATCAGCTTGATAATGAGCTTTGCCATGGTATACCCTGGCGCGGCCTTCCCGCTGAAGATCACGGTACGGGGCACGGCGTCAACGAGGAGTCCTTCCCGGATGCGGTTATAGCGTGTAATAACATGGAGCACGTTCAGCAGTTGCCGCTTGTATTCGTGGATACGCTTGACCTGAACGTCGAACATCGAGTCGGGATCGACCTTGATCTTGAGCCGCATCTTAATGATTTCCGCAAGCCGCACCTTGTTTGCCCGCTTCACCTGTCGGAATTGCTGCCGAAACAGGGCCTCGTCGGCAAACGGAGTGAGTTTCTTGAGCTGGCGCAGATCACAGCGCCAGTCGTCGCCGATGAACTGGGAAATGAGGGCTGACAGGCCGGGGTTTGACTGGTTGAGCCATCTCCGCGGCGTCACGCCGTTCGTGATATTGATGATTTTCCCGGGAAAGATCTTCTCGAAGTCCGTGAAGATCGTCTTCTTCATGAGGTCCGTATGGATCTGCGAGACACCGTTCACCCAGCGGCTTCCGACAATGGCAAGGTGGGCCATGCGCAGCCTGCGACCGGCTTCCTCGTCCACGATCGACATCCGCCTGAGAAGGCCGACGTCTCCCGGATATCTGTGCCGCACATCCTCGAGAAACCGGTAGTTGATCTCGTAAATGATCTGCAAGTGCCGCGGCAGGATCGTCTCGAAAAGGCCAACCGGCCACGTTTCAAGCGCTTCAGGCATAAGCGTATGGTTGGTATAGGAGAAAGTCCTGCGCACAATGTCCCAAGCACGGTCCCATTCCAGATGATGTACGTCGAGGAGGACACGCATGAGCTCCGGTATGGCGATAGAAGGGTGCGTATCGTTCAGCTGGATTGCCACCTTGTCCGGTAAATCCTCGAGATTCGTGTGATACTTGGTGAATCGGCGTAGAATGTCCTGGAGCGAAGCGCAGACGAAGAAGTACTGTTGCTTGAGCCGCAGTTCGCGGCCCATCTGTGTCGTATCATCGGGATAGAGCACTTTGGACAGGTTTTCTGACTCGTTTTTCTCCTGCACCGCTTTGATGTAGTTTCCCTCGTTGAAGTACTTGAGGTTGAAATCGCGCGATGCCTTGGCAGCCCAAAGCCGCATGTTGTTCACCGTGGTGGTGTCGTAGCCGGGAATCGGGGTGTCATAGGCCATGGCCATCACGTCCTCGGTCTCTACCCAGTGAAACCGGGCATGACCCTGCTCGTCATTGAACTGGACCACTCGTCCACCGAATTTTACCGGAAACAGCACCTCAGGCCGGGGAAATTCCCAGGGGTTACCGTATCGCAGCCAGTTGTCGGGGTGCTCCACCTGCCATCCGTCGTCGATGCGCTGGTTGAACATGCCGTATTCGTAACGGATGCCGTAGCCATAACCCGGCAGCCGCAGCGTGGCCATGGAGTCGAGAAAACAGGCCGCGAGCCTGCCCAGCCCCCCGTTGCCGAGTGCCGCGTCCGCTTCGAGTTCGCGGATCCGTTCGAGTTCCAGTTCGAGATCGGACAATGCTTCGCGGCATTCCTCGTAGAAGCCCATGTTCAGCAGGCTGTTCGACAGCAGACGGCCAGTCAGGAATTCCATGGAGAGGTAATATACCCGTTTGGCATCGGTCTCATAATAGCTGCGCATGGTCTCCATCCAGCGCTCGATCAGCCGCTCTCGGACGGCGTAAGCCGTGGTATGGAACCAATCGCGGTGAGTCGCGGTGATGGGATCCTTGCCCATGGAGTAAATGAGGCGGTTTGACAATGAGCGTTTGAGGGACTGCCGGTCATTTTCGAGTTTGTCATAACGGAAGGTGCTGAGTTTATTATGATTGAAGACCATGGCGCCTCCGGGTAGGTTTTTGTTTCATTGTACCTGAAAAACCGGAAGAAGGGGCTTATTTTCGGGCACGCGGGCCTCAACAAGCGCCCTCCAAAGGGTTCCGAAAGTGGATGGTATCGCGAGCTGGAATTATGCGGAGCGGAGAACCTTCCGGAATACGTCGAGAGGCTGCGCGCCTATAACGGACTTTTTCTCGTTGATAAAAAACGAGGGAACGCCGGTCACGCCGTGGCGGGATGCGTCTTCCTTCGTCTCTTCGAGCTTCGATAGGTACTTTCCGCTTGCGATGGCTTTTTTCATCGCCTCCGCATCGAGACCACAATCCCGACCAATCTGCTCAAGCACGCCGGGATTTCCGATGTCAAGGCCGTGTGAAAAATAGGCAACGAACACGGCTTCGTGAAAAGCATCGAACCTGCCCTTCTCCCGGCTGAATTCTGCTGCCTGGAGGGCAAGGCCTGAATTAGAAAGGAAGGGACGGTCCACAAAGGTGATTCCGAATTGAGCTCCCATTGTGCGCAGATGATTCATCATCCTGTTGATGTCTTCGATGCGGAAGAGCTCGGCCAATGGCCTTCCACTCGGAGGGGTATCCGGATGAATTTCTATGCCCCGCCATTCGACTGTAAGGTCGAATTCCTTCTTCAGTTTTTCGACGATACCCTCGCCGATATAGCAGAAGGGTCAGATGTAGTCAGAAAAAACCTTGACGCTGATAGACATTCAAATATCCTCATTAGAAGGAACCGCGCACCTTTACAGCTTCTGATCAAAAATGCAACGCTGGACACCATTGCGGATTATGGCAAGCATGTGCTGTTTTGATGGTAGCAAGATATAGGCGTTCTGTCAACGGCCGTTCAGCTCATTCTTCGTCGAGAATGACTGCGAGTTCAGAATGTTCAGCTTGCTTCTGCCGTTTTGCAGTTAGCTTTTTTGGGAGAAATCAGGGAAATCTCTTCTGCAGAAAATTTAATAAATTTCCTGCCAATGCCGTTGTTGCTTTAAGCCCGAGAGGTGATCGTGAGGCGGGTTAGATCTCCATGATAATCGGCAAAATCATGGGCCTGCGCTCAAGACGTTTGTTGATGAACTTCTTGAGGCTGGTCCTGACGCGTGCAGAAACGAGCGACCAGTCTCCCTTGGCTTCAGGGATCATAAGGGTGAGCGTATCCATGACCACGTCCCTCACTTCGGCCAGCAGTTCCTGGGATGCGTCTTCGAACACAAATCCGCGTGAAACGATGTCCGGCCCCGAGACCACCTTGCCCGAGGTTTTTTCGATGCTGAGAATCACGATCACCACGCCGTCGTGGGCAAGCTTCATGCGGTCCCGAAGCACCACCGTATCGACGCCCGCCTCAACAACAGATCCCGCAGTCTTGCCGTCAATATAAACCCTGCCTACATTGACGATGCCGGCGCGCTTCGCGCTGTTCCCCGTGAATTCCATTACCACGCCGTTCTCAATTACAAAGATGTTTTCCTCGGGGATGTTCACTTTCCGGGCGAGCTGGGCATGATAGACAAGGTGCCGGTATTCGCCATGCACAGGAATGAAGTACTTCGGTTTAATCAGGTTCAGCATAAGCTTAAGCTCTTCTTTGGACGCGTGGCCCGAAACGTGGATTTCAGAGACTTTTTCGTAAAATACTTCCGCGCCATGTTTGAACAGATGGTTGATGATGCGCGAAATGGCCCGTTCATTCCCCGGGATCATCTTGGATGACAGGACGATGGTGTCTCCTTTTTTGATCTGAAAATGCTTGTGTTCGTTGGCAGCCATGCGTGAAAGGGCGCTCATGGGTTCGCCCTGGCTGCCCGTCGTGATCATTACAACCTCGTCATCCGGCAGCTTTTTAAGCTCGCCGATTTTAAGCCATGTGTCCGGCGGCATCCGGAGATATCCCAAATCAAGGGCGATCTGAGCGTTGGCGATCATACTCTTGCCGTTTAGGATCACCTTTCTGCCGTACATGACGGCGACATCGATGATCTGCTGGACGCGGTGGATGTTCGATGCGAAGGTCGCGACCACGATCCTCCCCATGGCCCGGGAGAAAATATCCTCGAAGCCGCGGCGGACCTCCTTCTCCGAAAAGGTATATCCTCCCTGTGAGGCGTTCGTACTGTCAGACAGGAGCACGAGCGTACCTTTGTCCCCGTACTCCGCAAAGGTGCGGAGGTCCATAATCTCGCCGTCAACGGGTGTGGGGTCGATCTTGAAGTCGCCGGTATGGACCACGCGGCCTACGGGTGTCGTGATACCCAACCCCACGCCGTCGACGATGCTGTGGGTCACGCGGATGAATTCAACGCTGAAACACCCCAGATTCACCACGTCGCGGGGGCGGACGGGAACGAGGTTTATCTTCCCATCGAGCTCGTGCTCCCGCAGCTTTTCTGTGACGAAGCCGAGTGTCAGCTTCGTGCCGTAGATCGGCACCTTGATCTCTCTGAGCAGGAAAGGCAGCGCGCCAATATGGTCCTCGTGGCCGTGGGTGAGTACCACGCCGCGTATGCGATCCTTATTATCAGTCAAGTAACTGAAGTCCGGGATGACAATGTCGACACCGAGCATTTCAGCGTCGGGAAACATGAGACCCGCATCGATTACCAGGATGTCGTTTCCGCATTCGAGAACGGTCATATTAAGGCCGATCTCGCCGACTCCGCCAAGGGGAATGATTGAGAGGGAGGTTTCGCTGGTAAAAGCCTGTGAGGGTTGATCCGGGGTGTCCATCACGCCGTGTGCGCTCCTGAGGGCGGATTTCTGGAAAATCAGGTCTGTTTGTGGTCTACTATATTCTTTTTATCGGAGCGCGTCAACCCTGACGATGGGTTTTGACGATGGGTTTAGGAATAAGGAAGCCAATGACAAACCAGGAGTTAGGCGTGCGGCATTCGAGTCCGTCACGTACCCTCAACAACGCAAAGACGGTCGCACGTAAAGAAAGGGCAGCTGATATCCTACCAGAACACATCGTTCAATCGCTTCGCATCCAGCACCTCCCTCCCTTCGTCAGCCGATGAAAATTGTTGTGGAATGACTGTTTGTGACCTGCATCGACACGGCGCTAACCCGCGATTCACAGCGTTGTTTGCGTTCGTGGTTGGCGGATAAAGATGATGATAACTGATTTTGAAGGCAATAGAAGCCTAACTTTGCGCCTGACTTGGCCGGGCGCGAGAGGACCTGTCTGTAATCATTCACTGTTGCCTGCGGCCACATGTTCTTTACGGAGCATGGTGCGCGCCTTGGATGCGACTGACTTGCATATTGCTCTAAGCAGGGAATGGGGAGAGCGTCAAACTGAAATCGGCGGAGGGATTACTGATCGAAGCGTGTCACGAATGCGCCGATGAATTTCATGTGACGGACATAGTCCGCAAAAGGAACTTCTTTTACGAGACCGCCGCCCGGTTGGCCCGCGTGGTCCTTGTCGCCGGCAGCATGGATCAGGTAAGGTTTGTCGTTTTTTATGTGGACGATTGACAGGTGGGCAACGATTTCCTCGACAGAGCGCTTTTTCGGGTCCTTAACCCAGTACACGATATCGCCGTCATGGAGCTGCTGTTGAACGGACCTGCGGAGAAGTATTTTTTTCGGCAAAATATCCACGGTTCCCCGGCCGCGCGAACCGGGAATCGTTTCAGTTGTTCCGAGCACGGCGGTAATATTCTTTCCCCACTTATCGCTGAAGACCATGTCCTCGCCATACTGGTAGCGCATATCATAGTTGGTCACGAGGCCGTCCCTAAGCACGCCCTTTGTGGTGAACCGAAGCGTCAGCGCCTGTTCGATCGCCTCACTGGGTGTATTACTCCGGGCCAGTTCGACGGAGCGGAACACGTGGTACATGCAGTCGACCTTCTCGTCGGCCACTATGCGGTTCATTCGTACATAGAGCCCGAGGGGGTCAGGGTCGTAGGGCGTGCCGATAAAGCGGCCTGCCCAGTAGACAATGCGCCTGTTGAAGGGAAGTTGCGCAACTCGCGCCTGTGCGAGAAAAATCTCGTCGGCAGTCATCTGGGAGGGTCGCTTGCTTTCATCGGGATCGGCGCCGATAATCCGGATCCCGTACTGAAATGCATTAGTATAGCGTCGGTTCTGGATGGCTTCGATTTGAACTTTTTTCTTGCGCGCAACCTGCATGAAACGACCGTTGCCGAGGTACAGCCCCTCTTGACCACCATAAAAGACCAGGATATCTCCGGGCTCAAGGTCGTTCTTCGATATGCGCCCCCCGATTTCCTTCAATTCCCTGCGATCTCTTGTTGCAGGAAAACCGTGGATGCGATAGACAATGGATATCAGCCCGTTGGTGTCGATGCCCTGGGCGGTCATGCCTCCCGCGAGGTACTGAACGCCCTGGAAACGTTTCGCAGTGTTCGCAATCTCCTCGGGCCTCGTGCCATTCACAATCGGATCGGAGGACTTCATCTGTATCGTGTCCGCCGCATCGATGATGGCCACGGACCGGTCGGGAAACTGGACCTTCAAACCATTCTGCGCTTGTTCGAGTACAGGGAGACGCGTTCCGGCAAAAAGAGGGATTTTCTGATTGCCGGTTTTGTCCAGGATCAGCGCGTCGGTTTTTAACGCGGAGATGACGATCCATTGGCGTTCGGAGTTCAGGTAATGCTTGCCCTTGTCCCGGGGAATGGAAATCGCCTCCTGCTGGATCCATCCCTCCAGGTTCCCCTGGTCCGGGATCGTGATCTTGTAGCGGTTGTCCTGCTTGTCCAGAATGCGAACCTCGTCTCCCATGAGCACCTGCGTTTCAAGCCGAGACTTGGGCAGAGGCTCCTCATGGACATTGGCGAGAGGAGCGGATACAATACCGATGCTACCGTTCGGAGGCAGCTCGGCCCTCGTGGCGGAAGAAAAAAGAAGGACCGCAGACCAGGAAAGCGCTATGGCGAAATATTTTTTCATCAGATGAATCAGGAAAACCGGGTGGACGACTTTCTGATCGTGCATTGAACGACGGAAAAAATGGTGCCGAAGGGGGGACTCGAACCCCCATGGGTTGCCCCACACGCCCCTCAAACGTGCGTGTCTACCAATTCCACCACTTCGGCACTCGTGATAAACTTTTGACTTCAGAATTCACCGAGAGCACCGGAAAAAGAACTGCACCACGCTACTTTGTTTCCGGTAATTTCGATGTTTTCTCCGCTTGTTTGAGCTATTTTTTCGTTGCGGGCTGTTTCGCATATACCGGCGTGAGCCAGTCCACATGCCTGCTGTCCCGGCCATGGACCACATTGAAGAAAGCAGCCTGGAGTTCTTTCGTTACGGGACCTGGCTTGCCGCTGCCGATCGTGCGATTGTCCACCTCGCGGATCGGGGTAATCTCGGCTGCTGTTCCGCTGAAAAACGCCTCGTCGGCGAGGTATAGTTCGTCCCTCGTGAACCGCTCCTCCACAAGCCGCATGCCCCGTTCTGCGGCGAGCAGCATAATCGTGTCCCGCGTAATGCCTTCGAGTATGGCGGTGAGAGGCGGTGTTTTGATGACTCCTTTACGTATGATGAATACATTTTCTCCGCTGCCCTCGGCAACATAGCCGTCCGGATCGAGTAGCATGGCCTCATCGTATCCGTCTTTGAGCGCTTCTCGTTTTGCTAGGAGCGAGTTTGCGTAATTTGCCGTAGTCTTTGACCTGACCAGGGTGGCATTCACATGAGGCCGGCTGAACGAGGATATTTTTACACGAATGCCGTTTTTGAGCCCCTCTTCACCGAGGTAGCTGCCCCAGGGCCAGACCGCGATCGAGAGCTGTATAGGATTTTCCTTGGGATAGATTCCCATGGATCCGTAACCGATATAGGCCAGTGGCCTGATATAACAGGCATCAATCTTGTTCACGCGAATTGTTTCGAGTATCGCTTCGTTTACGGCCTCTCGGGTAAAAGGCATTTCCATCTGAAGGATGTGCGCTGAACCGAAAAGTCGGTCCACATGCTCCGGAAGCCGGAACACCGCGGAACCAGAATCAGCCTTATAACAGCGAATACCCTCAAAAGCACCGGTGCCATAGTGGAGCGAATGAGTCAGAATGTGCACTTTCGCATCGTCCCACGTGACGAAGGAGCCATTCATCCATATTTTTTCTGTGGCCTGAAGCATAGGCGACATTTATAACAGCCTGTTCATAAATTGTCAATCGTTTTTTTGCCGCACTGGCATGCAGGAATGCTACTGGAACGCACCGCTGCTGCGGCTCGCGGCATCGTGGTCCGCTTAAATCTGCTGCGCAGGAAACACCTCCTCTGCCTTGCCGCCGGGCCGCTTTAGCGAAAAAATCCTTTTTTCATTGGATAAAAGCATCGCTGCCCAGCCAAGTGGTTGGCATCGCCTTTTTCATTTGACTCTATAGCTGTCTGGCGCTAAACTAAATCAAGATCGCCTGACAAGGAGGCTTCCCATGCAGCTGAAGACAATCCTGTTTCCGACTGATTTTTCGAAGGGCGCGCGCGCCGCAATGGACCATGCGCTTTCGTTTGCGACGGATTACCAAGCGAAACTCATTTTATTGTATGTAATCCAGGATATCAGCATAGCAGAATGGTATATTCCGTCGTCGCTGTCAGTCGCAGACCTCGTAGAGGACATGCAGAAAAGCGCATGGAGCGAAATGGACAAATGGGGAACTGAAGCCTCGACCAGGGTCAAGGATGTCGAAAAAATGGTCGTCCGGGGAGTGCCCTTTGTCGAGATTGTGAAAACGGCAAAAGAGAAGAACGCTGATTTGATTGTAATCGGTACCCACGGCAGAACAGGTATCGACCATATGCTGTTCGGGAGCACGGCGGAAAAGGTGGTTCGCAAGGCAGCTTGCCCGGTGCTTACCGTGCGGGTCGCGGGGAAGGAATTCAAGATGCCGTAGCAAGGAAATTTATCATCAATTACATTAGCTGTATCGAACAAATAAAATGAGCAGTATCAGCCTTCCACAGGGCCCATCCAAGGCTTTTCCTGCTTTTCGCTCTCAAAATCCTCCGGGGCAACTCCGTGTCGGTTCGATTCCAATTACGAGAAATGATTGATGCCAATTATCACACAATACTGTTTACATCCTGCATTTTTTGATATAGTTTCAGTCAATAGCTCCTTCCTCTTGCGCGTTTCCATTTTTTGAAACAATATAATTTACAACCCTATATACTGCATCGTCTACCCTCTCTGCACCTGATACAATAATTGGGGGCAGGTCAAAGCCGCCAAAGATGCACTTCTCGGTACAAAGTAATCATATCCTTTCTGTTTTGTTATCCCAAGCCTGCTCATATGGATGGGCTTTTCTTTTTCCGAGCATCAACAGATAAACCGTCACTTACCACTACTCTTTAGCTGATATACCCTTAAATCACCCCATTAATTTATTAAAGTTTTTCAAAATTGTGACGATAGCATATTCATAGCACATCATGATTGCTGTCAAGACGAGTATTTTCAGGCCACTTTGGCGACGGGGGGCTGATATGCCGTCCGTGCGGCTATATCCACTATTGAGGGGTCTTTTTTATTTCTCGGGCAGCGTGAGAATCCGGACGGCGTCTCTGTTACATAGGAATATCTTAATCTATGATACACCCAAAGGAGGTTGGATCATGGAAAAGACGTATATCCACCACACTCATCACCTCTGGACTCTTGCCGCCGTTACTATTGCGGCTTTCGCCCTATTGCTTGATGGAGGCTGTGTACCTGGGCCAAAAGTATATTATGTCCCTGCTTCAGGCCCCCGGCCTCAGCCACGATTACAGCCAGCCCAACTCACCAGGTTGGATCCAGTCAGGCTATCGAGCAAGGGCTACTGCGTAATCGGATGCATTTCTGTATACTACCCTGCTCAGGCAGAGAACGGCCCCGCAGCAGATCAAGCGGTAGTCGCCCTTAACGCACTCATGTTCCAGTCCTCAGCGGAGAGAGGAGGAGACCTAGTATACGTGTCTCCCCAGGACGCGCTTGAACCCGTTTATGAATGGCACAGCAAATGCGAGGACGAGCGGTCTTATGGCACCC
>Ga0335081_10000442_pt1 | contig 73044 bp, 76 predicted proteins | sample Lox_Sample_35_FD_206713 | JGI IMG/M metagenome (GOLD analysis project Ga0335081, IMG submission 206713) | Soil microbial communities from Loxahatchee National Wildlife Refuge, Florida, United States - Lox_Sample_3.5 | ecosystem: Environmental > Terrestrial > Soil > Wetlands | place: USA...
GAATCACCGGCAGGCGTCTCATCGCAACGGAATGGTCTCCTGAAAAAGCTGATGGCGTATTGGCCTCGAAGGGCATCGGTGCATAGTGGACAGCAGGTTCACTTCGCATAAGCATCCTTACCTGATGCACAATCGGTTTGAATACGCCATTAAAAAACATCCAATAATGATGAATGCAAATGGCATTGCCATATATGTGACCTTGCACTCTTTTCCCAGAGCCTCATGCTGGCAGCGCGCCACATCGGCGTTGATTCAGCCCCGGCAGTGATTCTTGTCGCGCATCCTGACCTGATCCGGAAGGAACTGAAAATTCCGGATGACCTTCAGATAATCATCGGGATAGCTCTTGGATATGCGGATGCCGCACATTTGCAGAACCAGACCCGAAGTCCCCGGCGGTCCATTCAGGAAGCGGTTACGATTAAGGGAATTTGACGTATTCGTACAAGATCCGTCTATAAGCAAAAAGGCTGATATCGCTCTGCACATATATTGCAGTACTTGTTTCACGCGTAGGAGGCTGAACGTATGTCAAAAGTCATGATCCATTCCGCCAGTTATGAGAATGTCCGTCAAGCAGTAGACCGGGCATTTGAACTCTTTCCCATCAACATATCTGGGAAGAAAGTCCTGATCAAGCCCAACGTGCTCCGAAGCTCGGAAACAAGAGAAGGAATCGTCACTAATCCCGCCATTCTTCGCGCCGTTGTTGAAAAAGTTGAGACAATGGGTCCCGCCTCCCTTATTGTGGGAGACAATCCAGGCCTTTTCAGTTACGGCGCAAATGAGGAGAGCTTTTCCAAAACGGGCCTGATGGAAGCAGCCAAAGGCCACTATAAAAACATCGGAAATGATTCCCGGAAGGTCGCCTTCAATTCGAAATACATGCCGTTTGTCAGTATCTCGCGGGATGTGTTGGATGCTGATATTGTCATCAGTCTGCCGAAATTCAAAACCCATGGTCTGACAGTTCTGACCGGAGCAATCAAGAACAGTTACGGGTTACTACCCGGCGCTCAGAAAGCCATGTTGCACAAGGCTGCCGGCAATCCGACAAATTTTAATGAAGTGGTAGTCGAGGTATTCAGGATCAGGGTGCCGGATCTGTTCATTGTCGATGCCGTGGTCGGGATGGAGGGCAATGGACCGGCCTCACCTGATCTCAGAAATATCGGCGTGATCCTCGCCTCAGACAATGCTGTTGCCGTTGATTCTGTTATTGCAACGATGATGGGATGCGATCCGGGGCGACTGCGATTCCTTCAGAAGGCAAAAGAGGTGGGCCTAGGCGACTACGATCTCAATACGATCGAAATCATCGGCGAGTTAAAACGGCTGCCTGATTTTAAACTTCCCCCGCTGGACGGCGAAGCAATCATGCGCAACGAGGTCATGCAGTCATTGATCCATGGGCGGGCGATCCTTCGCCCTCAGGCGGACGCTGAAAAGTGTACGAGCTGCGGCACCTGTGTCGATCATTGCCCGGTATCGGCTTTATCCATGGCTGGAAATATCCCTCAGGTGAATGCCGGTATCTGCATTGCATGCTTTTGCTGCCAGGAGATGTGTCCAGAAAAAGCCATTGTGTTGCGTTGAATGCGAGATATATGCGGTTATGAAATGTCTTCAAATTCCTGATGTTATCAATGTGCGCTGTAAAATCCCGTCCATCAGGGCGGGGAAGATGTCAATAGGATTGCAAACCGCAATGCAGACCGTCACAATTAATGATATCCCTTCACTGCCCTTGTTATTGTTCTGACGTGAATATATTCCACTGAAATAAATTAGATTCTCTTGCATGTCACCTCAATGCCTTTGCCAAGCGCTTCAATATGTTTGCCCTCCGCCACTGAAGCCGTTCACATTATCTTAAATTATTAGGACCGACCCTTGGATGTTCCTGAAGCATGCCCTTTCGGCTTTGCTTTATTCAGTCGTTGTGAGTGAAGGGCAACTCCGATAGAAGGGCTTTGCCAGTCAATGAAAGCGAAATTTTTGGTACACTGCATCATTTCATCCAGTAGGGGAGAGAGCATCGCGGTATTGCTGGTATCCATATGTCCCATAAATATATATAACTATCAGATAATAAATGATATTTATAGCAGAAATAGAAAAATTATAGTGAATAAACAGATATTAATTAATACTTGCAACTATGTTGATTATTAGATATAATTGCTATTAGAAACAGTTGCTATTGTAAACTATATGTCGACAATATCTACTACCAATATCGATCTGTCAAAACGTGTGCCTGTCCTCTTAAAAAAACTGACACATTGTTTTTCAACGACCCAGGCCGACATCTGTCGGCGGTTCGATATTACCGCCGCAGAGGCGTCCTTGCTTTCGTCCATGGAACCGGGACGGAAGCTCTGCTCCACCGCCTTGATGGAACGGCAGGATCTTTCCAAGGGATGGATCAGCCGCCTTAATGAGTCATTGTGCAAAAAAGGATATATCATCAAGAACGAGCACCACGACGACCGGCGGCACAACATCATCGAGCTAACGGAGCGGGGACAGGAGGTCCGGCAGGCGATTATCGAGGAGCAGGCAGCCGTATGCCGCCGGGTTCTGGAGCACATCCCGGAGAACGAACGCGCGATGGTCCTCCCGGCCCTCGAACAGCTGGTCCTAGCCTTGGAACAATACAAGCACGAGGTCGGGAATGCCGACAGCGACTAACCAATTTCAAGCACAAAGGAGGGTATGATCATGGGTACGGGACAGGATGTTATGGAACAGCCAAAACAAGCAGAGACGAGGTTACCCGCAGTGGAGAACAAGATTTCGATGGTCGTATTTTCAGGAGATCTCGACAAGCTCCTGGCGTCACTGATCATCGCCACCGGAGCGGTTGCAATGGGCATGAAGGCCCGCCTCTTTTTCACCTTCTGGGGCACGGCGGCCTTGCGCGATGCCCGGAAGAGCGTGAAAGGGAAGAACCTAATGTCCAGGATGTTCGGCTTCATGCTGCCGAACGGGGCGCGAAAGGTAAAGCTCTCCAAGATGAACATGGGAGGTATGGGGACCGCCATGATGAAGATGCTCATGAAGAAGAAAAAGGTGGCGTCTCTGGAAGAAATGCTGACTCTGGCCGGCCAGATGGGCGTCGAGATCTGCATTTGTGAGATGTCCATGGGCCTCATGGGATTCAAGCGGGAGGAGATGATCGACTATCCTCACATGAGCGTATGCGGTGTCGCGGCTTTCCTGGCAGAAGCGGCTACGAGTAGGGTACAGCTGTTCATTTAATGGGAGGTGCGTTATGCCGGTCGAACTAAAAGCAGACAAAGTCGTTGATCTGAAGGGATTGCCCTGTCCCATGCCTGTGGTCCGCATCAGTCAGGAGATCATGACCGTTGATGTAGGTCAGGTGGTCGAGGCCATCACCACCGATCCCGGGTCACTGGCGGACTTTCCCGCTTGGGCCATGAGCACCGGCCAGGAGATCCTGCAGACCGACCAGGCTGCAGGAGAGATCAGGTTCTATGTGAAACGGGTGAGATAGGACGGATTCATGCGATTTCCTACGAGAGGAGTGCTGGCCGTGCTCGACAAGATCTACTATGTCATCATGGTGCCCATGGTCTACGCGGCGGTATCTATCTTCGTCATAGGCGTCATCTCTCGAAGCATCAGGATCGTTCTGGCGCCGCGTCAGAAAACGACCCTTCAAATCTTTCCGGTGAAACGGCCGGTGTGGTTCCACGCCCTCGTTGACACCTTTCTCCTGCCGACCGTGAGGACCATACGGCCTGTGATGTGGATCTTCGCCCTGATCTTCCATGGCGCCCTTGTCCTGCTTGTCATAGGACACCTTGAGCTCATCCGTGAGATCCGGGCCCTGCAGGCGATCCCGCACCAAGTGTTCCTCGGAGGCGGTCTCGTGGGACTGGCCCTCACGGTGTCCCTGCTATTCTTTCTTTTCAGCCGGTTTAAGACCCCCTACCGCGAGATCTCCGTCCCCGAGGACTATTTTATCCTGCTGCTCCTGATGCTCACGGTCCTGTCCGGTTCCCACATGGATTGGGCGAAGTATCTCTCGCCTGCGGGGTTCGACATTCCGGTGTCGGGCTACCGGGAATACCTGTCCAGTCTGTTTACGCTCCACCCCGGCGTGCCTGCCGTCATCGCAGGATCGCCGCACTATGTGCTCGTTGCCCTGCACATCCTCTTTGCCAATATCTTCCTCCTGTTCTTTCCGTTCAGCAAGATCATGCACACTTTTTTTGCCCTTCCCCTCAATCTGATCCGACGAGGAGGTCTCCGTGGAGCAAACACTGCACCATGAGTTGCTAACGCGATTTGATTCCAAGCTCAACAACGTCATGCGCATGTATCTCGACACTTGCGCCCGCTGCGGTGTGTGCATCCAGTCCTGTCACGTCTACGCGTCGATGCCCGAGCTGAAGTATACGGCCGTGTACCGCGCCGAGGTCATCCGCAAGCTCTTTAAGCGCTATTTCAAGGCTCAGGGAAGGTTCTGGCCGTCTCTTGGAGACAGCGCGAACTTGACCGACGACATGGTGGACACGATCTATCAGACGGCTTACAGCTGCACGGGCTGCCGCCGCTGCATGGTCCATTGCCCTTTCGGCATTGACACACAGATGATCATGTCCATTGCCAAACTCCTGCTCATCAGCGCCGGCCGTGAGCCCAAGGTACTGAGCATGCTGGCGGACATGTCGATTGCCAAGGGCAAGTCGACCACCGAGACGCGCGCCAACTTCGCCAAGGCCGTCGACCAGCTGCGGGACGAGGTGCTTGCCCAGTGGCGCCAGGCCCACGGAGAGAAGGTTGTACCCCTCGAAGCGCAGGACGCTAACATACTCTATGTGGCGCTTGCGGGCAAGCACTCCATCGTGCCGGCAGCAGCCATCATGAACGCAGCAGGCGAGGAATGGTCCCTAAGCTACTACGAGGCGGTGAACTTCGGTGCCTTCGTGGGTAACGCTGAAAAGACCCGCGTAATCGCACTGCGGATCATCGACGAGGCGGTACGTCTGCGGGTGAAGGAAGTGTCCATCTGCGAGTGCGGGACCGCCTACCGGGTCATGCGTCATATGATGGGTGCGCTGCCGTTCAAGGTGACCAGTTTCATCGAGGTTATTGCCCGGTATCTGCGTGAGGCGCGGATCAGGCTGGCAAGGGGAAGAATCGCCGGCCGCGTTACATACCACGATCCCTGTCAGCTCGGCCGGAACGGCGGTGTCATCGAGGATCCGCGCTTCATCCTCTCATACCTGACCGATGATTTCATCGAGCTTCAGCCCAATCGCGCAGAGAACTGGTGCTGCGGCGGCGGCGGTGGGCTCGTTGCGATCGGAGAAAAGGATTTCCGCATGAGATCTGCGCGGGTTAAGGCGGAGCAGATCAAGGCAGTATCGCCGGACATCGTATGCACTGCGTGCGAGAACTGTCATACTCAGCTTTCGGACCTTGTCGGCCACTACAAGATCAACGCCGGCGTCCGTTTCCTGACCGACATGGTAGCGGAATCGCTTCAAGAATAGCCTGCTGCTCTGATTTATCGGAGAGAAGACGATTTAACATCCATTCCAAGGACTAAGTATCTCCTCGCGTTCCTCGCTCTCTCGCGATTCAAGACTACTGATTCACAGCGAGAGTAAATAATATCAATTTAATTTAAATAATAACTATAATAATCACTGGTACGTCTTGCTCAATAGTCTCGTCTCGAAGCCCGAATATGTCATAAACGATTATCTTATCTAGGCTTAAAACGGCTAATAGGGTTTGACATTGTGTCTTGTCTTTGCCGATGAAGATATGTTAAAATATAAGACTAAGAAAAGGACAGAGAAACATTGTCTAGCATTGCCACTCTGTTTTTGCACATGTTTTCAGAAAAAGGGACAAAATGCTGATGAAAAGATTTCGCGATGCGTTCCCGAGCCTCCTTGTCCTGGCGGGTGCCGCTATGCTGATGGCCGCGGGGAGCACGCCTGTCACGCTTTCGCCATACGCTGAGTCCGTAGCGAAAATCATAAAGTTCGACCGTCAGGTGCTTATTCTAGTGAAGGAAGAGACCGGGGAAAGCATCCACCGGCTTATCGGCTATGACGAAAAAGGCTATCAGGTCGTCGCTGATGGCATTTCCGTGCCGGTCCCCGAGGAGAAGACCGACAGCATTCTTGAATCGTTACGGAAAAAACTCACCCGCCTCAAGTATATGGCCTTTGTCGTTGATATAAACGGCGGGATCAAGACAGACAAGATTGGCGTCATCAAAGGGACCGACCAGTACGACATCCTCAGGGTCATGAATACGAACGGCGACGACTATGATATTTCCAGCCAGGATGTGATTGAGAGGTTGAAGGAGTGGGAAAAGACCTCTCCCTTCGACATCATTGGTGCGGACAATGACTGGGTGGAAATAGAGTTCAAGACGCTGCCGAAGGACCTCAAGTCCTTTGCCGAGGAAGTGTATGATTTCAGCCCCGATACGGTTGACCAGGGGCCGGGAAGTACGTCAGAACTGGCGAATGAGATCCAGCAGACCAAAAGACTGTTCTTATGGTGGGATTAACAGCCGGAACAATTACAAGAGGGAGAGATACAGCTGGGTGCGGCCTTATATGGAGCCCTAGTGACATAAAAAAAGCAGGTGGTTTGAAAACCACCTGCTTAACCGCGATCTTGTTTCTGACAAGATAACTTTTCCCGCCTCTGTATAATGAATTGGCGGTATGGGTGAACTACTTGCCTGCCGGGGCTGCTGGGGCCATCGGGGCGGCTTCTTCCTTCTTAGGAGCCTTCTTAGCTTCCTTCTTGGCCTTCTTCTTTTCCTTCTTGGCCTTCTTCTTTTCCTTGTGCGTAGCCGGAGCCTTCTCCTCAGCCTTCTTCTCTGGTGCTGGTGCCGGAGTCTCCTGTGCGAATGCAACGCCGAGGGTCAGGGCGAATGCCATTGCCGTGAACAATGCGATAAGCTTTTTCATTAGGTTTCACCTCCTTCCATTTTTAAGTTGCGACATAATCTAACAAATTTAACATGCCCTGTCAAGCTTAAAGATATTAAACTATCATATCATGCAGGCTTAAGATATCTAAGCAGCCTTTCTTGACATAAGTCGGTTAAAGAGATTTTACTATTTAGACACTTGATTTTTGCAAAAGTTTAATGCAAGCAGAAAAGTCGTGAAATCCGGAGGCTGAACCATGGATATGGCAAATTTTATCGAGCAGATACCACAATTGCCTGCAGTTAAGGTCCGCGATGTCCTGAATCAAAAAAGTATTGGATAATATAACCTGGTTGATGTGCGCCGGCCTGCAGAGTATGAGAAGGGGCACCTGCCGGGATCACGGCTGATTCCCTTGGCAGAACTAGCGTCCCGGCTGGGGGAGCTCGATCCCAGGAAACCAATGATCTGCCAACGGAACGCATCCATCATTGAACCGTGAAGCCCCCACTACAGCCGCAGCAGCGATTTAGTGGCGGGTAGTTCATTCGAATGCGTACGATCTCTACATCAAGATGGAACGATTGGTGAGGAACGATCGTTCGAAACGGGAATTCAGCCTGCTGGCTGAAGAGGAAAAGCACCTTCTCGTCAGAATGACGTCGCTTAACAAAAAAGCCTGACGAGGTTTCTCTTGACAACCATACCTGAATTGGATAGATTGCCCTTGTAAGCGACGGTCCGGGTCCGATGCGCGGAGCTTGGGACTTGCAGAAGGTACTTTCGCCACGTATCCGTTCTTTCCATCAAGGACGGTTTTTTTATTCTTAAAACAAGCATGAGGAGGGATGTGACGTGAAAAAAAGATTGTTCGTGATGGTGGTTGGTCTTGTCTCCATGGGAATGCTTTTTGGTTGTTCAAAAGGATACGAATCACAGAAGACGGCCGATGATCTCAAGATCACGCTTTCGGTCGACCGCTATCCGCTGGCAAAGGGCGATAACGCGTTGAGTTTGAAAGTGGTCGATGCGGCCGGAAAAGCGGTGACCGATGCTGCGGTGAATATCCGCTACTTCATGCCGCAGATGCCTGGCATGGCACCCATGGACTTTAACACACAGGCTGTCCAAAAGGGCGACCGGTACACATTTTCTGCCAATGTGCCCATGGAAGGCGGATGGAAGGCCGAAGTATCCGTGGTGCGCCAGAGTAAACCCGCCTCCACAGCTACGTTCAATCTTGATGCCCGTTGATGAGAGGCAGTCGTCAGGAGTCAGATGAGCACCTTCTGGATTCATCGTTAATGTCCTGACTTTCAGGTATGATTAAATCATCGCTCAGGCGTATGAAGGGCTGGCGGGTGTATGTGCTCGCGGGCATGCTCACGCTGATCACGCTAATCCATTACCTGGCCGGCGGGGTGCGGGCGGGCATGCTCCACGGCATCCTCGGTCACCTCTACATCGTACCGATCATTCTCGGCGCCTATTGGTACGGAATCAAGGGGGGCGTGACCGTTTCCATAGCCTCGACCGCCCTCTTTTCCCCCCATCTGCTTCTGCACTGGAAGGACCCGTTCCTGGATGTTTATAATTTCGTTGAGCTGTTCCTCTTCCTCCTCATTGGCGGCGTTACGGGTGTTCTTAGCCAGATGGAACGCAATCAGCGCCTACGCTACGAAAATGCCCTGGTCAGGCTGGATGAGTCTCACCGGAAATTGAAGGAACAGACGGACATCCTGTTCCAGACCGAGGAGCAGCTGAGAAGGGCGGACCGTCTTTCCGCGCTCGGCGAACTGTCCGCGGGCATGGCGCATGAGATACGAAACCCCCTCGGCTCCATCAAGGGCGCGGTGGAGATCCTAAAGGACGATTACCGGCCCGATGAGGCCAAGTACGAGTTCATCCAGATCCTCCAGAAAGAGACGGACCGTCTGAATCAAATCGTACAGGAATTCCTGGGGTTCGCCCGGCCCAAGCAGCCCGAGTTCCAATATGTTGATTTGAACGAGGCAATCGAGTCCGTGCTTACCCTCACGGCGCAGGAAGCAAAGAAGGCAGGGGTGCAAGTTGTAAAGAAGCTCGACTCGTCCATCGGCAGACGCAGCCTCGATGCGGGATTGCTCAAGCAGGCGTTCCTGAACCTGATCCTGAACGCGATCCAGGCCATGCCGGGCGGCGGCGTGCTGACCGTCGAGAGCGGCCTCAGGGAAGGCGCTGTAGTGGTGAAGATCGCGGACACCGGCGTCGGCATCTCCGACGAGAACCGGAAAAAGCTTTTTAGCCCCTTTTTCACCACCAAGAAGTACGGCACGGGGCTTGGCCTCGCCATCACGTACCGTATCGTCCAGAACCACCGCGGTACGGTCGATGTGAAGAGCGAGCCGGGCAAGGGTGCCGTTTTTTCGGTAAAGATCCCTATCCAAGATTGACATTGGAACGCGGAGGTGTGGGGACACGGGTAAAGAAGAGGGCGCTGATTGAAATGTCATGAACCAACTGAATCGTTTTTGAATTCGGTTTTACATTCGTCTTCTCGATTGATCTGCGTCGAAATTATTTTTTGATTCTTTATTATTATCAATGCCTCATATTCTCTGTTGCTAAATATTGAATCATGAAAAAGCCATCTATCCTCCTCATAGACGATGACGATAGTCTGCGCCGGGTCATGGAGTTCAGCCTGACCGAGGCGGGCTACAGGGTCCAGACCGCGGCAAGTGGCGAGGCGGGGCTCGTACTGTTCGAGAGGGGAGTCTTTGATGCGGTGATCACGGACATTACCATGCCTGGCATAAGCGGCATGGAGGTCCTGGCCAAGATACGTGAGCGCGATGGGGGGCTTCCCGTCATTGTCATCACGGCCTACGGCACGATAGAGAGCGCCGTGGAGGCCATGAAGCAGGGGGCCTTCGATTACATCACTAAGCCCTTCAACCGAGATGAACTTCGTCTTACGCTCGTAAAGGCCCTTAGAATGCGGCGCCTGGAGAAAGAGAACGTCGAGCTACGCGCCGAGATCACGGACCGCTATCGCTTCGACAGCATCGTCGGAAGCAGCGACAAGATCAGGGACGTGCTGGATATGGCTGGGCGCATAGCCGCGAGCGACGCGAGCGTGCTCATCACGGGTGAGAGCGGTACAGGCAAGGAGTTGCTGGCAAAGGGCATCCACTACAACAGCCCGCGGTCGGACGGGCCCTTCGTGGCCGTGAACTGTGCGGCGATCCCCGAGCACCTGATAGAAAGCGAGCTGTTCGGCCATGTGAGGGGCGCCTTCACCGGCGCGGTGAAAGACAAGGAAGGTAAGTTTGAGCTTGCTGCGGGCGGCACGCTGTTCCTCGACGAGATCGGCGACCTCCGCATAGACCTTCAGGCCAAGATCCTCCGCGTGCTCCAGGAGCGGCAGGTGGACCGTGTGGGCGGGAAGCACCCTGTCTCGGTGGACGTGCGTATTATCGCTGCTACGAATAGGGACATCGAACGGGCAGTCAAGGAAGGGGCCTTTCGCGAGGATCTGTACTATCGGTTGAGCGTGATAACCCTGCATATACCGCCGCTCCGGGAACGCAGAGACGACATCCCGCTGCTTGTGCAGCATTTTCTCAAGAAGTTCAATAGGGATTCGTATGTCCGGATTGATCCCGAAGCGCTCACCATTCTGAAGGCCTATGGCTGGCCCGGCAATGTGCGGGAGCTTGAGAACAGTATCGAACGTGCGTCCGTGCTGAGACGGGGAGAAGCCATAACTCCGGCAGAGCTCCCCGATAAACTCAGGAAGGAGAAGGCGAGCGTCGAAAACATTATTCTCAACCTCCCCGACGAAGGGCTTTCGCTCGAAGACCTGGAAAAAAACCTCATCATCAAAGCCCTTGAAAAGCACAAGGGCAACCAGACTCGGGCTGCGGAGTATCTCGGGATCACGAGGCCTACCCTCATCTACCGCATGGACAAGTACGGCATAAGATGACGTTTGATTGATGCATGGTCCGTGGCTGTCGATGTAAAAAAAACATTTTCCTCCCGTCCCGATTCGTGTATCATATAGCAAGCAGCATGAACCGACACTATTCGTGAAGGAGGGGTATCACATCATGACGAAGACAACATTCAAAATTCAGGGTATGACCTGCAATCACTGCGTGATGCGGGTTACAAAGGCGCTCAAGGCGGTGCCGGGGGTCCAGGATGCGCAGGTGGATTTACAGAAAGCCGAAGCAATCGTTACGTATGACGAAAGCAAGGCCGGCGCAGACAAGTTCTCCACCGCTGTGGTTGATGCCGGTTACAAGATCGTCTCCAGCGGGAAATAGATTGTGTTTTTTCCCGGTGCAGCTTGACAAGGGGACTGCCTCTCAGTATAATTTCACCGTCCGGAACACCGGTCTTCAATAAAATCATACGGAGGGTTCAATGGCCAAGACACTTCAGGATCTGATGCCTGCAAACGCAAAGAAGAAGCTGGGAGGCGCGAGTAAGCTGAACGTGATGTCCTCGCACGACGTCTTCAGGGTGCTCAAAAACGATAAAGTGATCATCATGGCGTGCAATACGAGGATCAAACACGTGATCCCCGGGATCATGCGCGCGGCTGAGGGTCTTGATGCGGTGGTCTGCTTTGAACTCGCCAAGAGCGAGGGGAACCTCAAGGGCGGTTACACGGGAATGGACCCCTACAAATTCGCCGATACCATCTTCAGCTACGCCGAGGCCGTAAAGTTCACCAAGCCGTTCTTCATCCACGGTGACCATGTGACTACCAAGAGTCCGGACGCCGCAGTGGTCGGAGAGTCCCGTGATCTCGTTAAAGCGGAGCTTGAGGCGGGCTATACGTCGATCGCCATCGATGCCTCCTTCAACGAGACCCATGACAACATCAAGATCAGCTCGGAACTCGGCCGCATGGTACTGGATGCCGGCGCCGGGCTTGAAGCGGAGGTCGGCGAGATCAAGTCCACCAAAGAGGGCGGAGAGATCACGACGGTGGAGGAGGCCGTGGAGTTCATCGACGGGCTGGAGAAGACAGGTGTGCATGCCGATCTTCTGGCCACAAATAACGGCTCCAAGCACGGCAACTATAAGCCCGGCGAGGAAGTCCATATTGAGCTCAAACGCACGGGCGATATCTACAATGCGATAAAAAAGTGGGGAGTGTGTATCGCACAGCACGGCATCACCGGCACCCCTCTCGACCTCGTGGGGCAGTTCGCAGACTACGGAATCCGTAAAGGCAATGTCGGCACCAACTGGCAGAACATCGCCCACGACGGGCTGCCTGTGGACCTGATGAACGCCATGCGCGAATGGGCAAAGAAGGAGAACAAGGACATCAAGTTCGCCACGAAGCAGTTCCTTTCCGATATCAACTCGATCTCCAAGGAACATGTGCAGAAGATCGAGGATATGGCCTACAAGTCGGCCGCAGAGTTCATCACGGCGTTTCGTGCCAAGGGCACGGCATCACTCGTGGCCACGCGGCTGCTGGGCAAATAAGATTGGATTTAAAGACCACAGGTAAACACAGATGACCAAGGGCTTGATGAGGAACCAATACATCCCCGAGCTTTATCATTTGTGTTTATTCTTGTGGGCACCGGATTCCGATCCGGATATGCGTTAATGAGAGGCGGCAGATGGATCCCCAATCCAAGTGGGCTGTGATACTCGCCCGGTCCCGGAAACGGAAGCTGCTCCCCCTGGACGTACAGCACTGCTCGCCGATAGCACTCCGCAACATCATCCTCGATGTCAGCACACCGGACACAATCCTCGAGCGCATCGCGCAGGCCTATTTTGAAGACGAGGACATCCTGCGTGACCTTGTCCGCTGTCCGAACCTGTCCGAGACTACGCTCACGTTCATTGTTCTGGTTGGATCCGATGAAATAAAGAATTTTATTGCCGGTACCCGCGTCATGGACCTGGTCGTGGCAGAGACTGCCGTTGCGGCGCCCGGTACCAGCGCAGAGTTGAAAGGAAAAGGGAAAGAGGGGAAGAAGAAGCTAAATATTCAGCAGGTACTCCAGACGATGACCATCCCGCAGAAGATCAAGCTTGCGCTATCGGGTGCCAAGGATGCGCGGACTTTGTTGATCAGGGAAGCAAGCAAAATGATCGCGCTTGCCGTACTGGAGAACCCCAGGATCACCATGGGCGAGGTCGAGTTCTTTGCCAAGTCGACGAACCTGAGCGAAGATGTCATGCGCAAGATCGGATCCAATTCAGAGTGGTCCAAGAGATATGCGGTCGCCTCCGCTCTGGTGAGCAACCCCAAGACACCTGTCGGCATCTCTCTCGGCTTTGTCACCAAGCTGACCGACCATGATCTCAACCTTCTCGAAAAGAGCCGCAACGTGCCAGCGGCCGTGAGGACGGCAGCGAGGGGCCATCTCGCAAAGAAAAAACTCGGCAAAGCATAGTTCTCAATTTATTCTCCGCGTCCACGCCCGCTCTATCGGCATTACTTATGATCAATAAACATGAGGTATTAGTGTGAAACGTTCAACAATCGCAGTCCTTGCGCTTATACTGCTCGTGTCCGGCTGCAGCAAGCCCAAGACCATGCAGAAGACCGAAAGCATCATGGGCACGGATGTGACGATCACTGTCGTGGCGCGGTCGTACGAGGAGGGGGAGGCTGCCATTGAGGCGGGGATGGCGGAGCTGAGAAGGCTCGATGCCATGATGTCTCTTTACAAGGACGACAGCGAGATCACTCGGGTGAACCTCGCGGCGGGGAAAAATCCCGTTAAAGTTTCGCCGGAGATGATCGAGGTCGTGGAGCACGCCGCAGAAATCTCGAAGCTTTCGGATGGTGTATTTGATGTGACCATCGGTCCCCTTGTGGTCCTGTGGCAGATGCGGCTCAAGGAGGGGAAGCTCCCTTCGGACGCGGAGCTCGCGAGGATCCGTCCCCTCGTGAACTATCGGAATATCGTTATTGACAAGAAGGCTTCGACGATATTTCTTAAAAAACCCGGCATGATCATGGACTTCGGCGGAATGAAGGGATACACCGCGGACCGGGTGGCCTCCCTGTTCAAGAAACGCGGCATCAACAATGCCATTATCGCTGTTGCTGGCGACATCTGGGTATTGGGACATCGGGAGGATGGCAAGCCCTGGAGGATCGGTGTGCAGCATCCTCGGGAGCGTGACAAAACCCTGGCCGTCCTGGACCTCAGCGACAAATATATTTCCACATCCGGCGATTATGAACGGTTCGTCATCAAAGAAAACAAGCGTTATCATCATATAATCGACCCCCGGACAGGGAAACCTTCGAAGGGGACCATCTCAGCGACCCTTATCGGAGACAAGGGAGCGGTCATCGATCCGCTTACTAAGGTTCCGTTCATCCTCGGCCCTGCCGAAGGAATGAAAATCCTGAAAAAGCTCGGTGCCGAGGCAATTATTGTGGATGACCAGGGAAAGGTCTACATGACCGACGGGATCAAAAACCTGCTGGACCAGCCAAAACGCTGAAAATTTATGTTGACATCTTTGCCGCCCCTCGATAATATATAAAAAGTTATTTATATATGAGGCGGAGATGCTCAAGGCGTTTTCTCATTATATTGTCCATTCAATGTTCGGCATGCAAACCGGCTCACGCCTTGCTGATTCCGCAGAATTCTTTATCTATGATACAATCAAGATATTTCTGCTTCTTTCTGTCATCATCTTCATTGTTTCCGTAATGAGAAGCTACTTCCCCCCTGAACGGACCAAGAGGATCCTATCCCATAAAAAAGAGTTTATTGGTAATATTCTCGCCGCTCTCCTGGGCATCGTTACGCCGTTCTGTTCCTGTTCTGCGGTACCACTTTTCATCGGCTTCGTGGAGGCGGGCGTCCCCCTTGGCGTTAATTTCTCCTTCCTGATCTCGTCCCCCATGGTGAACGAGGTAGCGGTGGTTCTCCTTTGGGGCCTCTTTGGCTGGAAGATCGCTGTCATTTACATGGCCACCGGTCTCTTTGTCGCGATCGTCGCCGGGCTGATCATAGGCAAGCTGAAGCTCGAAAGATGGGTCGAGGAGTACGTGTATACGATCCATTCCTTTGGTGCCGCCCAGGAGGTCGCGAGACAGAAGTTCAAGGAACGGTTCGTGTATGCCCGCCGGAATACAGATGATATTCTTAAGCGGGTATGGCTTTATGTGATCATTGCCATCGGTATCGGCGGATTCATCCACGGGTATGTGCCCAAGGACTTCCTCGTTCGCTATGCAGGTCCTCAGAACCCCTTCGGCGTGCCAGTAGCCGTAGCGTTGGGCGTCCCACTGTATTCGAATGCTGCCGGCTTGATCCCGATCGTCTATGCTCTCATGGAAAAAGGGATGAGCATGGGCACCGTGCTGGCCTTCATGATGGCGGTCACTGCCCTGTCGCTCCCGGAGATGATCATCCTGCGAAAGGTATTGAAAGTAAGGCTTCTCGCCATGTTCGTGGGTATCATGACTGTTACGATCATCGGCGTGGGATATCTGTTCAATGCAATTTTATAAAATGCCTTGAGCGCAAATGGTTCGAATTGGACGTATCAAACGAATGAAGGATTTTAATCATGACATTCGTGTAGTTTGCGTTCCAGAAACAAGGAGGTTTTGGAATGGAGATCAAAGTTCTCGGACCAGGCTGCGCGAACTGCCTTAAGATGGAGGAACTGGCGAAGACCTCCGTGAAGGAACTTGGAATTAAAGCCACGGTCGCGAATATTTTAGATGTCGCTGGGATTGCACGACACGGTGTTTCATCGACCCGTCGGCCATGTCGTGAACGGAAAGATCAAACATTCAGGAAAGCTGTTTCCTAGGCTGGATAAGGTAAAGGAATTAATTAACGCAAGGCGTAGGGAATTGCTGTTATCTTGGAATGCGCATTTAGGAGTGCAAAAACAAATGGATGAATTGATAACCATATTCAAGGCGCTATCGGATGAGACGCGGCTTAGGATCATAAAGCTTCTCGAGCAGGGCGAACTATGTGTTTGCGACATCGTTGCAGCTCTTGACATAATCCAACCCAAGATCTCGTTTCATCTGAATGTGTTGAAGGAGGCTGGCTTCATCAGGGACCGGAAACAGGGCAGGTGGATACACTACAGCCTGAATGATTCCGATATGTTCAGGAGGCTATTGATCCTTTCGGTATGCGAAAAGGCTCCTGACGCTGCGATGGCGAATGATAGGAAAAGATTGACCGTGTTCCTGAAAGGTAAGGACATGAGAGTCAAGGCGTCTTGCGGGACAAGCTTAATTGCTGCGGGGGATAAGAGATGATGAAAGTAATGTTCCTCTGCACCGGCAATTCCTGCCGGAGCCAGATGGCTGAAGGAATGGCGCGGGAGTTCGGTAAGGGCATGCTGGAGCCGTATAGCGCCGGCCTTATTGCGGCGGGTGTTCATCCTCGCGCGATTGCCGCGATGAAAGAGATCGGCATCGATATATCGGGCCAGAAATCCAAGGAGATCGATGAAGGTTTGCTGAGGACGATGGATGTGGTCATTACCCTTTGCGGGAATGCCGAAGAGTCGTGTCCCTGGACCCCTCCGGAGATCAAGCGTCTTCACTGGCCTATCAATGACCCGGTAGGAACCGTAGGCTCAGAAGAAAAAATCATGAAGGAGTTCCGGCGGGCGAGGGATGAGATCGGGGCGAGAATAGTACAACTCGTATCCGAGCTCAAAACAAGGGGGGAAATAGCTGTGACGCAACAGGCTGTCAGCAGACTTTCATTTGTTGACTATTTCCTCACCTTATGGATCTTTGCCGCGATGGCTTTCGGTGTCGCTCTCGGCCATCTTATCCCCAGGACGGAAGACTTCATCAACAGCTTGCGGTCCGGAACGACCAATATCCCCATCGCTGTTGGCCTCATACTCATGATGTATCCTCCTCTTGCCAAGGTCAAATATGAGGAACTTGGCGAAGTATTTAAAAACAAAAAAGTCCTAGGATTGTCACTGGTCCAGAACTGGTTCATTGGCCCCATTCTGATGTTCCTTTTGGCAATATTATTTCTTCGCGCCTATCCCGAATACATGGTAGGCCTCATCATGATTGGGCTTGCCCGGTGCATTGCGATGGTCATTGTCTGGAACGACCTTGCCTGCGGTGACCCTGAATACGCCGCCGGCCTGGTAGCATTCAATTCCATCTTCCAGGTCTTCTTTTATTCCGCCTATGCCTATGTGTTTATTACTGTGCTCCCTGCATGGTTCGGTCTCAAGGGGGCGGTTGTTGAGGTAACGATGGGACAGATCGCCAAAAGCGTTTTTATTTATCTGGGCATCCCGTTCATCGCTGGTCTGGCGACTCGTTTTGGCCTTATAAGGCTCAAGGGCCGCCCGTGGTACGATCAGACCTTTATCCCCCGGATAAGCCCCTTGACGCTCATCTCACTCCTTTTTACCATCGTCGTGATGTTTTCGCTCAAGGGGGATTATATCGTAAAGCTCCCCTTCGATGTTCTCATGATCGCGGTCCCTCTTCTGATCTATTTCGTCGTTATGTTCCTCGTTTCTTTCTACATGGCCCGGAAACTGGGGACCGACTACGCAAAAACCGCGACCCTGTCCTTTACGGCGGCAAGCAATAATTTCGAGCTCGCCATTGCGGTCGCCGTCGCCGTCTTCGGGATCAATTCAGGAGTCGCCTTCGCGGCAGTCATCGGTCCGCTGGTGGAGGTACCTGTCCTGATTGGTCTCGTTAACGTAGCGCGTTTTTTCCAGAGGAAATATTTCAAAGTGGAGTACTGCAACATTCGGTCAACAGAATTGCCATAAAGTGTCAGCGGCGTTACAGCGGGCAGAAAGACACAATGAGATTCGCCGTATTCGGAGACATACACGGAAATTTGGAAGCTCTGAGGGCGGCCTACGAGGCAGCCAGCCAGGAAGGCGTCGAGAAGATTTACCACCTCGGCGACCTGGGAGGCTACGCTCCCTTCGTCAACGAAGTGGTTGATTTTCTGGTAGAGCGCGGCATCGAGGGTGTGCAGGGCAATTACGACGAGACGGTTGCGAATGACCGGGAGCATTGCGGCTGCAAGGCCGAGGACCCGGTCCAGGAGGAGATGGCAAACCGGGCCTTTACCTGGACGAAACAGCATGTTTCCCAAAAGGCCAGAGATTATATGCGGAGCCTTCCTTTCAGCATTGCATTCACCGCCGAGGGCAAGAAGGTCCTGCTCTTCCATGCAACGCCTAAGAAGAACAACCTCTACTGGTACGAAGACCGGCCAGAGAAGTTCTTCCGGGAGATGGCGGATAAGGTAGACGCCGACGTCCTGATCTATGGACATGTTCACAAGCAGTATCGGAAGGATTTCAGCGGCAAAGTCTTCATCAACGCCGGAAGTGTGGGCAAACCGAAAGACGGGGACCCGAGGTCATGCGTCACCGTGGTCGAGATAACGGAGAACGCCGTGAGCGTCAAGTTCCTGCGGGTTCCCTATGATGTCCAAAAGACTGCGGAGGCCATCGTTTCAAGCGGTTTGCCCTCTTATTTTGCAGAAAAGCTTAAAGGGGGCAAATAAGGAGCAGGGGAGTTTTTTTATTAATAACATGTTCAATACTATCCTAAATTAGAGGCAGGGGGCTGGCGTTTCTTGCGGTATTCACGTTCGTTGTTGTGCAGGGCAAAAGCTTCAATTTATTTAAAGAAAATCAGCGGGATAGTATATGTTACAGTTGGTATTTATTTAAGCATAACAATATTATGAAATGCGATTGGATTAAAAAAACAGTTGCGAAGATTTGAATATGCTGGTAAAATAAAAAATTCGTATATAATTTAACTAATATCGGACAGGCTCAGAATTACAGCAAGGAGGATGTATGGTAAGTTTGACAGAGAGTGCGGTGAGGAAGTTCAAGGATGTTGTCGAAAAACAGGGTACGGTAGGTGACGGGGTAAGGATATTTACCGTTCCCGGAGGCTGAAGCCCAACCTTGGCTATGGACATAGCCAAAGCAGCTCAATTGGGTGACACTACTCTTGAGTTAGACGGTTTGAAGGTTTATTTGGAAGAGCGCGCCAAGAGCATGCTCATGAACACGAACATCGATTTTCATGAGGGCCAGGGTTTCGTCCTGTCCGGCATGCAGCCGAGTTCTTGCGGTTCTTCGTGCAGCAGCTGTTAATTATATTTAATGAGTGATTACCACGACCGCCGTCTTCAATTTGAAGACGGCGTTTTTTTTGGTCCACACCCATCTCTCTGCTTTCCCCGATAAGGCATTGCATAAAGTTTCATAATCCCCCGTGAAATTCGTGGTAGAATAGATATAGCAGTTTGTCCTCCCTGCAGTCCTGAGGATATCATCATGCCTCTGCTCGAAGTCAAAGATATTATTTACGGAGCGGGTTCCGACGGTAAAACGCCCATTCTCTCCGGGCTTTCACTCGCCATCGAGACTGGAGAAGTCCATGCTCTTCTCGGCACAAGCGGGAATTTGTAATATGATTGACATCAGAAAGTTATCAGTCAGCGTTGATGGGAAAAAAATACTCAATGATGTGAATCTTAGCATTGGGCAGGGAGAAACCGTCGTCTTGTTCGGTCCGAACGGTTCCGGAAAGACCTCTCTTCTGAAGACGATCATGGGAATCCCCCAGTACAGGGTGGAATCAGGAAACATAATCTACAGGGATGAGGAGATTACGAAACGCAGCATCGACGAGCGCGCACGGCTTGGTATCGGCATGGTCTTTCAGAATCCTCCGGCGGTGCGAGGGGTGAGGCTTAAAGACATACTGCGCATCTGCATGGAGAAGGCCGGTTCTTATAAGGAGGAAATGGTCAATGCGGACGCCGACAAATTGAACTTCACCGAGTTTTTGGACAGGGACATCAATCTGGGATTTTCAGGAGGAGAGATCAAGCGTTCCGAACTCCTTCAACTTCTAGCCCAGAATCCGGGGTTCGTAATGTTCGACGAACCTGATTCGGGCGTGGACTTGGTCAACATCAACCTGGTGGGAAGGGTAATAAATGAGTTGCTCGAGAAAGACAAAAGGGAAGACAAGAGAACAAAGGGGGGGCTGATCATAACGCATGCTGGTTACATCCTGGACTATGTCAATGCCGACAGAGCATACGTTATGCTGAACGGTTCGGTAAGTTGCTCCGGAAACCCGAGGGACATTCTGGAGGACATAAGATCAAAAGGGTATGAGGAGTGCGTGAGATGTCGAAGGTAAATCTTAAGGAAAAGGCGAAACATTCAGAAAAGAAACCAGGCGCCATCGGACCGGACATCGATCTTGCCGCATATTCCGTCCAGGCGGAAAAGCATGATGAGATTCAACGATTAACAGGACTGACCGATGAAGTAAAAGAGCGGGCGGTGAGCGTAGGTATTGACGCCGATGACGCGTGCCGGGCAGGGTCGTTTTTTCAAATGGACCATTCGGTCATACTCTCTTCAGCCTATCAAAGCGGCCTCGAGGTGATGAGCACTACGGAGGCGCTCAAGAAATACGAGTGGCTCAAGGACTACTGGTGGAAGGCCGTTGAGGTGGACGCGGACAAGTATACTGCCCAAGCCGAGCTGAATCAGCACCATGGCTACTTTTTGAGAGCGCTGCCAGGGGCAAAGGCGGAATTCCCCCTGCAGGCCTGTCTCTACATGACCCGGGAAGGGCTGGCGCAGAATGTGCACAACGTTATCATTGCGGAGGAGGGCTCAGAGCTCCATATTATCACCGGCTGCACCACGGCGCAGCATGTAAAGTCCGGGCTCCATATTGGTGTCTCCGAGTTTTATATAAAGAAGAACGCAAAGGTCACCTTTACTATGATCCATAACTGGGCCGAGGACGTTGCGGTCCGGCCGAGGACCGGCACAATCGTGGAGGAAAACGGCGTCTTCATGAGCAACTATATCTGCATGAGGCCGGTAAGGACCCTCCAGATGTACCCCGCTGCATACTGTATCGGCGAGAATGCCACGGTAAGGTACAATACCATATTATTTGCGCCCGAGGGATCTAATATGGATGTAGGCTCCAAGGTCTTCCTGAGGGCCAGGGGAAGCAGGGCAGAGGTCATAGCAAGAGCCATAACGAAGGGAGGCGCTATCGTCACGAGGGGGAACCTGATCGGCGAGGTCCCCGGAATAAAGGCGCACCTGGAATGTCGGGGGCTCATCCTCTCCGAACGTGGATCGATCCTCGCGATTCCCGAGTTGGACGGCAGGGTGAATGGCGTCGATATGTCCCATGAGGCAGCTGTCGGAAAGATCGCGGAGGAAGAGATACAGTATCTCATGGCGCGGGGACTGAGCGGCGACGAGGCAACGGCCGCCATCGTCAGGGGTTTCCTGGACATTGAGATAAAGGGACTCCCGGAACGTCTCAAGGGGGAGATAAAAAAGGCCATCAGATTGGGGGAAAAAGAGGAACGCCTTTTCTGAAGAATACTTGTAATTGGATACGAATAAACACAATATCCTCTGTAATAATAAGTGGTTTATTCTCATATCACCACCACCAGTCAAAAGACAACCCTGATAGTGCGAATGAACTCGTAAATTGAGTGGGGGATTTCTTACCCGCGAGACAGTAGGTTCTCGAAAGAAACAGCCCTCAAGACTTTCCTCCTGCATTCGAAATTCAAACACACTCTATTCGATAATCAAATAATTACCGTATTTCTATGGCCCCGCGTCATCTACTGTATCTTCCGCACTAATTATCACAACCATCAGTATCATAACGCTTTTTCCTCACGCCTGTATCGCGATATCCCATGTCTATTATTCTGGCATGTTCAATGCAGTTTAACGTTGCAGAAAGACGGAGTAGCTGATGGTAACCTGAGGAGCAGGCCATGGGAGAGGGCTTGAAAAGCTGTCTGAAAAAAATCTTCTCAACTGCAGTCGAACAGCCTGGAAAGCCAGCATCGGCGGTGGAAATGGCCCCCTTTAGCGCGGAAAAACCCAACGGAGACACCCGCGTGCTCCAGCCTGCATATACGCTGAGACTGAAACCTGAGCCCGAACCTGCGGTGACTGCTTGCCAGGTAAACGCGAACCCGGCACCGTGTTCCACAGCGGAGGCGTCGCTTGTCTGGTGTGGACTCACGGACACAGGTCTGGTGAGGGACCACAATGAGGACTACTTCTCGTGTATGAGTTTCAGAGAAAGTACTTTGTTTGTTGTAGCCGACGGCATGGGTGGACACGATGCGGGCGAGGTCGCCAGCAGGCTGGCTGTGGAGACGGCATGCAAAGTGGTGCAAGATGGCGCGCAAGGAGAGTACGATCCTCAGAAACTGCTTGAGAAGGCCGTGCAGCGCGCGAATACCGAGGTGATCCGGGAGGGGGAGAGCAAAGGTTCCAACATGGGTACAACGCTTACCCTGGCGCTCATGAGGCAGGACAGGGCGTACATCGCGAGCGTGGGTGACAGCCGGACATACTGGATCGAGAATGGCTCCATCAGACAGATCACGGAGGACCACTCACTCGTGGCGAAGCTCGTTTCCGCGGGAAAGCTGACGAGAGAAGAAGCAAGGAACCACCCGAAATCGAACCTGCTTTACCGTACGATCGGATCAGATGAAAACGTGAAAGTGGATACCTTCCAAGTGGACCTGAAAAGAGGAGGCAGTCTTCTGCTCTGCACCGACGGGCTCTGGGGAGAGGTGACTGATGAGGATATCCACAGTGTCTGTGTATCGGAGAGGGATCTGAAAGCAGCATGCTCGAGGCTGATCCAGTTGGCAAATGAAAACGGCGGGAAGGACAACATTACGGCGGTCATGGTGAGGTTGGTATAGAAATTGGGCATAGTGCAAAGTGCAGAGTACGAAGAACCGAGAACTGAAAGCAGAAAGCAGAAAGCAGAAAGCAGAAAGCAAAGGGAAGTGCTCCATGCCTTATGCTGAATAAGAAAAGGAGGAACAGACCATGAAAGAAGACATCAAAATACGGTGCCTCATGAGCAAAGACGCGCTGCCGATCACTGAAACGGAGCAGGCCGTCTATGCCCTCGTGGACATCAAGGCTGAAAGTGGGACAATGTTCGGGATTGTACTGGCGAACTTTGGCTTAGTGCTTGACCGAAGCGGGTCCATGGACGGCGAGAAGATGGACAATCTGAAAGAGGCCGTGGGTTATGTGGCTGACCATCTGAGCGATCATGACCTCGTTTCGGTCACGATCTTTGATGACCAGGTGGAGACGCTCATTCCGAACCAGTCCGCGAAGAACCGCGAGGAGATCAAAAGCAGGCTCGCGAATGTGATCCCGCGCGGCGGCACACAGATCTCAGATGGGCTTAAGGCAGGGATCGATGAGGTAAAAAAGGGTTTTTCGAAGGAACGTGTGAATCATATACTCTTGCTTACGGACGGTCAGACGTGGGATGACGAGGACTCGTGCCTCAAGCTCGCAGATGAGGCGGGGAAGCAGGGAATAGCCATCACAAGCATCGGCATCGGAGATGACTGGAACGAGAAACTCCTCCTCCAGCTCGCAGAGCGCTCTCACGGCAACTCGCACTGGATCCAGAATCCTATTTCCATCCTTGATGCGTTCCAAAAAGAGGTGGAGGGTATGCAATCCATCGCTGCCGTCAACCTCAAAGTAACCGCCCGCATGGGCCAGGGAGTAAGACCGGTCAAGGTGTACACCACGACCCCGATGATCGCAGACGTGAGCAAAAAGGCCGTGACCAAAAATAGCGTGGTTGCTGACCTTGGCTCTCTCGACGGAAAGAAGGGACAGGCAATGCTCATCGAGGCGCGCGTTGCTGCAAAAAAAGCAGGAAAGTTCCGGCTGGGGCAGGTGGAGGTCACTTATGACATCCCGTCTCAGGGCATTAAGGGGCAGAGCGTTAAGGCAGATATGTTCGTCGATTTTGTTGCGGACGCGTCAGCCGCAACAAAAGTAAACGCCGAGGTGATGAACCTCGTGGAGAAGGTGAGCGCATTCAAGCTTCAGACCAGGGCATTGAACGAGGCCGAGGCAGGCAACATCGCCGCAGCCACCCGGAAGCTCCAGTCAGCAGCGACGGTGCTCCTGAATATGGGTGAGGACGAACTGGCCGAGGCAGCGGAACGAGAGATCCTGTCACTCAAGAAGACAGGCACGCTTACCTCAGCAGGGACCAAGAAGCTGGAATACGGCACCCGAAAGTTGACGCAGGTGCTTACGGAAACGGTAAAGTAAAGGTGAAAGGGAAAGAGACAAGGGCAGGGTATGGAATACCATCCGCCATTCGCGATGCACCATGCCTTATGCTCAACAATAAGACAAGGAGGATATTACCATGAAATGCAAAGAATGTCAGATGGAAAACATTGAGGGTGCGCTCTTCTGCGAGGAGTGCGGAGCGAAGCTTGGAACAATGGGCGAACTTCAGGACAGTGCCGTTGAAATCAGCGGCGAAGCGACAAGCCTGGTTTTCAAGACCGCTGATGGAAACAAACTGGATATTCCTGCCAAGGAAGACGTGGTCATCGGCAGAGAAGATCCCATCAGCGAGGTGTTTCCCGATCTTGATCTGACGGACTTCGGTGGTGCCGAAAGCGGCGTGTCCCGCAAGCACGCGGTCATCCACCGCTCGGGTAACGTCTACACCATCGAGGATATGGGGTCCACGAATGGAACGTACGTGAACAAGAAGCGCATCCAGCCCCATGTTCCACAGACCATCACGCCTGGCGATGAACTGAGGTTTGGTAAGCTGGCGTTATCGCTCCAGGCGGCGTGATGTCAGTGCAGAATGCGGGATCCGGCGTGTGGAGCGGAAGGACGAATAACGAAAAAATCGATTCTCAGTCTGCACTCCGCACGTCCCGATCCTCACTTGAAAATGGAGGTTCCCATGCCCAGACTATCTCATAAAATATTATTGTACAGTGCAGCGGGCGCACTCGGCGGATCAGCCGCCTGGGCTTTTGTCCTGTACGTGTCCGGCACAGCCGGGGGAGGGCTGCTCACGGAGGTCGTGCTTGGCGCTCTTGCGGGCATGTTCATTGGAGGTTTCATCTGGAGCCACGAATCGATCACCGGCAGGCAGTTCCAGGCAGCTGTGAAGCGCGCGGTATACGGCGCAGCAGCAGGTATCGTAGGCGGGGCAGCAGGAGCGGCCCTGGGTAATACGCTTTTCACTACCCTTGGAAGGATTGTGGTCGATGCCGGAGGATTTCGCGCATCCCTGGGAATCGCTCTCGCGGTCGGCTTGGGGTGGGCAGTGCTCGGCGCAGCAATCGGCATCAGCGGCGGCATTATGATTCGGTCCCTCGACCGTACCCTCTACGGTCTGGCCGGCGGTTCTATAGGAGGATTTCTCGGAGGCCTGCTCTTTACCGCTCTCTCGGCCACGAGCATCTGGTCGGCCCTGGCCGGGCTTGCGCTTTTAGGGCTGTCTATCGGAGCATTTATCAGCCTCGTTGAGGAGGCATTCGTATCAGCCAAGCTCAAGGTGATCAAGGGGCGACATCTCGGCAGGGAATTCCCCCTCCTCAAAGAGCAAAATGTCGTGGGTAGGGACGACCGATCCGATGTCTGTCTTTCGGGTGCGGAAGGTGTGGGTGTGCAGCACGCCTTGATCAAGCGGAAAAAAGGACGCTACTCCATCGTAGCCGACCAGAAGGGCAGGGTTGTATACGTGAACCATAAGCTGACGCGGACAGGAAGGCTTTCCGACGGAGACGTCATCCGTGTAGGGAGCATCATGCTGATGTTCTCTGCCGTGCGGAAGGCAGCCGCAGCGGCAATCATTTTTATTCTTCTCGGCGTGATCGGGTTGCAGGGAAACGCCGCATGGGCGAACGACGGCGCTTCCGTCCAGATCACCCAGTTCGATTTGAGTGCGTTTCCCAGGGTCAAAGCATACATTTCAATTCTCGATGCGGCAGGGAGGCCGATGCGCGGCCTCACGAAGGAAGACATGACGCTCGCGGAAAACGGCCATCCCATAAAAATCGCGGAGATGCAGATGTCCGGTACAGATGGCAAACGTGAGCCCCTTAGCTTTGCTATCGTGCTCGACCGGAGCGGCTCAATGACCGGCGACAAGATTATCCGCGCAAAGGAATCGGTAAACCGGTTCATCTCGCTCATGGAACATGGCGACCGGGCATCTCTCTTCGCGTTCAACGACAAGGTGGTAATGCTAAAGTCCCTTACCGGCGACCAGGGCGACCTGACCAAGGCTGTTCAGTCAATTCAGCCCGGCGGGCACACAGCGCTCTTTGATGGCATCGCAAGGGGGGTGGAATCGGTTCAGGGCATTTCCGGCAGGAGGGCCGTGATTGTGCTTACCGACGGCATCGCAAACCGAGGCGCATTGGACATCGGCCAAGCCATTGAGTCTGCGATGAAGACGAACGTATCCGTCTACGTCATAGGCCTCGGCGAAGACGTACGGACAGCACGGCTCGAGCGGATCGCCCGTGAAACAGGCGGTTCCTACTTCTTCACGCCTTCTGCCCAAGGTCTTGAAGAGATCTATGAGACCATCAGCAAAAGAATACGCAACGAATATGCCGTTGGCTATATTACGGATAAGCGGGGAGAATATCTCAGGAACGTGTCGATCACGCTCCGCTCTGGCCAAATGGCGGCACGCTCCTTTTTCCAGCCCCAGTCATCGCTCTTCGGTGCGGGGATGAGATTGCCGGGCTGGGCTTTCGCTGTACCATTCATGAGCATCGTAGGTCTTTTGGCTGTATCTTTCCGGCACTTGGAACGAAGCTATCCGATCGGCCATTTGAGCCTTGTGCGTGGAAAAGGAACGAAACAAGAAATTGACGTTGACTCCGCCGTGACCATCGGTAGGGACGAGCGCAACACCCTTGGCCTCTTCAAGGACAGCGCGATCGCACAGCACCATGCCGACGTGGTACGGGAAGGAGGACGCTACATCATCGAAGACAAAGGGTCGGCTGCGGGCACGATCGTGAACCAAGAAAAGATCACCGGCAGGCATGCGCTTGAAGACGGGGACATCATAGACATCGGCGGCACGAGGATCGTGTTCAACGAGGAAAGCCGCCGCGCCTGCGGCAGCTGCGGCAGTCCGGTGAGATCGAACGTGAAGTTCTGCCCAAAGTGCGGAGTAAAAGCAGCATAGGGTCAGCGGTTCGGGGGTACTTATCAAGGTGTAAGTTGCAGATACTTAATGCCCGGTGTCGGATACCATCCAACTTCCGGACCCTGACTTCTGGTCGCCAATCATGATTAGGCTTCTCAAAAACAGGTATGAAATTCTTGAGATCCTCGGCCGGGGAGGTATGGGGCGCGTGTACAAAATTGCGGACCGGTTCCAGGGGGGAAAGATACTTGCAGCCAAGGAACTCCTGGCGGGCAATCTTTCTGTCGAGAAAGCGAATGAAGCCCTCGCTCAGTTTCAGACCGAGGCGAGGATCCTGACGCGCCTCAAGCACCCTAACCTCCCGAAGGTCTACGACTACTTCAGCTTTCCCGGAAGGTATTACATCATCATGGAACATGTGAAGGGAATGACACTGGAGAAGATCCTTGAGGTCCGGAAGGGAAGGCCTGTGGATGAACGGCAGGCCCTGTCGTGGGCGCTTCAGATCTGTAAAACCATGCACTTTCTTGCCGTTCAGAAGCCTCCGGTGGTGTTCCGTGACCTCAAACCCGCGAACATCATGATTGACGGGAACGGCCGGGTAAAGCTCATCGATTTCGGCATTGCGCGGTTCTTCAAAGAGGCTAAGAACGAAGACACCTTCTTGTACGGCACGCCGGGGTACGCAGCGCCGGAGCAATATGGCACGGGCCAGACCGATGTCCGCTCGGACATCTTTTCCCTCGGCGCGACGTTGCACCATTGCCTCACGGGCCGCAATCCTGCGGAGAACCCTCTCGATTTTCCCGATCCGAGGAGTCTGAACCCGAAGCTGAGCATGGGCACAGCGGAGATTATCAGGAAGGCCCTCCAGCAGGAAAGGGAGAAGCGGTTTCAGAGTGCACTTGAGATGAAACAGGCGGTCCAGCGCGTGCTTCTCGATACCGCCGCCGTGCCGAAAGGCGTGGGTAGGATTATTCTTGCTAAGGCGGGTAAGCCCATAAGACTTCCAGCATTCAGGAAGTTTTGCTGGGTCAGCGTGCCGGTCACGGCGTTGGGATGCAGCGGGACAACAGGAAGCCTTTCCACGGACGAACTCTGGATTCAGCCACGCCCAAAAATATTCGGCCCGGACGCGTCAAGCCTGCTGTTTCGTGTAGAGAACAGGAAGCTCAAGCTTGGGAGGGAGTACCGCCCGGAAGTCACGGTTCAAACCGAAGAAGGAATCATGAAACCGGAGCTCCTGTTTAAGAAATCCTGGCCGTGGATTATTATCGAAGTGGCAGTGGTTGTTGCTTCTATTGTGGCTGCGGTGATAATGAGATGCGTTGGAGGCTTTCGTTAAAAGCACGCGCAAGTAAACGGTTTTTGATGGAAGAAAGCGTTTATGAGATTGTGCCGCTTATGCACCAAAATGCATCTTTTTTTGATTCCCTGTTAATATTAATAGATAATGATCTCATCTTGTCAAACCTTTTTTGACAACGGGGGAATCCGTGTTATATTTATTATATAGGCAATTAATTAAAATAAGAAAGCATGATTAAATCGGATAATCATGATTTCTAGGAAAGGAGCGCTTTGTATGGTGATTCGCGTGATTTACCAAAATCAAAGGTATGATTTTGTCAAGGCTTCCCGCCTCGATGAGTTTATAGAGACCGGCGCGATTGCATCATTCCAGCGCCGGAGCGGGTGGGTGCGTGTAGGTATCGACCCGATAAGGTCAACAACAACAGATCCCTCCTATACCTATAAAGGCAAAGAACGCAGACAATCGCAGGAGGGGATGGCAGAAGCGGCATGAAGTGATTGCCGGGTTCGGGTGTATCTCTAACATTCAGATCATTCCTGAAATCAAGGATCCGGGAAGTAAGACAAGAGGAAGAAGGGTTTTTTGTCTGAAGGAAAACAATCGTAAGACGGTTGGTCACCTCAAATGTATCTTCCTAACCGTTAATAGTACTTTCCTATCCAGCATTTACCCAATTCTTAACATGCAAAAGCATTACTAATGTATCTGCCAACAAGTGATCTTCCCATGCTCTGTCACCAATCGGGTCAATCGCATCTGGATGAGCGCTTTATCATCTGCGCCGTAAAACCCTAAATCTCCAGGGTGGGTAGGATGTCAATCCCTCATTCCGTACTTTTTCATCTTTTCATATAGTGTTGAATACGCAATGCCGAGCATCTTTGCGGCCTCGGTCTTGTTTCCGGATACTGATTTGAGCGTGGCGTGAATCGCGGCCTTTTCGATGTCTTCCAGCGTCTTGCCGTCCAAGCCTTCGAGGGTGGCTGTTTTCTCCCCTTGGGAGAGGAAAAGGTCTTTTGCTTCGATCTTACCGCCATCGCTCAGTGCAGCTGCCCGTCCAAGGACGTTCTTGAGTTCCCGCACGTTCCCAGGCCAGGAATATGCCATCAGTGCTGCGGCGGCCTCGGGAGAGAGGGCATTAACCTTCTTGCCGATTTCGGAGGATATTCCCGCGAGTAGATATTCGGTGATTGTTTCAATATCCTCCTTCCTTTTCCTGAGCGGGGGCATGTACACCCGCACTACTGAGAGCCGGTAAAAGAGGTCTTCACGGAACCTTCCAGCCTTTACTTCTTTTTCGAGGTACTTGTTCGTCGCGGAGACGACTCGGACATTTACCGGAATGGGTTTGTCGGCTCCCACCCGCTTGATCTCGCGCTGGTCAAGGGCTCGAAGGAGCTTTGGCTGGAGATCGAGAGAGAGTTCGCCGATTTCATCGAGGAAGATGGTTCCGCCATCGGCAAGTTCGAATGCTCCCTGCCGGGACTTGACTGCGTCGGTGAATGCGCCCTTTTCGTGGCCGAAAAGCTCACTCTCGATGAGGTTCGGTGCTACCGCGCCGCAGTCGAAGACGACAAAGGGGCCGCTCGCCCTGCGGCTGTAGCGGTGAATAGCCCGTGCCGCGAGCTCCTTGCCCGTGCCGGTCTCGCCCTCAAGGAGCACAGTAACGTCTGTTGGAGCGATGCGCTCGAGAATGCCATAGACCTCCTGCATGGTGGGTGATGAGCCGAGAAGTTCGCCAAAGCGGTGTGCGTCGCTTTTCAGGATTTCGATGCGCTCTTCCAGCGGCGAGAAGGAGATCTCGGTCTGTCCCAGACGCATGACAGATCCCGGTGTGAGATACGCTTCGCGTACTTGTACGCCGTCGAGGTAAGTCCCGTTAGTGCTGTTGAGATCGCGGATCACATAGCCGTCAGCTTTTTCCTCGACTACCGCGTGCCTCCGTGAAACTGTGTGGTCCGTAAGCACGAGATCGTTCTCAGGGAGAGTGCCGATCGAGACTAGGGCCTTCTGGAGCATCGTCTCTTTCCCCGCATCCCGGCCGTTGACAACTGAGAGCCGTACCTTCCTGAATATGAACGGCCCCCTGTTACGGACGACTAATATCTCGGTCCTGTCTGCATCTCTCCCGGATGCGGTGCTTTTTTTCCCGGAATTTTTCATTTCTCCATTGTATCACAGTACAATAAAAATGATAATCAGGATTCCTCTTTTTGTGTTTACTTAACTCGTGATGCAGGCCTTTGTGCATATTGGTCCGGAGAAAGGGAGAAGCGTCATCACGTGACCACCCTCTCCTGCGATGCGGCAGGAGAAGTCCGATGCGTCGAACTTAGTGATCTGCCCAATTCCGGAAACATTGTTCAAGAGCGATTGCCATGTGCTTCTCGTGCCGTTGCCGGGCGGCGTGAGCGCCCCCAGTCCCGTTATGACGACACGAGCTTTCATGGCGCACAGTATAAGACTTTTGTGCGTGCTTGTCAAAAACCTGAGGAGCGCGGCACAGGGAATAAGTTTGACAATGTCTTATTTTGTGGTATAGTTAGTGATAGTTTAAATGCTGGAAAGATAGGGGGTTTGAGATGAAAAAAGCTGAATTAGCCGTAAAGACCGTAGCAGAACTCAAAGCCCTAGCCAGGAAGAAAAAGATATCGCTGCCCGCTGGGGCAAAGAAAGATGACATTATCAAGGCATTAATGGCGTCCGCCGTGAGCAAGAAAACCGGAAAACCAGCCGCAAAAAAGGCTGTGGCGCCAAAGCGCCCGGCACGGCGCGCCGTGGCTTCGGGGCCTGTCATAAAGACGGTCAAGGAGCCTGCAAAAGAGCAGACACGCAAGTGGAAAATGCCAGTGGGGGCTGAGGAGCCGCTTATGGCGCAGGAGCGAGTTGCCGAAGCCAAGTTCTACACGGGCCCCGTTCCTGAGCAGAAAGCGGCACCCGCAACTCGACCGTACGAGGAGCTTCCTCCCGGCTATAGTGAAGAGAAGATTGTCCTCATGACGCGAGATCCTTACGTGGCACATGCCTATTGGGAGGTGACCCCGGCACGGCTCGAACGGGAAAAGGCATGGTTAGGCTGGAACAGCAGGCTGTGCATACGTATTTACGACGTGACCGGCGTGCAGTTCGATGGCCGCAATGCGCTGGGCTATTATGACCAGGAGGTCTACGAACGGACCGGCAGCTGGTATTTTGATCTCGGAAGACCAACCCATTCATTCTGTGCCGACCTTGGCCTGCTTTCTCCCGAAGGTAAGTTCCTCACGCTCGCGCGGTCGAACTACGTCACCATGCCGAGGGACGGCGTGTCCGATGTTGTCGATGAGGAGTGGATGGTTGTGGATGAGGAGTTCTGGAAACTGTACGGCTATCCCGAGGGTTTCCCGGGAGGTATTTCGTCGCAGCAGGCCCAAGAGGTCGTGAGACGCAGACGCATGCAGGAGATATCCTCTCCCGGCATGTCCTTCCGCGGGAAGGTGAAGAGAAAGTAGCGGCATGCAGCAGGGTTTCGCTTCCGGACGGCCCTGCCTGTAACGATGGCAGAAAGTCCATCCTTCCTTGGATGGACTTTTCTTTTGTAATTTCGGGAACACCACGAAAGAGAACTGTTTATGGGCAGGAAAATCCCGCGGAACAATAAAAACGAGCGGGCAAGTTCCGGCTCGGAAGGCGATGGAGGCCGAATGGAAAAAGGTTATCTAGCACTGGTACTGCACAGCCATCTGCCCTTTGTACGGCACCCTGAATATGACCAGTTCCTCGAAGAGGACTGGCTCTATGAGGCGATCACCGAAACCTATATACCGCTCATCAACGTGTTCGACGGACTGGTGAACGACGGCGTGGATTTCCGCATCACCATGAGCCTCACGCCCACACTTATCGCCATGCTCACCGACCCGCTGCTTCAGCACCGGTACATTCGGCATATAAGCAAGCTGATCGAGCTCGCGGAGAAGGAGATAGACCGCACCAAAAACCAGCCTGAGTTCAACCCCATCGCCCGCATGTACCTGGAGATGTTCCGGAACGCCCGCTCGGTGTTCGAGGAGAAGTACGGACGCAACCTGGTCAGCGCATTCAAGAAGTTCCAGGACCTGGGCAAGCTGGAAATCATCACGTGCGGTGCAACACACGGATTCCTGCCACTGATGGTGAACCCGAAGGCGGTACGCGCCCAGATCATGCTCGCCGTTCAGCATCACGAGAAACACCTCGGCAGGGCCCCGAAAGGCATATGGCTTCCGGAGTGCGGCTATTACGAAGGCCTAGACGAGATATTGAAGGAGGCCGGCATCCGCTATTTCTTTACGGACTCCCACGGCATCTTCCACGCATCACCCCGGCCTAAATACGGCGTGTATGCGCCGATCTACTGCCGCTCTGGCGTGGCCGCCTTCGGGAGGGACATCGAATCGTCCAAGCAGGTCTGGAGCTCCATCGAAGGCTATCCCGGAGATTACAATTATCGGGAGTTTTACCGGGACGTAGGGTTCGACCTCGACTATGACTATATCCGGCCCTATATCCACCCGGACGGCGTGCGCGTGAACCTGGGAATCAAATACTATAAGATCACGGGAACGTCGAACCACAAAGACCCCTATATCCGGCAATGGGCGCTCGAGAGGGCTGCGGCACACGCCGGCAATTTTCTGTTCAACCGCGAGAAGCAGGTGGAATGGCTCTCAGGCATCCTCAACGACAGGAAGCCCATTATCGTGGCGCCCTATGATGCGGAGCTCTACGGCCACTGGTGGTTCGAGGGGCCGGACTGGATCAACTTCCTTCTCCGAAAGGCCGCCTTCGACCAGAAGACCGTCCGCATGATAACGGCGCCGGAATACCTGGCGGAAAACCCTCGCTGCCAGATCGCCGCTCCCTCGACATCGAGCTGGGGGTACAAGGGCTATGCTGAAGTATGGCTCGATGGATCGAACGACTGGATCTACCGCCATTTGCACAAGGCAGCGGACCGCATGGTCGAGCTCGCGCAGAGCTATGCCGGCGCGCAGGGATTGCTGCGCAGGGCTCTGAACCAGGCCGCACGGGAACTACTTCTGGCCCAGAGCTCGGACTGGGCATTCATCCTCAAGACCGGAAGCCATGTAGAATACGCCGTCAAGAGGACCAAGGAACACGTTCTCCGGTTCACAAAACTGTACGACGATATCAAGACAAACCATATTGACGAAGGGTGGCTCGGCGATATAGAATATAAAGACAACCTGTTCCCCGATATTGATTATGCCGTGTATGCTTAAGCCGTCCGTCGTCAAAGAACTGAAAAATATCGTTGGTCCTGCCTATCTCTCCACATCGCCGGAGGACATGGTTGCTTACTCCTACGACGCCACGCAGCGGGAGGTCCTGCCGTGGGCCGTTGCCCGGCCCGTTTCGGCTCAGGAAGTTTCGAAGATCCTCCGGCTTGCGAACAGGGATCTGTTTCCGGTGGTCCCGCGCGGTGCGGGGACCGGCATGTCCGGAGGCTCCGTCCCCGTAAACGGCGGACTCGTTCTCTCGCTCGAACGGATGAACCGGATACTCGAGATTGACGACGAGAACCTCGTAGCCGTGGTTCAGCCGGGTGTCGTTACCGGAGAGCTGCAGCGCGAGGTAGAGGCGCGCGGCTTGTTCTATCCGCCGGACCCCGCAAGCAACCAGTTCTGCACGATAGGCGGGAATGTAGCGGAGTGCGCAGGCGGGCTCCGCGCCGTGAAATACGGCGTGACCAAGGACTATGTCCTGGGACTTGAGGTCGTGCTTCCGACGGGAGAGATCATCAGAACAGGCGCACGCACGGCCAAGAGCGTAGCGGGTTATGATCTCACGAAGCTCATCGTCGGCTCCGAGGGCACACTCGGCGTGGCGACCACGATCATCCTCAGGCTCCTACCTCTGCCGGAGTGCGTGCGGACGATATCTGCATTTTTCAACACCATCGAAGACGCCTCAACGGCGGCGGCAAAGATCATCGCGAGCCGTATCATTCCGCGTGCTCTTGAGTTTGTAGACGGGCATGCGCTTCGCGCTGTCGAGAGCTATCTTAAGGAAGACATTGCGGGCGGTGCGACAGCCATGCTGCTCGTCGAGGTGGACGGAGCGGCGGATTCCACAACGCGGGAGAGCGAGCGGATTGCGGAGATCATGACTCGGGCAGGGGCTCCCAACGTCAAGAGGGCAGAGACCGATGCCGAGAGGGAACAGCTCTGGAAAGCCAGACGCGCTATCTCTCCGGCGCTCTATACCATAAAACCGAAAAAAGTGAATGAAGACATCGTTGTTCCCCGAAGCAGGATTCCCGATATTCTGCGGGAGATTGAAGAAATAGCGAAGCGATATGAACTTCTGATCGTGAACTTTGGCCATGCCGGAGACGGGAATATTCATACGAATATCATGATCGATGAGGTGGATACGCCGAGGGCCGAGTCTGCCGTGAAGGAAATCTTTGAGTCAACGTTGCGCATGGGCGGAAGTATTTCCGGAGAGCACGGCATCGGGCTTGCCAAGGCCGCTTACCTGCCTATGGAAGTCGGACCCGCGGCACTGGCTGCGATGAGACATATTAAACAGGCGCTCGACCCTAACAATATCCTGAACCCGGGAAAGATATTCATGGAGCGCCAAGACAAGCCCTAAATGCTAAGCCCAGACTTCTGAACAATGTCGAAAACACAAATTCAATATAGTTTAATATAGGGATTTTGAATTTATGTGGATTAACGGATTAGGAACTGGATTATCTAAGAGATGCGAACCATAAAAAATATCATACTGGTCATTCTCCTTCTCTCATGCTGCGTTATGACGCCTTCACCTGTATGGGCCGGAGAAGCAACTGCTCTCGTGACAATCGATGCGCTCAGGGAGCAAACGCATGCCATGGAGCAGGAAGCGGCCGTCCTCGAGGAAGAAAACCGGGGTCTGATGAAAATGCTCAAGGAGATGGAAGATGATGATATATACCTCGTGGTGGACACCGAGAGCAACCGGCTGACGATGAGGCAGAGGAACAGGATCATTCTGACAGCGGTGGTGGGAACGGGCAGCAGGCAGTTCGTAGAGGAAGAGACCGGAAGGAACTGGTATTTCGAAACCCCCACCGGGTCACTCACAGTTCTCGGCAAGGAGCGCAACCCAGTATGGATCAGGCCTGACTGGTCCTATGTTGAAGAAAACATGCCAGTGCCTCCGGAGAATGACCCCGACAGGATCGTGCGCGGCGTCTTGGGCAAGTACGCGCTTATCCTCGGGAACGGATATAAAATACATGGTACCAAATATACAGAGCTTCTGGGGACCCACTTTACCCACGGGTGCATATCGGTCGGGGACAAAGACTTAGAAAAACTATATAGATCAGTTAAGATCGGAACCAAGGTGTACATCTACTAGTGCGGAATGCAGAATGTCACAATAAAATCTAGGGCAGCATGCCTGCTTCTCCTGATCTCATTGCTTTTCGTGGGCATGGACGGGAACGGACAGGAACAAGACGAACGCGCCGAGCTCCTGGAGCAGCAGAAAGTGTTGAGGGCAAAGATCGAAACGCTCCGGCACGAGCAGGACTTTCTGATTTTCGAAAAAACGCTTTACGCTACGAACTCCAAATATCTTATCATCGATCTCGGCACAAAGAAGGGACAGCTCAAGTATAAGAACCGGGTGCTCAAAGACTTCCGTTTTACGGCTTCAGCGAATGGTGCCGTAGACGCGTTCAAACCCGGGACACTGACCCTTACGAAGAAGATAGAGGATCCCGGCAAGAGGCATGTCCTGATCTTCGGGAAGTCTCTTGTCATTCAATGGAAACGCCCTGCGGGGTCACCATATGCAGCAAATATCCCGCTTCTCTCTCTTTCTAATAGAGACTTCCAGCCGATATTCTATGCCGTCGAAGAAGGGGCGAAGGCATACATCATGAGATGATGACCCCAGAATTCCTGCTCTTCTCTTCCTCTGTTCTCGTCTTGGCAGCTTTCCCCCTGCATGATTCCTGAGAATATTGTGACTTGAGTGCTGTGCGTACCCTGCTTTAAGGTGGTCGATGGCACACATGAGATGGGTATTGCGATTCAGGAAGAATTCGGTTCGCAAGTACTTCTGTCCCGTGGCCACAAAAGACTGAGCGCTCAATTTTTTGCTTGTGCATCGGTAATACAGAGACAGGCGGTCATTCAGGATTTTCAGATTGACTGCGACCGATTTCACGGTATAATGAATCCATGCGAGAGCTTACACGGGGCGAAGAATTTTATGACGGCACGGCTCTACTCGGTGACCCGGTTCATGGATATATTTCGTTTACAACGCCGCGCGCGGCAGGGGAAAAGACTGAAAAGGACCTGATCGACACCCCCTGGATGCAGCGCCTGCGACAGATTTATCAGCTCCAGAGCGCGCGATGGGTCTATCCCTCGGCTGAGCACAGCAGATTCCAGCACTCCCTTGGCGCCATGCACCTCGCCGGCAGGTTTGCGAGGCATCTCTACCCTTCGCTCAAGGCGGCCGTTCCCGACTGCCCCTCTGCAAATTACGTGGAGGAACTCCTGCGCGTAGCAGCACTCCTCCACGACATCGGTCACGGCCCATTCGGCCACTTTTTTGACGACAATTACCTTGAGCAGTTTGGACTGACCCACGAAAAACTCGGCCAGCACATCATCAAGACCGAGCTGGCTGAGATCATCAAGGCGATTCGCCGCAGCCCTGCCGGGGAGTTCAGCAAGGGCGAACGTCTTAACCCCGATCAGGCGGCGTTCCTCATCGGTAAGGGGTCAGTGGCGACCGCAAAGCAGCCGCGGTGGCTCGTATTCCTCCAGCCCCTGCTCTCAGGCATTTACACCGTAGACAATCTCGACTATGTGCTGCGCGACGCCTATATGTGCGGCGTGGCCATCGGCGCGGTGGACATCGACCGGCTGATGTACTATACTTTCTTTACGGACAAGGGTCTCACTCTCCATAAGTCAGGTCTCACTGCCCTGAACATGTTCCTGAATGCCCGTTTGTATATGTACACGAACGTCTACTACCATCGTACAACGCGCGCCATTGACGAACACCTCAAGGAGCTGTTCAAGGACACCATGGCCGCGCTCTTCCCTTACAATCCTATTGAAAATCACAAGGAATATCTCGAGCTCACCGACTGGTCCCTGCTCGAGGCGGTGAGGAGGTGGGGAAGTGGCGAGAACGGCTCCACCGCGGCGCTCGGGCGTGAATGGGCTGCCATCCTCTCACGTGAAGTCAAGTGGAAGATGGCATACGACGTTACGCTCTCGATGCGTGCTTTCGAAAAAGGGAAAACCATCATAGATGCGGCTGAGCTCGTAAAACGCATCAAGAAGAACCTGCCGTCGAAGCTGAAGGATCTGCATTTCCGGGTGGACATGGCGAGCCAGGACCCCCGGCCGATCAATCCCCTGATGATGGGCGAGCGTCAGATATACGTGTTCAACCCATCAACGCGGAAGGTCGAGAAAGAGCCGCTCAAAGACTTCTTCGACTACATCCCTGCGCGGGTTGTCCAGTGCCGCGTGTTCACTCTGAACCACGATCACGACCAGCTCCTTGCTGATATCGTCGACAAGGTGCTAGGGATCCAGGAAGACAGTATCAAGACGAATGTATGATTGGATCCTACTCATGAAATTGCATAATGATAAGCATACTCGCCAGTTTGTACAGTGGCTTTTTTGGTATCAGAAGTTAATAGATCGTTGTAGACCAAGCGAATCAGCCAGCGCATTGTTCACGATCTTACCGTGATAGGTGTTAAGCGCGCTTCTGATAATCGGATCTTCCTGCACGGCTTTTCTGACCCCCTTCTCTGCAATAATTTTAATATAGGGAAGAGTAGCATTCGTGAGCGCGAGCGTTGATGTCCTCGGGTACGCGCCGGGCATATTGGCCACGCAGTAGTGGATGATCCCGTCAACCTCGAACACCGGGTCATCGTGCGTCGTAGGTTTCGAAGTCTCGATACACCCGCCCTGGTCAACAGACACATCGACGATGACCGAGCCTTTTTTCATGGTCATAAGCATTCGTCGCGTTATCAGGATCGGCGTTCTTCCTCCGGGCACGAGCACAGCGCCGACTATGATATCGGCGTCCTTTATCTCATCTGCGATGGACTGGTCCGTAACAGGCAAGGTCTCTACCCTTCCCATGAACATCTCGTCGATCTTTCGAAGCCGTTCGGTGCCTTTGTTCATGACGACGGTCTGCATGCCAAGACTGGATGCCACGCGGGCAGCGTTCGTTCCTACGACGCCTGCGCCGATGATCACAATCTTCGCGGGTTTTACGCCGCTCGCACCTGTCGCGAGGATGCCCGAGCCACCCTTGAACTTCTGAAGATAGAAAATGCCCATGAGCGGCGCCATCCTGCCCGCAATCTCGCTCATGGGAGCGAGCAGGGGAAGGGAATTGTCCTTGGTCAGTGTCTCATACCCGATGCCGGTCACCTTTTTCCTGAGGAGAACCTCGGTGAGTTCACGATTGGGTGCGAGGTGGAGATAGGTGAAGAGAGCCTGTCCTTCTCTGAGCAGATCATATTCCTGTGGGAGAGGTTCCTTGACCTTAAGAACGAGATCAGCTGCTTCGAAAAGTTTTTTCTTATCGACGACTTCGGCACCCGCTTTCACATATTCGTCGTCTGAAAAACCGCTGCCAGCACCCGCGCTCCATTCAGTCAGGATGGAATGACCCTGACGCTTTAGGTCCTGTACGCCGGACGGGATGATGCCGACGCGAAACTCTTCCGCTTTGATCTCTTTCGGGACGCCGATTATCATATCTCTATCCTTAAGCGAGGAGGTATGCTCTATCTAAAATGTATCATGTTCAGAGGCTGATTTCAACGTAGGCCGTTCGAGATAATTCAGGGAAGGTGTTGACTTATAGAGCAGTTTTGGGTAGTATTGGCGATTAAAAAAAATAGTCATTGTAATTGCAGGAGGATTTTTATGGCAGAAGAAAAGAAAGAACTATGGCTTAATTATCTGGCCCTCACGACGGTGATCTTTGCTGTGTGCGCCACACTCTCGACGCTGAAGGGCGGAGGATTTTCAACGCAGTCGGTCATATCCCAGGCCCAGGCCTCCGACCAGTGGTCCTACTATCAGGCCAAGAGCATCAAGGGATACATCTACGATCTCCAGAAGGACAAGCTCGAGCTGGAGCTCAGAGCGATAAAGACGAAAGTATCCCGTTCCGTGGTCTCAGACTATGAGCATAAGATAGGGGCCTACAAGGAGAAGGTGGAGAAATACGACCAGGAGAAGGAGGATATCAAGCAGAAGGCGGAAGAGCTGGAAAAGCGGCGTGCCGAAGCACAGACGCACTCAGGGGCATTCGGGTTGGCCGCCATGTTTCTCCAGATCGCCATCCTGCTGTCATCCATCGCGGCTTTGATGAAGAAAAAATTCTTCTGGCTGCTCGGGATCGGGTCCGGGTGCTTCGGCCTGTTTTACTTTTTAAACGGGTTCTTTCTCTTCATGAAGTAGGGATGGCGTACTTTTTTTGGCAATACTCATACGGCAACGGTATGGAACGTCCGCTGCCTTTTGAGCACGTTCTCTCTGCCCTGTTTAACTCCCGGTTTTGATATGATTTGTACGAATCTTGTGCATTTGTTCGATGACCTCTTCTCCGCAATGAATCTCAAAACGTTCCGCTACAACGAGGGACGTTATGGAGAATCTGCGGTTTAACCTCGTGCTCATCGTTGTTGTTGTCATGTAAGGTTCTGGTAGCGGTCACACCGCAGACGGTTGCAGTGAACACGGCTGAAGCTCACCGCGGTGACATTGGTACTCAAAAGGAGTTGATTGATGAATAGGCTAAGAGGACAAATTTTGCTGAGCGTGGTGCTTATTGCCCTTTCCGCCGTATTGTATGTCCTGCAGATACGGATCTTTCACTCCCAGCGAGACACGCTTTTCTACCTCTTCCAGGATCTTGCCTTCGTCCCCATCCAGGTGATGCTCGTGACCGTGATCGTGGACCAGGTACTGCGGATACGGGAAAAAATCGCCATGTTGAACAAACTGAACATGGTGATCGGGACCTTCTTCAGCGAAGTAGGTTCTCGACTCCTGAGGTCATTCTCCGGTTTTGACCACCACTTCGATCAGATCAGGCGGAACCTTATAGTGACGAAGGACTGGACGGATCTGAATTTTACCAAAGTAGCAAGGGACGTCGGGAATTACGACTACCGCTTGGACTACAAAAGAAGAGATCTGAATGAACTTAAAACATTTCTCGTTGCTAAAAGGGACTTTCTGCTTCGTCTGCTCGAAAATCAGAACCTGCTCGAACACGAATCGTTCACCGATCTATTGTGGGCAGTTTTTCACTTGACTGAGGAATTGGAGGCCAGGGAAAGTCTTGCGCAGCTGTCTAGGCCGGATGGCGAGCATATCGCCGGCGATATGAGAAGGGCATATGGACTCCTGATCGTGCAATGGCTTGCGTACATGAAGCACCTCAAGAAAGAATATCCGTATCTCTTCTCGCTCGCCGTGCGGACAAATCCGTTCGATCCTGATGTGTCGGTTGTGGTCAAGTAGGGAGTGAATTGCTGCAGGAGGTTTCGCGAAGGATTTACTACGGACGACGGCAACCTGCACGTTGTTCATTTTGAATGGCGAGCGGAGCCGCTTTAGACATACTTTCCGTGCCTGCCGAACAGAACTGTTTCCAGAGAAAATTTCGATCATGACAGGCCCTCCCGAGGGCGGGAGAGCCTATTCGTGCCGTTATTTTTTGAATTCTATCTGGTCACCTTTTACCAGCGCATCGGTGCTCTTGCGTACCACTGCGGTTGAGGTATGTTCTTTTACGATGATCACCTGTGTTTCTCCGACAAGGCTTCTAGGATAAGTTACCTTTCCTTGCCCTGCATAGACAACAAAACGGTCCCCAGGTTCTACGCCGTCTGCACTGCCCTTGTCGAGATATACGATATCATTCTGACCATTCACGGTGCGCCCGTCCATGACCTCGAGGATATACCCGGAGATATCCTTGGTTTTCGTCTGCGGTATATCGTAAACGGGGGTCGGCTCCTGATATGGCACCAGCATGGTACCTTTTTTGCTTACGTCAAAGGAGAGCGTGATCCGCGCGGTATACATACTGGAGGATGCATCCTTCTTGGCCGTAATCTGGATGATACCGAGGATCCTGATGAGTTTTCCATATTTTTTGCCCGTTACGGGATGCTTAACATTGTTGAGAGGATCGAACATGACGTACTTGTCACCGATGTCAACATTTTCCTTTGAGCCGATCTTAACGTAAACGATATCGTCATACCCGAAATAGTCTTTTCCTTCCTCCCCCCCGACAATCACGTCCTTGCTCTCGTCATTACCCACGTAGCCGGCGCTCAGCATGGTATACTTGTCGATAATGGGGGTTGCCGCTTCTTCAGGCAGAATGAGCTTGCCTTTCGTGAGCGCTTCCTCAACCGGTTTTTCCGGCGCGGCCCCCATCTCCTGATTCCGCTGCAGAGCCGCTCTGCCCATTTCGCCAGCCTCTTCGGCGGTTTCTGTTTTGGCAGGAGCCTCTTGTTCGGCTACCGCTGGTGTTTGCGGTGTCTGCATCGCCCGCTCGATGGGTGCAATGCTCGGGATCGCCAGCTTGTTGCTGGGGTAGATCAGGTCAGGATTGGTTATGGATGGATTGGCCTTCCAGATGAACGGCCACAGGAACGGGTCCTTGAGAAAGGTATTGGAGATATCCCATAGCGTGTCACCCTGTTTGATGGTGTAGCTTGTGGTCGCTTCAGGTGACGGTGCTGCCATAGCCGCTTCGGGCTCTGGTGTCGTTTTCTCCTGTTTCGGGATGGTCACTTCTGCCGGCGTCTGCTGCGTCTGGCCTTCGGTAGCTTTCTCCTGCCGTGGAGCAGTGACGGGGGTCTGATTCTGGGAACGTGCAGAGGTGGGAAGGTGTGCCATGAGAAGAAGCACTGTAACAGCCTGGACAAGTGTTCTTGACCGTCTGGTCATTCCTGCCTCCTGACTTTGTTCTTCTTTTTACCGGCTTTTGCCGGCTTATTCTCTTCGGCTGCGGCCTCTAGCCGTGACCGTGGGTTTGGACTCAATCTGCCGACAGCCGAGGGGCTGAACCGCCTGACTCACTTTCAGCGCCTCGGGCTTTAATTAAGAGGGCATTGATCGTGGCGGTTGATGCGTCAAGTCCCCCTCTCGTTCCATTCTCACAAGTTTCCTTAAGATAGCCGAGAAACCTCTTGTTTGTCAAGAGAATTAATCAAAACCAGACCTTGCTTTTAGCAGGTGTTTTTGGTATTCTGCCTCTACCATGGCGACCGAGAGGAAAGAGGGGCAATCAGGACTGCGGGGAGTGCTCACCCTTTTCGGTTTTGTGCTCCTGACGGCGCTCGCCATCGTACTCCAGCTCAAGTACCGCGGTTTCGAGGGCCCTCTTTCCGACAATATCCTCATTGTCATTCTGACCAACGCAAATTTCCTTCTCCTGGCTGCGGTCATTTTCATGACGGCCCGGAGCCTCTGGAAGCTTTCTATCGAGAGAAAGCATGGTGTTCTCGGGGCCCGGTTCCGGACCAAACTGGTTGCTGCCTTCGTCAGCCTTTCCCTGATACCGCCGATACTTCTCTTCTTGATCGGGACCGGGATGTTCACGAGAAGCATGGAGCGGCTCTTCAGTCTCAAAATAGAAACCTCCCTTGAGGACTCGGTCACTGTGGCTCAGGCTTATTACCAACGGCTCCGTGAGCAGGCCTTTGATTTCGGCAAGCAGATCAGCATACAGATGACTGAGGAGCATCTCATCTCCCGTTTTCAGGCACCCGTGCTCAAGGACTATCTGCGTCGGAAGGCGGCTGAATATGGTCTTGGTTCCGTAGAACTCCTGGCATCGCCCCGTGAACGGTCGGTCACCGTTGTTACCGGAAAGTTCCCCGCCAGGACCTTTAATGCCACGTCGGCCGACCTTGCAGCCACGGCATTTACTTCGGAAGGCATTGCTACGGTGATCGATCTCGGGAAAAAAGGCGAGATCGTTCGGGCGGTCGTTCCTGTCTACGCGGCGATCGATGACAAGAAGGTTTCGGCAGTGGTCGCTGTGAGCTACTATGTCCCCCAGAGCCTTGCGGCAAAGACCGAGGAAATACGACTGGGATATTCGCAGTACCGGTCATCGCTCCGGGGCAAGGAACCGATCAAGCTGGCATACCGGCTCGGATTTCTTACGGTCACGCTGACTCTGCTCCTGGCAGCGATCTGGGTCGCGCTTCGCGTGGCAGCCGGCATTACTGTACCAATCAGGAAGCTGGCAGAGGGAACGGCCGCGGTCGCGGCTGGCAGATTCGATTACCGTATCGACGAAACGACGGGCGACGAGGTAGGCGTGCTCATCGATTCGTTCAACAAGATGACGAGCGAGCTGAGACAGTCGCGCGAGCAACTCGTGCAGGCGGATTCCTACAAGCAGACGATCCTCTCGAACATCGATACCGGAGTGGTCTCCATTGATCGCTCTGGCAGGATCACGACGATCAACCCATCGGCTTCGGCGAGCCTCGGCGTCCGCGAGAAGGACATGCTCGGCAAGCGGTACGACGAGGCGTTCAGGTTCATCGAGCTTGAACCGATCCGCAGGCTCTTCCGGAGGCTCGAGCAAGGTCAGGGGCGGACCGAGGAAGAGATAGCGCTCAACGTACGCGGCCGCATCCTGACGCTCCGGATGCGCGTCTCCACTCTCAGGGACAGCGCAGGGACGCCTATCGGCATAGTGATAACCTTCGATGACCTGACCGAGCTGATCCGCGCCAAGAAGGCCGAGACCTGGCAGGATGTGGCCCGGAGGATTGCCCACGAGTTCAAGAATCCCCTCACACCGATCAAGCTCTCTGCCGAACGGCTGCGCAAAAAGCACGCTGAGGGGGCTGCCGACTTTGATGCGGTGTTCGATGAATGCAGCAGGACGATTGTGCAGGAGGCGGACGGCCTGCGAAAGCTCGTTGATGAATTTGCGAACTTCGCGCGCATGCCGAGTTCCAATCCTGTCCCCCAGCCGCTGGTGCCTGTGATCGAGAGCGTGGTCCAGCTCTATACCACTGCGCACAAGGATATAGTCGTGGTTAAGGACATGGCGCTCGGCATGCCTGAGGTGATCATAGATAACGAACAGATGAAACGGGTCTTCATCAATCTTTTCGAGAACGCCGTCGAGGCCATGAGCGGCAAGGGCAGGATATGGGTTGCAGCGCGAATGACTCCGGGCGGCATGGCGCAGATAGAGGTGGCCGATGAGGGGCCGGGGATAACAGCGGAGGACATACCCAGACTGTTCGAGCCTGACTTTTCAAGGAAGAAGAAAAAGAGCGGATTGGGGCTTGCCATTGTGCTTCGGATCATCAAAGACCACAGCGGGACGATCCGCGTTGAACAGAACGCTCCGAAGGGGGCCAAGTTCATCATTGATCTGCCCGTGAGACAGGGATGAATATGCATTGCGGCGCGCGTGATTCCGATGGAGGATTTTATCGCGGAACGCGTAGTCTTTATCCGTCATTCCGCAATCTAACATTAAGAATTCCATTGAGGGAGGATTTTGAACTTTGGATACGGCCTCAACTATACTTGTAGGAATTGTCGTTCTGTTTCTTGTCATAAAGCTGTTCGGTTTTCTGAGCCGCTTGGGGATCAAGCAGATATCTCCCCGGGATCTTGATCAGAAAAAGGGGATGGTGCTCCTTGACGTACGTCCGGATAAAGAATACGAGCAGGGTCATATTCCCGGCGCGGTCCATGTACCCCTTTCTGATATCGGCAATAAGGTCAAGAAGCTCAAGAAGGATAAGGAGCTGGTTGTGTACTGCCGGAACGGAAATCAGAGCATCTGGGCCATCAAACGCCTGATGGGTATGGGCTACAGGAACCTCTATAACCTACGGGGCGGCTACAATGCCTGGCAAAGACTTCATCGCTGAGCTCAAACGGGACTATCGGAAAAAGAAGCCTTTGATAATTGCGCGACTGTCGGAGTTCAAGGCGGCTTACGAAAAAGGCGACCGAGCGATCTTCGAGGAGCTCTGCTACTGCATCCTGACCGCCGGCAGCAGTGCGAAAATGGGAATGCTCACCATTGGAGCGCTCAAGGACATTCTCCATACCGGCAGTGAAAAGGAACTGCAGCAGCGCGCCCAGGCGCACCGTGTCCGGTTCTGGCGCATCCGACCGTCGTACATTGTCCAAACGAGAGAATATCTTAATGACGCCTGCGGCATGAAACTCCGCCGGCTCATAGAGTCATTTGACTGCCGGGACCTGCGTCGTGATTTTTTTGCCAAGAATAAATCGATCAAAGGTTTGGGGTACAAAGAGGCAAGCCACTTTCTCCGGAACATCGGGTTCCCTGGCTATGCCATCCTGGACAAGCACATCCTGAACAGCCTTCGCGAGATGGGTGTTATCGGCAGGCGAATGCGTCCCACGACACGCGCAGGGTACCTCGCGATAGAGAAAAGGCTTGAACGGTTCGCGAGGGAGATCGGCATCGATATGGACCATCTTGACCTGCTTCTGTGGTCGCGCAAAACCGGCGAAATATTGAAATAGTTCGTCAGAAGCGTAAATCGACGGCGATCGATGGTGTTCGGTGATGAAAAAAACTGTTGTTTGCGGAGGGGTAGGGGAAGCCGGATACTTCTATCCTTCATGACGTTCTGCTTGTGGCTTTCTGGCATGACAGCTTATACGGAGGTCTATCACTATCCCGATAGCGAGAGTGCTGTAAATATTGTAGCCGATATTTCCGGCTGGTGCGGGTACTGCAAAAAGACTGGCAACATTTCCCGATACAAATGACATCCGTTACACACATAGGATATTGAGAAAGACGGCATCGCGAATAAGACCTATAGAGTATGAGGAGGTCGGGGTGTTCCCGTGTCACTGGTCATGTCCACCGCGATGCGGGGGATCAACCCTGAGGTGGCTCTGAGGGTCGCTGAAAAGAGCGATAACACGGGAGAGGCCGGAATCCTGCTCTGCGCAGTGACATCGAGGCGCAGATGGTGGCCTGGTGATGAAAGCGGGAGATAGAGATGTGTAAGGCAGTATTAATGCCATGAAAAAAATCATCGTACTCTCCATGCTGGTTATTATCAGCATTCTGTTTAGTGCCCAGATAAAACGGGGGCTCGTGAGCCTCCTTATCCTTTCCGACAGCGTGAGGCCGCCGGAGAAGGCGGTGATGGGGAAGTTTATCGATGGACCGTCCGTGAAGAAGGTGAGCATCCCGAGCAGGGGGAGGTCCCTTCACGCAGATCTTTATATTCCGAAAGAAGACGGCCCTCATTTTCCGCTCGTCATCGTGCATGGAGTGAATCCCACGGGCAAGGACGACGAACAGCTTGTGCTTTTGGCAAAGGACTTCGCACGGGCAGGATTCCTCGTCATGGTCCCCGATTTCGAGGGGATGAAAACTCTCCGTATACGCATTTCTGAAGCAGAGGACATCCTGCAGAGCTTCCTGTATATAAGCAGGCGGCAGGACGCAAAACACGGAGGCGGCATGCTTGGCATAAGCTACGGTGCCGGGCCCATGCTGCTTGCTTCGGCGGATTCACGGATACGGGACAAGGTCAGCGTGGTCGTGAGTTTCGGAGGGTACTATAATCTCCGGAACGTCATGCTCTTTGCCATGACCGGCAGCTTTGAGTATGGCAGCCACAGGGGCTGGATGAGGCCGGATGAGTCCTTCCGATGGATGTTCGCGTACAGGAATATAGACATACTGCGTTCCCCTAAGGACCGGGATACGCTTAGAAAGATCATAGAAATGAAGAACCGGTACGAGACCGGCCAGGCCGCTGCACTTGTGAAGTCCCTCGGCCCCGAAGGGAGGGCGCTGTACGATTTTCTCATGAATAAGGATCAGGAGCGTTTTGACTTGCTCTATGAAAACCTCCCTGTTGCTTTACGGGAACAGGTGTATCAGCTTTCTCCGGCACGCGCAGTAAAATATATTCACGCTTCTTTCATCATCGCTCATGGCATGGAGGATTATGCCATACCATATACCGAGAGCCTGAGACTCGCAGATGCGGTCGGCGATGCAAGACGCGTGCATCTCGAACTCCTTCCCCAGTTCATGCACATCGAGCCAGTTGAACCATCGATGGGTGCGATATATAGAGAGTATGTCCTCAGCGGTTGGCGGTTGTTTTCGCTGATCTATGATTTGCTGGGAAGGGGCGCATAGGCAGGCGGGGGCGCGTGATGAGGAGAAAGGGAAGGTGATAAATTCATGAGTGACAGGGGACTCAAGAAGGCGGTCATCATTGGTGCTGGCATCGGGGCGCTCATAACTCTTGGGGCAGCCCTGTCCATGGACATTGTTTTTTCGGACACCCTCCAGGGCACCTGGCGGGACGCAGCTGCAAAGGACGTTACGAGGATGTTTGGACCGACATGCGGCCAGAATTATTTTGCCGTAACGCTTGTGCTGATGGTCGTGATGGGATTTCTTGCCGCGTTCGGCGCTCTTCTTGGCGCTGCAGCGGGGCTTGCCATGAACAGGTTCTTCAAGCTTTTACTTAAATAAAAGGGACATGGAGGACGTTCTCCAGCGTTCTGTATCTTTGCGGATGCAAGAGCAGAACGGATGCTTTCCGTACTGCCATATTGTCCGGCTAAGTCCGGCGGATTCGATTTTCTCCGTATTCGCTTATCATTGTTCCTCTCCGGCATCTCTAAACGCTTCGCGAGAACACTCCGTTAAAAGTCGCGGACACCATGTCGACGAGCTCATAGCTTGCCAGGACCATGAAGGGGACTGTGCCGTAGGAGAGAGGGCAACTGCTCAAAAAGATCAATGCCCGTGATCAGAACGCATATTGTGTCCTAGCGCACGGCCTTTTCACACGCTGGCCTTTCATCGGAAAAGCAGGGAGGGAACGGCACGTGCCGTTCCGGCTTCAGGAGCAGTTTCAGGAGACTGGGGATTTTGAGCTTCCAGCCCTTGATGGGCCAGTCGAGCTCATGCTTGTCGCAGACGATATCAAGGGTGTTCAGGCTGATTATTTCCCTGCGAATCTCATCATCCAAGTTCCGAGGGTCCTTTATTCTTTCATTCAATTGTATCGCGCGCAGAAGATGATTGCGCACCCTTGCAGCGGTCTTCTGACCGATAACGCCGTGCTGTTCCTTAAGATCGATGAGCATCAGTGCCCCGTCGTAGGTGGCCCGTACGATATCCTCGCGCGTCATCCATGCAGTCTCGTAACTCAGCGTATATTTCCAGCTCGGCATGAGCATGGCCTGCCGGTGCTCTTTAAGCGTCCGGTAGAAGAACCGGTAGCCGTACTTCTCAGGATCTTCAAAGATGCTGCTGCCGGGATCGATGAACGGCGCGAGGGGGGCGATCATAGGGAGTATCCTGCCTGATGTGCCGTTGCTGCCGTACCGCGCCATGAGCTCGCCGCAATATCTGACCGTATCCATGACCGATGCATAGTTCTGGTTAGGAAGGCCGACCATAAAGAAAAGGTCGATCCGTTTGCACCCAAGGCGGATGAGCGTCTTGATCATGTTCTCAAACTCGGCGTTCGAATAGCTTTTACCAAAGATTTTCCGGACGGCGATGTCGTGGGACTCCGGAGATATCTCGACGTTGAAGGTCTCGATTGAATCGGCTACCCGTTGCAGGAAATCAGCAGGAGGCGGGCTGAAGAACTCGATGGCGATCTCGTTCTTAATGCGGTGTTTTTTCATGGCATCCAAAAACCGCTCGCTGTATTCCCTTCCGGCCTGGAGCAGGTCTCCGAGCACCATGACAGGCGCTCCTGTATACTCCGCGACTTGGCGGATGTCGTCGGCAACGCGCTCTGGGGATCGAAAACAGGGGTGCTGCCTCATACACACCTGCCTGAACGCTGAGACCGATCCTCCGCAGGTACCGCAGTTATGGTTGCATCCCCGGCAAGAGAAGACGGCCGTGACGGGATAGGTGAGCCAGTACTTGAACGGGATGTAGCCAGACGGGTCGCGGTATTTGATTGCCATCTTGAGAAGATGGGTGTAGTCGAAATCGATGTAATCCAGGGTTTCCGGCCTGAACGATCTCTCATTTACCACCATACTTCCGTTCTGATCCCGCCACACCAGATTTGGAACGTCTTCGTAGCCGGCGCCGGCCTTGATAGCCTTCATGAGCTGTCGTAGGGGTTCTTCCGTGGAATCGCCGCACAGGATGAAGTCAACGAACGGGTAGTCCCGCATAATCTCTTCATGGAAATATGTCGCGCTCAGGCCGCCGAGAATGACCGGTTTTGTCGGGTGGTGTTTCTTCACGAGTTCTGCCACGCTCAAACTTCCATCAACGTGAGGGAGCCAGTGGAGATCGATGCCGAAGGCCTCTCCCTTGAGCCGGGCAATGAACCCTTCTGGATCGAACAGCCTGTCATTGAGCATCTTCAGGGCCAGATTCACGATCCTGACCGACATGCCATGCCGATGAAGGTAGTTGGATATGGTCAGGAATCCAATCGGATATATCTCGAATATGGAAGACGACGGAACCACGTCGCTTACCGGGCCGTAGAAAATGGGTAGCTCCCTGAATTTGAAAATGCTTGGTGGATGTATCAGGATCAGATCAGTTTCCGGCATAGACAATTTTATCCCCGAATATTTTTTTTACGTAGATATCCGCCATGTCTTCCGTTGTTTCCTCCATGGCCTGGAAGAGGGTTTCGACGTAGTTATTCACCGCCTTGTTGAACGGCGAAAAAAGCCTGATGGACTTGCTCAGCATTCTGGTCTCTTGATTGTAGAGGTGGAGTATTTCTGAAAGGATCTCCTTAAACTCTTTTCCAGTGTAGGCATTTCGCGCGGCATCGGTGAAGGAGGCCGTGTCTCGCCAGTGTGCCAGCAGGGTATAAACGGTCCTCGATATGCGCCAGATCCTCTGTATCCGGATGTCGGCAAAATCGCTGTATCGCACCGAGAGCGAGAAAGAAGGAATCAGGAGGTTCTCAAGAAATGTCTTGTCTACCTTTTTTGTTTTCTCAAAAATGTCTTCCAGGTCCAGGTCGCAGACGGGCCGCCCCGCTTTGTATGCTTCCGCTGCCTCCTCGATGATAAGCCGGTCCTTCTCCACCTCTTTTTTCACATTCGAATCCATGTAGGTAGAAAAGAATGGAAGGGAGTTCAACAACAGAGAGCGACCGCTGACACGGTCAAGGCTCCGTCGGGAGAATTCATACATCATATCCCTGTCTTTGTCGCACAGGACAGTTACCTTATCCATTTCTTACCGCCCGGTAGATCGTTGCGACGCCCATGGTCAGGGAGTCTATTTTCACCCGTGAAAAACCGCATCCCGCGATGATACGCCTGAATTCATCTGGAGGATAGAAGGCGTTTATGGACCGGGGCAGGTACAGATAGGGCGCTGCCGTTTTTACGACGATCTCAGCGATGAAAGGCATGATCCTGAAGACATACCACTGGTAGAGCGACTGGAACCATCTGACGTGCGGTTTCGTGAGTTCGAGACAGATGAATTTTCCCCCGGGTTTCAGGACCCTCTTGATCTCCTGCAAGGCAGGAATGGTATCCGGAATATTCCTCATGCCAAAGGCGACGGTGACGGCATCGAAGGTGTTGTCAGGGAAGGGCAGCTTCTTTGCATTCGATAAAATGTACGAGAGGTTCGAATGGTGATGGTTGGTCTTCTTACGAGCCCGGTCAAGCATCTCCTCGCAGAAGTCTGCTCCGGTAACCGTACCGCGGGGTCCGACTTTTTGTGCAAGCAGGACAGCCAGTTCTCCAGTGCCCGTGCAGACATCCAGCACCCGTTCGCCTTTCTGGATGCCTGAAAGGGACACTGCTTTCTTCCGCCAGAAGTGATCAAAGCCGAGACTGAATCCACTGCTCAGGAGGTCAACATGAGGGGCTACCGTCGAAAAAATATTTTTTATGAATAGGTCTCGTTGTTCTAAAGACATGGTTAATAAACGAACTGCCCCAGAATGATCAGGATTAGTAAAAAAAATCCTATCAATACGATCAAAAAGCCGAAAAGAATACCCGCGTCCGTCACCCAGCTTGCCTGTGGCGCAGCCTCCTGTGCTTCCAGTCTTTTTTCTTCTACAAGCCGTTGATACTCGAGTGGCCGCTCATGCTGCAGCTCATGGCGCGATAGCCTCCCGGTAAAAATGACCGTGTCCATGGGAAATTTTTCAGGCCTCAGGTGCGTATTGAAGTAGTGAATGGTAAAAATGAAGCCCGCGGCCAGAAGCGCCTCATCACTGTGGATGACGGTCGCTACGTTAAACGCCCATCCGGGGAAGATCCTCCCGAAAAATTCCGGGAACCAGAGGAACAGGCCGGACACGCCGATCATACCGACACCCCAGAACACGGCCCAGTAATCGAACTTTTCCCAGTAAGTCCACTCATCATGATGCGGCCGCGGTCCCTTTCCCAGAAACCACTTGAAGTTGTTCACGATATCCTGTAAGTCCTTGATCCAGGGCACCATGGATTCGGGCCCCAACACGTTGAACTGGAACTTTTTAACGATGCCGATATAAAACAGGACATACCCGATATGGGCTATGAAGTAGCCGAAGGTGATGACCGCACAGATCCGATGAATGAGCGCGGCCCCATGGTATCCCCCGAGGAACTTCGTCATCCAGACGGCCCAAGGGGCATTGGCGTACTTGATCGGCATGCCCGATGCGACAAGTCCGATGAAGCTAACGGCCATGATAACGTGGAGTATCCTGTGGTAGGCATTAAACCTTTTGAACTGGACCACGCTAATCTCCTCCCTTTTTTTGCATGCGCTCTTTCAGAGAACGGTACGCCCACAGGAATGTGTGCGTCAGGAAGAAGGCAAACACACTAATAAGGAGTATCGTCATGAACATATAAGTGTAGTACATGACTGGATATTTCTCCCGGTTTTTTTCCTCGGGGTGAGCGTAGAACTTGGTAAAGCCCATCGTCGCTTTCGGATGACACGCGCGGCAGGTCGCCTGGATGTTTTTCTGAGAGAGCGTGGAGTCCTGATCAGTGGGAGGCAGGATGTTATGTGCTCCGTGGCAGTCCCAGCATTTGGCTATTGTCGTGTACCCGAGTTCGGTAACTTTGCCGTGGTAGGTCTTGCGGTAGGTGCTCAGTTCCTCGGCGTGACACATGCCGCATTTCTCTATCAATGAAAGTTTCCACCGTTCTTCATTCGTTTTGGGAATCATGTGTTCCTGATGACAGTCAAAGCAAGTCGGAACACCTGCGTTTTTCTTTTCGAGGAACTCTTTGCCATGGATGCTTTTGCTGTAGTCCGCGAACTCTTTGCTATGACATCTGGAACAGAGCGAGGGAATGTTTTCTCTCCGCGTGCTTGATCGGCTGTCTCCCGCGCGGTAGATGTAATGAGAGCCGTGGCAGGTCTGGCAGTTCGGCGCCATGGTATTTCCTGCCGCCAGAGCGCGGCCGTGGACGCTCAGTTTGTATTCCTGGGCCTGTTCCTTCGGAGCCCCTTCCCTGCCGAGGAAGTGGCAGCTGCCGCAGTTAACTTTCAGGACCTTCCCGTGGGGATAGGCGGAGATGTCCAGATGACATTTTGTGCAGTCAAATCTGCCATGCACGGACTGTTCGAAGGCAGCTTTGTCGATGTGTCCCGGCATGCCTTTCTGTCCATGACAGGACAAGCAGTCTTCCTTGGCAAATGCTGCAGTGGTTATCATAAAGCTCGTGATGAGAACAACCAGGAGGGCACGAATCATGCATCTAATATAGCAGAGAATTAATGCTTGTCAAGTTTCGGCTGCAATTTTTTTATAATCTTTTTATAATGATAAAATGATAATATTCGGCAAATAATATGTTGGAAATTCTGCGAAGAGACATGCCGTCGGAATTCTATAAAAAAATCATAAGAGGTTGCCCATGAAAAAGAGACCAAAAGAACCCGCTATCCCCGTGAGCATGCATCATACGATACGGCATGAAATATTGTCGGCGATTGAACAGGGGCTGAGCTCTGCCGGAGAAATCTCCAGAGAAGTCAGGATTTCAGAGCGCGAGGTGTACGATCATCTTGAGCACATCAGGAAGACTGCCAGCAGATCCACCAGACATCTCATCATCACTCCTGCGAAGTGCAGGAAATGCGGTTTCACTTTTTCGAAGCGGGAGCGGCTCAGGAAACCGGGCAGGTGCCCACTTTGCAGGGGGGAGTCTATTCAAGAGGCATTCTTTTCAATTGGTGAGCGATAATAAAGGCGGAAACTATTCAGGCGCAGTCTCTGCAATACGTGAACGAGTTTGTAACATTACAACGATGTCTTCTTTTTTCCGTGAAAAAGTTCACTTCCTGCGCCGGGGTAAACGGTCCATTCATTCTTAGGTGTGGGCCTGCTGACCGGCGGCCATATGCCGGGACGGGGCCCGGCCCCTTCGCGCGCCGCGGCCGTCGGAACCCGGTCCTCCATCACTGGATTATTTCGCACATCGATTCCGTCGACATTGTGGCTGAACTCGACGGGGATGCCGTTGGGATCAAAAGCATATATAGAATGAATGAATCCGTGGTCGATCACTTCCGATACCCATAGGTCGGCTGCTGCCAGTTTGTCCTTGAGGGCCCAAAGATCGTCTTCGGTTTCTACACCGAACGATACATGGTCGAAAACGAAGGGCCCGCTTTCCGGGCGGCCATGCTCCTTTTCAGCGACTGGCTTGACACCCGGCCACTCGAAGAAAGCGATCATGTCCTTCTTGGATATCTCGAAAAAGTAATGGCGGTAGCCGGGCTGGCCAAGTCCCGCCACCAGCCGCATGCCGAGAAGGTCTCTCCAGAATCTGATCGTCTCGTCCATGTTTCCCGTGGCCATCGCCAGGTGATTTATTCCGTTGTATTGTATCATGATGCCCCCCCTGTGAGAAATAGCGCTATCTATTGTACTGTACTCAGAATGATTTTAAAAGCTGTATGTCACGTCATAGATAAAAAGTATTGTATATTCCCCATAGTGGACGTCTCCGGGCGTAAAAAATGATCAGAAAACGACGAATTCAACTTCGAAGTTCGATGATGGGGCAAGCAATTTCGAGATACCTTTAGACCCCAGACACTTTCCGGGGCAGTCATCGACTTAATGCTTCCATCCGAGCTGATTGCTCGTTGTCAATCTTACTGAAATCGGGACCCTTTAGCAAGGTACCGGCGGATTAGGGAGTCGGCACGCTGATGGGGAAATCGTTCCCATGCGCAACTGGGACAGGATAAGTAAACGTTGACGCCAAGTTTAGTAGTGATCTTTTCATGCGGAGCATTGCCAGGGCAATAATTCGGATTTCGGTCTTCTATTGGTCTTCAAGGGAGTTTCTTCAGCAGTTTTTTGGTTGCATCGGTAGTTTCAGCAGCGTTCTTCCGGTCGACCTTGGTTTGCAGAAGGGGCCGGCCCCTGCTTGGTCAGGCTGTTTAAGGCTTTCTTCTTTTTCGATAGATCCGCGAGACAGTTTCCAGCGGCTGTACCGGTGGCGCAAGTTCACCGGGACCTTTCTCTCTCCCAAAATGGGTAAGTTAATATCTGACCCACTGCATGGGATAACTGCTTGTAATGTTTTGATATAGAAACCTGGGACAACACTAGCCTTTCTGTTTGCCTACGCGTTTCACTCCGCTGCTGAACTGGCGGACTCCTATGCTGTAAGAATAAATTTTAAATTTAAAAAAAATGTTATATGCATATATTTTTTGCTAAAATATAACTATGCAAAAGGACATTCTGAGCGAAGTTATAGAAGCTGAGAAAGAGATTCAGCAGCGTCTTGAGGTCGAGAAGGCTAAATCCCATGACTGGCTCGAGAATGTAAAGAAGGAATGTGAGGAAAAACTGCTGCGAGAAGAGAAGGACATCAAAGAATCTCTGAACAAATCCATCGAAGTTGCGAAGAAAGAAGCCGAGCTGAAAGCTGTGGAGATCGTGAAACAGACCGAAGCCAAGGTCGAACGTCTTGCAAAAGTGAATGATCAGACTTTAGTGGACGTTGTCGGGAAACAAATCACCAGAATCCTGCCGGGCTAAAACCATGATAGTCAGGATGTCAAAGGTTGAAATCGTTGGGGCGAAAGGTCTGCTCCAAGAAGTGCTTTCCCTGCTCAGAGAACTCGGTATATTACAGATCGAGCCCGCCACGGTTGGATTTATAGAGGAGGGGAGGGAGCACGACATACGGTCCTTCATGCCCGACCAAAAAGAGATGGCCGAACGGCTTTTCCTCGAGAACCTTCTCCAGAAGATCGATGAGCTTTTTTCCTATCTTCCGAAACAGCCGGTGCGGAAAAGCTATCTAGAACCCCGGTCGATTATAGATACCATAGCAAAAACCCTGGAACGACATGTCGTGAACGCCAGGGAACTTTTCGAACGGCGTGAGGCACTCCGGAAGGAGCGGTCCGAACTTGACCGGTATGCTATCTTCCTCGGCACGCTCGCTTCGCTCGTTGAGAGCACCCGCGAAACTCCGGACCTCGAATTCATCGGACTCACCATACGGGAACCTGAAATGGTCGAGCATTTGCGGGAAGCCATTTCCCGAATCACCGACTGGAAATTTGAACTTATGACCGAGATTGCGGAGGATGGAACACTCGTGGGGCTCATAACCGTGGAAAAGGACCTAGCCGATAAGGTGAAGAAATCGCTGAGCGACGAACACGTTCCGGAGCTTGTCTTCCCGCCATCCTTCAGCGGTCTCTCATTCTCCGAGAAGGTTGCCTACGTCAAGAAACGGATTGTGGAGGTATCCGCGGAGTTGGAGTGGACCAATACTCAGCAAACACGGTTTGCTCAACGGTGGATCCCGATCTACCAGGCCGTGAAGGAGTGGATCAACGACCAGTTGTCGCTGCTCGCGGCGACAACGGCTACGTTCGAGACGCGATTGTGTTTTTTTATCAATGGATGGATGTCTTCCCAGGATGTGGATAAACTGAGAAAAAAACTGGTTGAATCGTTCAAGGGCGACGTTGTCCTGGAGGAGAAGGAAATGCGCGAGGAGGACCTTGAACGGGTTCCGATCATTTTGAAGAACCCCCCATACTTCAAGCCCTTTGAGCTCTTCACCAGCCTCCTGCCGCTGCCGGCGTACACATCATACGACCCGACGCCGTTCATCGGGATATTCTTCCCCATCTTCTTCGGCATGATACTCGGGGATGCTGGATATGGTCTGTTCCTCTGCTTATGTTCCTACCTGTTGATGAGGAAGTTCAGACGGCCAAGTATGGTCTGGGAGGGGGCCAAGATCCTGTTGATAGCCTCGCTCTATTCGATTTTCTTCGGCATCCTTTTCGGCGAGTTCTTCGGCGACCTTCCTGAGCGGCTTTTTCATCTCAAGCCCATCTGCATCGAGCGACGCGAGGCCGTTATCCCGATGCTCTATTTCGCGCTCACTGTGGGCGTCGCCCATATCCTCCTGGGATTGCTACTCGGTGCCATAACGGGCTTCAAAAAACATGAGAAAAAGGAAGCTACATACAAGATCCTCAGCATATTCATCATTATCGCCATGATCGCCGTTCTCGCCTCGTTCTTCGGCCTATTCCCGGCAGTGCTCGCACGGCCGATCATCATCCTGATCCTTTTCCTTACGCCGGTCCTGTTCTTCACCGGAGGCCTGCTGGCCCCGCTCGAGCTCCTAAAGACCATTGGCAACATCATCTCCTATGTCAGGATCATGGCAATCGGGCTCACCTCTGTGCTGCTTGCCTTTGTTGCAAACCGCCTCGGCGGTGCGACAGGAGACATCGTGACCGGTCTGGTGGTCGCGGGATTGCTCCATCTGCTCAATATCGTCCTCGGGGTCTTCTCCCCGACTATACACTCGCTCCGTCTCCATTACGTCGAGTTTTTCAGCAAGTTCATCGAGCACGGGGGGAGAAAGTTCGAGCCGCTCAAAAAATGAACGGTTGACCCTACGGGGAGGAGCGGGAATGTGCCGACCGTAGATTGCCACTTCTCATAGCACGGCCAGTTGTCATGGACAGTAAAATTGCGCAGCAGATAGAGAGCGAACATATAAAATATAAAAAGGAGGAATTGCCATGAATTACGAAAAGGTACTTATTGCATTCAGTGCGGCTCTGGCAATCGGTCTTACCGCGCTGGCTACAGCCTGGGCGCAGGGGAGAATCGGGTCAGCAGGTGCGGGTTCGCTTGCGGAGAAACCCGAGCTGACCGGTACCATCGTTATTCTTGTCGCTATTCCCGAGACCATGGTGATCCTCGGCTTCGTGATTGCGACGATGATCCTCTTCACGGTGAAATAGTATGGGAAGCAAAGAGTTAGTTGAATCGCTCCGGAGAGCGGCAGACGAAAGGATCAAGCTGATCTGGCAGGAGACGGAGGGCGAGGCCGAAAAGGTCAGGGAAGAGGTCTCCCACAAGCTCGATCAGCTCCGTGAAAACTGTTCACGGACGGCGTCGCTGGCGGTTACGGCTGCTCAGGTGTCCGCCGTTTCCGAGGCGAACAACCGCTCGCGGACACGCCTTCTTACGGCCGAAAAGGCGCTTTCGGAACGTCTTTATTCTGTTGCCCTGTCTTCCCTGCTGCGTTTGAGAGGCAGTGATTACCGTGAGGTATTCGGGAGAATGGCCCGGGAGCTTCCGCTCCTTGCCTGGAAGATAGTGAGGGTGAACCCCGAGGACGCCGGACTTGCAGAAAGTATTTTTACCGGTGCCGAAATCATTCCGGACAAAGCTATTACGGGCGGAGTGGACGCGATGACGGACGGAGGGAAGATCAGGGTCATCAACACGTTCGAAAAGAGGCTCGAGAGGGCGTGGGTGGATATGCTTCCCGAACTGCTCAAGATAATCTATGATGTTGTAGAGGAAAGCCCGTGAGTGTCGTTGCCCAGATGAAGAGGCGCCATATGGACCTCCTTGTGTATCCCGAGGACAGAGGGTATCCGACCGACTACCTTTTGTCAAGGATCAAAGGCAGGAGAGGACAGCTAATCAGGGACTGGCGGCCCCTCGTCTACGATGCCGCTCCGCTTGAATCCCTTTCCTCCTCACGGTACCGGGGTCTCATAAGCATTAAATCTCCGGATGCTGTCTGGAGATATCTTGTACAGGAATATCGGTGGGTATATGTCCAGATGAACGGGGCGCTGCGGCGCATATTCTACCCCTTCTTCCTATACACGGAACTCAGGACAATCTTTATCTGTCTTCGGCACTTGAAGGAAAAAAGCGCATGGAGGACGGATGAGCTCCTTGCCGCCAGTTTGCTCTCGGAAGAGATCAAGACGGTCCTTGCAACGAGTGCGGACATTTCCGCCGCTATTTCAGGAATCGAACGCATCTTTCGAGCTGTTTCCCCGAATTTCGGAGGGATTAGGGGACTCCTGGATGAAGAGGGTTTGCGCGGGATCGAGCAGCGTTTGACAAATACATATCTGGTTCATACCATGGGTACGGACCTGAATCCTCTGATACGCGATCTTTTCTCCCGCATCATCGATTCACGGAACATCATGAGCCTGTTTAAATATCAGCGACTGAATAGCAAAGCAGCGCCGGTCTTCATCCCGGGCGGCAGCATTGCCGTGGCTAGGCTCCAGGAGATCATCAAAAAAGATGATATCTCTGCTGTTTCTAACCTGATCCGGGAACTCGCGGGGATAAAAGCAGACACGCCGAACCCCACGCTCATAGAGAGTTCCCTGTATAAGGGGATTACGCAGTTCTTACGGAAGAGGGGAAAGAACCCCTTCGGAGCCGAACCGATCATGGATTACCTGTGGCGTTGCTCAATAGAGGCAATGAACCTTGGTGTCCTGTTCTACGGAAAGGACCTGGAGCGTGACGTCATTACGGCGGAGCTGGTACATTGAAGAAGATTGCCGTCATAACCCCTCCTGATTCAAAGTACGGATTCAGCCTAGGCGGCATCCCCCAGTTTGTCTCGGAGCCACACGACTTGGAAGAAACGCTGAAGAACGTCATGGCCGACCCCGATAACGGGCTGGTCATCATTGATGAGCGCATGATCAACGGTGTGACCGAGGAGCGGTTGCATGAGCTTGAACAAGGGTGGCAAGGGATACTCCTCGTCCTCCCGTCACCCGTGAAGCCCCCGGCCGAGATCGAAGATTATGCGGCGCGTCTGATCAGGCGCGCGATCGGATATCATGTGAGGCTTAAATTATGAACGGCATGAACGGTAAGATACAGGGCATATCTGGACCGACGGTGGTGGTTGACCTCAAAGGACTTAAACTCTATGAACGGGTCTACGTGGGCAACGCCATGCTGACAGGTGAAGTCGTGCGGATCGAGGAGAACAGGACCGTGATCCAGATTTATGAAGATACACGCGGCCTTGCCGTGGGAGAACCCGTCAAGGGTGTAGGCATGCCGCTTACGGTCCGGCTCGGGCCGGGGCTTCTGGGCGGGATGTTTGATGGTCTTCAGAGGCCTCTCGAACGGCTAAAGGAGGATATGGGGCCTTTCATTACGGGGGGCAAGGAGATCTATGCCCTTGATTACATGCGCCGATGGGAGTTCACGCCTTTCCTGAAAAAAGGGGACACGCCGTCCTTCGGGACCATCATGGGTTCCGTTGATGAGGGCGCTTTCAAGCATTATATCATGTGCGGAGCAGAAGCGGGCAGAACGGTCGCCAGCGTCGTTGACGGCGCTAGCATAAGCCTGAACGAGCCTCTCGGGGAATTTGAGGATGGCCAGGATATTCCGGGCTGCCACGAGTGGCCCGTACGGCTCGCGCGGCCTTACCGGAGAAAGTTCGCTCCGGCCGAGCCGCTGGTGACCGGGCAGCGGAGCATCGACTTCCTGTTCCCCCTGGCGCGGGGAGGCACCGCGATCATCCCTGGGGGGTTCGGGACGGGCAAGACCATTCTTGAGCAGGCTGTGGCGAAGTTTGCAGATGTTGACATCGTCGTGTATGTCGGGTGCGGCGAACGAGGCAACGAGATGGCCGACATGATCGCCGAGTTCGGGGAACTCCAGGATCCGTGGACCAAGCGGCCGCTGCGGGAAAGGACCGTCCTCGTGGTCAACACCTCGAACATGCCGGTTGCCGCGCGCGAAGCCTCGATCTACACTGCTGTCACGATGGCGGAATACTACCGGGACATGGGGTATCACGTCTTGTTCCTCGCTGACAGCCTTTCGCGCTGGGCAGAGGCCCTGCGGGAGATATCCGCGTCCCTTGAAGAGATGCCCGGCGAGGAAGGATATCCCACGTACCTTGCCTCACGCCTGTCCGGGTTCATGGAGCGCGCCGGTGTGGTCGAGACGATGAACGGCAAGATTGGATCACTCAGCATGCTCCTGTCTGTTTCGCCTCCCGGCGGCGACTTCACCGAGCCGGTCACCCAGGCATGCCTTAGAACGACCGGCGTTTTCCTCATGCTCGACACATCCCTGGCGCACGGGAGGCACTTCCCCGCCATCAACTGGTTCCAGAGCTATTCCCTCTACGGGAAAGACGCTGCCGAACATTATCACCAGAAGGTAGATCCCGATTGGGCGAAACTGCTCCAGCGTTGCCGGCAGATCCTGCAGGAAGAGGAAACGCTCCGGGAAGTGGCGGAGATCGTCGGGGCAGAGGGACTGCAGGACACGGACCGCTTGCTCATGCACGTGGCGGAGCGGCTCCGGACAGAAGTCCTCCAGCAGAATGCCTACAGCGAAGACGCCTTTTCGCCGCCCGACAAAACCATTGGCATGGTCAAGAGCATCGTTGATTTCTACGACCGGGCCATAGAACAACTGAAGCAGGGAATGAACCTTGATGAAGTGTTGAAGGGTGCATGATGCTGAGGGAAAATGATCATCGAATTGAAAAGTCAGGAGGCGGATTCATTCTGGCTCCTGATGCCTGACTTCTGAGGTGCTCTATGCGACTATCAGAACATGTCTACCGTACGCTGTCAACCGTAGCAGGACCGCTTCTGTTTGTGGAGAACGTTTCCAGCGCGAGAATCGGCGAGGCCGTAATCGTTAACACACCCGACGGCGGGAAACTGGAAGCCGAGGTGCTCGAGATCGACGGGAACATGGTGATGGTCGAGGTCTATGGCTCGACGCAGGGGCTCGATATCGAGCGTACCTCGGTGGTATTCACCGACGCGATCAAGAAGGTCCCCCTGTCGCCGGACATCGTCGGGCGGATCTTTAACGGCTCCTTCGTGCCGAAGGACGGCATACCTATGTTCATTCCCGAGAAGTGGAAACCCATCACCGGCGCTCCCATGAATCCATCGGCCCGTGCGCGGCCCGAGGACTTCATCGAGACCGGGTTCTCAACCATCGATGGTTTGAATACCCTCGTCCGGGGGCAGAAGCTTCCGGTGTTTTCCTCCTCAGGCCTGCCGTCCAAAGAGGTTGTCGGGTCAATCCTGAAGAACGCACGCCTCGCGGACAGCGCAAAAAGGTTCATCGTCGTATTCGCAGCCCTCGGCCTCACGTTCCATGAGTATTCCCATTACCTGAATGTGCTCGAGGAGATGAAGACGGGGTTTGTTGCATTCGTGAACATGGCTGATGAGCCGGTGATGGAGAGGATCCTTGCCCCTCGGTTTGCGCTCACCGTGGCCGAATACCTCGCCTTCGAGAAAGGTATGGACATCCTCGTGATCATCACGGACATGACGAACTACTGCGATGCCCTGCGTGAGATATCTACATCCCGTGAAGAACTCCCGGGGAGGCGTGGGTATCCGGGGTATATGTACTCCGACCTTGCTTCGTTATATGAGCGGGCCGGTCGGGTCTACGGCCTCGAAGGGTCAGTCACCATGCTGCCGGTGCTCACCATGCCCGAGGACGATATTACTCATCCTATCCCGGACCTCACGGGCTACATCACTGAAGGTCAGATTGTGCTCTCCCGGGAACTGCATCAGAAAAGCATCTTTCCACCTGTTGACGTGCTTCCAAGCCTGTCGCGGCTCATGCAGAAGGGCATCGGAGAAGGACGCACCCGCGCTGACCACCGCAAGGTCTCGAACCATCTCTATAAGTACTACGCCAAAGGCCGCGATCTCCGGAGACTCGAGGCAATCGTCGGACGCGACGGCATGACCAAGGCCGATATACTCATGCTCGACTTTGCCGATGCCTTCGAGAGAGATTTCGTGGGCCAGGGAATGGCAAGGCGCACTGTGTCCGAAACGCTCGATGCAGGCCTGGATCTTATGAAAAGGTTCTCACTTGAGGTAAAATGACTATGGGTTATCCGGGAACAGCGGTACGGTTCTCTTTAAAGATCGTTTTTGTATTGCTTGTCTCAACAATGTCCTTGAAACGGCGGTTCTCCTCGGCGCAGTGCTCATCATGTCATGGGTCGCCATTGCCGAAACGAGGAGATCATGGCCGGAGATAGCCGTGAACTAAAGGCACAATGATATGATTCATCCTACACGAACGAATCTCCTGTTGCTCAAGGAAAAATCCCGATCGGTGGTAAACAGCATCGGGATCCTCAAGGCCAGGAAACAGGCCTTGATCAAGGAGTTTCTTGCCGCCACCCTGCCGTTTCTCAGGTCCCGGGAGGATATCAGGCAGGCATATGGCAAGGCGCTGCGCGAACTTGCGCTCTCGCTCGGACACGAAGGGAGGGACAGTATAGAATCGATCGTTGTCGCAACAGAACGTGAATTCAAGATCGATGTGACCGAAAAGAGCATCTGGGGATTGCGTTATAAGGATATCGCTTTCCATGATGCCCCAGTCAGAGACCCGGACGAACGCGGGTATGATGAGTTCTCTACCACGCCCCATCTCGAGGAGGGCACCACACTTTTTGAAAAACTGCTTGAATCCATGCTTCAAATAGCGCAGTATGAAAGCAAGTTAAAAAGACTTGGAGAAGAGATCCTCCGCACCACGAGGCGGATCAAGGTGCTCGAAGAGATGGTGCTACCGGGACTGAAAACCCAGATCAAGACCATTGCACAGTACATCGGCGAGCGGGAACGGGAAGCGTTCTATCGTCTCAAGAGAGTAAAGAGCATACTGACCGCTGAGGAGCAATCCGGCAACCGCCCCCTGTGATATAATGGAAACGACCCCGTTCACTCCATGCAGGATAGCGAAATAAAAAAGATGCTCGTTGAATATATGGGCAAGGGCTTTCTAGACAATATTATCGCCCTGTTCAGGCAGGACCGCTCCCTCTACCGGTTTGTTCCTGATATGCTGGGTGACGAGAGCATGCGGGTGAGGCTCGGCGCAACGGCGCTCGTAGAAGAGCTGTCCGGCGAGCACAAGGCGGAATTGAGGAATGCCGTGACGGGGATCATCGGGCTGCTAAAGCATGAGAACCCCACCATACGTGGTGATGCCGCTTATGTGCTCGGGATCATAAAGGACCGGTCAGCGCGGGAAGCACTGACGGCATGTTTGCATGACAGCCATCTCAGCGTCCGCGAGGCGGTGAGCGATGCCCTTGCGCAGATCGGTTGAAAACGGTCAAACAGGAAGAAAATGCCGGAGCGGCTCTTTAAAGTACATGCAGTTTCCGGAGAGCATGGGCAACGAGGATACCGAACAGGAAGATCGTGCCGGTTATCCCGATGAAAGTAAAGAAGAAATAGAATGCCTTTTTTAAGGGTGGTACATCTACGGTTCTTATTGATTGGAAATAGACGAGAACACTGAAGCCCAGTCCGAAGAATAAACAGAACGTCTCGATCATGCAGCCATGATATCCAACTTCCGCACGCTTGTCAATTACGCTATTGCAGCGTTCCTGTCAGGATTTTTTAATTGACAGTGTCCAGTCTCTCAATTAATATTCAATGTGGCGATGAAACGTAAGAACGAAAATGCCGATGAAGACGGTTGGGAATACGGCGATGTCTGGAAGCAAGGATCTCCGGACGAGCCTGCCTCTGCAGAAGATATTGATTACGTTGAAGTGTTGCGCGGCGATACGGGTTCAGGATATGACGATTCCCTCATGTTGAACCTTGTGGCCTATCTCGGTTCGAGAGGGATACGCGCTACCTATGATTCCTTTTCCCTCGGCATGGAGCCCGCGGCCATCAAGACATATGTTCTCAAAGTTGAGGCCGGGCAAGAGGAAGAGGCAAAAGGGCATCTCACGGAAAAGCTCAAAGAGCAGCGCCCTCATTCCAAATAATTTAAAAAGCGGAGCGGGTATTCTCCATCTGTCTTTAGCCTTATCGGAACTTTAGATATTGGTATGTGAAATTTATCTTTAAGGAGCAACGCATGTCTGAGGAAAAAGAAATTAAGGAATTAGCAGAAAAGCTCGACGCGTATAAGTCGAAGATCTCTCAGGTGAACAAGGCGACCCTCACGTGGGACAAGGAATTGATCTTCATCGGCCGCACGAACCGGGGGTACGAGGTCGAGTACGATGCGCAGCAGCAGTGGGGCTGCTCTCCGACGGAGACGCTCCTTTTGAGCGTGGCGGGATGCATGGGGATCGATATGGTGTCGTTCCTAAAAAAAATGAAATGCGAGATAAAATCGTACAAGATGGATATCGTAGGCGAGAGAAACCCCACACCGCCACAGTACTATACTTCCATCGAAATGATCATCAATGTGACCGGCTCGGGACTGACGGCCAAGAAGATCGAGCGGGCCATCTCCCTCTCGCAGGAGAAGTATTGCTCGGTATATCATTCGCTCAGGAAAGACATGAAGGTGAAGGTGGATTACACGTTCGCGAATGCATAGCGTAGCATGAATGCACGATGTAAAGCGTGAAATTTAAAATAAAGACGTTTTAGCTTATCTTTTTTTTACATCATTTTGCACTTTGATTTGTTCCATGACCACCATTCATTTGCTGAAAAATGGTATCGAAGCCTTTCCCGCAATGTTCGGGGCTGTTGACCGCGCCACATCAAGCATCGCCTTTGAGATGTATATCTTTGCTAACGATGATACGGGCAGAGAGTTCCGGACACATCTCGTAAACGCTGCCCGGCGGGGGATCCGTGTCATGGTTCTGGTGGATGGATGGGGCTCGCGGAACTTGCCGGACGCCTTTTGGGATGACCTCTGCATTGCCGGCGGCACGGTTCGCCGGTTCTGGCCTTTTTCGAAGGGACTGTTTCCGTTCCGCGACCATCGAAAACTGCTGCTCATCGATGACTGCATCGCTTATGTAGGCGGCATGAACATCGCAGACGAGTATTTTCTCGGATCCGGAGAGGCAGAGCCCTGGAGAGATAATACTCTCGAGATTTTGGGCCCGGACGCCGCACGGCTCCGTCGCTCTTTTATGAAGATGTGGAGACTGGCAGATTCGCCGCTCCGCAGACTGATGCTCCGGATCCGCCGCGACCATGGCAGGCGATGCATTGTCGGAGCAGGGGTGCAGTTTCTCGAGAGCGGGCCGGAGAACCCTATGCGGCCGGTGCGCCGGGCTTACCAGCAGGTAATTCACAACGCGGAGAAGAGCATAGATCTCGCCATGAGCTATTTTTACCCGCACGGCAGGCTGATGCGGGCGTTCAAGCGGGCGGTCAAGCGCGGAGTGCGCGTCCGTTTTCTATTTCCGATGAAAACCGATGTGCCGGTGGCGCGCTGGGCCGCAAGGGGCCTCTACGGCAGGTTGATGCGGGCAGGGGCAGAGGTTTGGGAATACACGCCGACGATGATGCATGCCAAGCTTGCGATCGCCGACGATACCGTGATTGCCGGCTCCGCGAACCTCGACATCCGGAGCGGAAAGATAAACTACGAGCTCGTGGCGGTCGTCACCGATACCCTGCTAGCAGCCAAGGCGCGTGCTGACTTTGAGGACGATTTGAAAAGATCCGTACGCATCGATTTCGAGGACTGGAAAAAGCGGCCTATGCTTCAGAAACTCAAAGAACGGTTCAGTTTCTGCCTGCTCGCCCGGGCGGACATCTTTGTTGCCAGGATGGAGATGGCAAGAAGGATGCGGTAGGGGAGAAGCTGACAAGCTCGCAAAGTGTCGGTCCTACAAGCGGTATATATCGAGAGGAGGTCATTATGAAAATCAAGGGAACCAGGACTGAGAAGCGCCTGCTCGCGGCTTTTGCCGGAGAGTCCCAGGCGAGGAATCGGTACACATATTTCGCGAGCGCGGCGAAGAAAGAAGGCTTCGAGCAGATAGCGGCTCTCTTTCTCGAGACCGCGGAGAATGAAAAGGAGCATGCCAAGCGGTTCTTCAAATTCCTTGAAGGAGGCATGGCGGAATTCACGGCGACCTTTCCGGCGGGGCGCATCGGCACCACGGCCGCGAACCTTCTTTCGGCCGCAGAGGGGGAAAACGAGGAGTGGACGAAGCTCTACCCCGGAGCCGCGGATATTGCGCAGCAGGAAGGCTTCCCCGATGTGGCAGCCGCATTCCGCTTTATCGCTAAAGTGGAAGTAGAGCATGAAAAGCGGTATCGGAAGCTACTGGAAAATGTGACCAAGGGGAAGGTATTTAAAAAGGATGCACCCGCGACCTGGATCTGCCGGAACTGCGGCTATCATCACGAAGGTACGGACGCACCGGAGCTGTGTCCTACGTGCCTGCATCCCAAGAGCTATTTTGAGCTCTGGACCGTAAACTATTGAACATGATTTTCTGTTGCAAACATACCTCAGATGACTTATAATATGTCGTTGTTTTATGGAGGTTGTCATGATGGATACGAAAGACTGGAAGGTTACGGAAGCTCCGACCTGTCCGCATTGCAAAGCAGAAATGGAACAAATGGACTCGCGCCACCTAGACTGGGATTCACCCTATCTCTGGGTGTGCTACAATAACGAATGCACGCTGTTCAAAAAGGGCTGGAAACACATGATGGAGGGCTATGGCCAACTGGTTTCGTATCGTTTTATGATCCATCCCCAGAACGGAGATGCAGGCGTTATTCCGGCATTCAGCCACGACTACCTTTCGAGGTACGGCAAGCCCGGCAATCCTTATCCCGATGAATAGAACCAAGCCGGGAGGCAGCCTTTATCCGAGACTGTCCCTCCCCGGTTTGATGTTATATTTTTTGATCTCCTCGAGTGTAAATATCGGCCCGTCCTCGCAGATGAGCTTTCCCCCGCAATAGCAGTGCCCGCACTTTCCCACACCGCATTTCATGTGTGCTTCGAGCGTCGTGATGATGTGATCATCAGGCATGCCCATGAGCGATAGATCGCGCATCGCCGCCTGGATCATGACGTGGGGGCCGCAGATGTAGGCCGTGGTGCTTTTGAAATCAACTTTTGCCATGCCAAAGTGCTCCGTGACAACTCCCGTACACCCTTTCCAGCTCTCGATATTGCACGTATCCACGGTCAAAACGACGTTGGCCCCCCGTTTCATCCAGGTATCGACTTCATCCATGAACAGGACTTCCGAGGGATTTCGTGAACCGTACATGACCGTCACGGCCCCCTTCCCGCCTGACGCCGCCTGTTTGTTGATCATATGATTGATGAGCGGCCGCAGGGGCACAATCCCGATGCCGCCGCAGACGAACAGCGTGTCCTGATGACCATTGACCGGGAAGGGCCGGCCATAGGGGCCGCGTACCCATATGCAGTCCCCGGTGTTGAGTCCGTTCAATGCCGCTGAGACATGACCTGCGGTGCGCACACAGATCTCGAGGTCTTTACTCACGCCCGGTGTAGAGGTGATCGAAATGGGTACCTCTCCAGCACCGAGCATGGAGACCATGACGAACTGGCCGGCTTGATAGGTGAAATCGTCGGGAATGATGATGGAAAACAACTTCACATTCTTCGCGATCTCTTGCACGTCACGAATTGACGTTTTGAACGGCAGATAAATGTTTTTAATCGGCATAATTTCTCGCTTTGTAAATACTCAGGTCAGCCACTTCGCTCCGTAGCAATACGCGCCAGTTTGCGCAGTTTTGTTGACAACATTCGCGCAAAGTTCCCCTCAGCGCTATCGCTTCGCACGCGCCGTATAGGCAGAAGTGACTTTTTTAGTTGATGCCACGCGCGCTTTTTTATGCGCCTGCTCTCAGCGATTGGCCTGGTGAGTAGTTCCTAATTTTTCTCCGCGGCCTCTGCAATGAAAGAGTTTTTATGAGCTCTCTTCCGCCTGGTCAGACCCCTTGATCCTGAGTGCTACGGTCGCCATGTCAATTTTCCCCGGACACGAAATTGCGCAGCGTCCGCAGCCTACGCACCCGAAGGCTCCGAACTGGGTGGGCCAGTGCATGAGCTTGTGATGGAACCATCGCTTGGTGCGGTTGATCTTTGCCTCCGCCGGTAGCACGCCGCCAGCCATGCGCGTAAAGCCCTTGAACATGCAGGTGTCCCAAATCCTGATGCGCTTTCCCGAATCCGGCGCAACCGGCCGGTCGATGACATTGAAACAGGTGCAGACAGGGCAGTTGTATACGCAGCCGCCACACTCAAAACAGCGCACAGCCACTGATTCCCAGAAGGAGTCGCTTACGGCGCCTGCCTGGATGCGCTTGCGCACCTGCTCAAGGTTGACCCGCTTTTCAAAGCGGCTTTGTGACGCGAGACGTGCTTCGTAGAGATCTTCCATGTCCGGCGGAGCTGGCTGAGTAAAGATATGTGGAAAATCCGAGACCAGCGCCGTGCCGGTCTCTGATCCTGTCTCGACCAGGAAACGATCACCGAGATCAGTGAACTGGAGGTCAAAGCCAGATTTTAAAAAAGGCCCGGTGCCGAGGCCGAGGCAGAAGCAAGTGGGATCAGGCTGGTTGCAGGCAATGGAGACGAGCACGGTCCCGGTACGCCGTGTTTTGTAGTAGACGTCCTTGTTTTTCCCCAGATAGAAGAGGTCGAGTATCCTAATGGCCGAGAGGTCGCAGGGCCTGATGCCGAAGAGGACGCGCGGCATCCTGTTGAAAGCCTCTTCGATTCCTTCATCGGAATAGCAGAACAGCTGCTCCATCTGCGGCAGCAGGAACTCCTTGGGCGAGGGCATGAGCGCCGGCCCATCAAGCGCCGTCTCGTGCATGCGCGACAGCTCGGTCAGCACGATGTCGCCCGATATGTCCCGCATAGGTGCGATCAGCTCATGGGTCGTCTTAAGCCTCCGGAGCCAGAACGAAAGGTGGTTTTTATTTAATATGTGCATTGCGATCATGAACGACTCAATTTAAAGAGAGCAAAATGAAAAAAGGGGAAAAGTATTCAGCTGTTATTTTAACATTTCGCATTTCCCATTTTATTTTATTGGCAACATTTCTTCCGGGGGAATATACAGATCGAGACCGATCCTCATTCCCTCGTAATAACTGAGCGGGGGAGCCGGGCGCGTACCGGGCTTACGCTGCACGGGCTCGATAGCTACGGCGCATACCTTGAACTCCGGGATCTTGGCATTCGGATCGACGGCGTTGATGGTGAGCAGGTTCACTGCTGCTTCCCGGAAGTGGAAAGGGATGAAAATGATCCCCTCCGGCACAGTTCCGGTCACCCGGGCTTTTACTTCAATGCTGCCGCGCCGCGATTTGATGCGCACCGGTTCGTTCGCACGGATCTCAAGTCGCTCCGCATCAGCGGGATTGATCTCGGCTGTGCACTCAGGCTCTTCGCGTTCGAGGGTGGCGGTTCTTCTACACATGGTGCCGGTGTGGTAGTGGAAGTAGCTCCTGCCCGTGGTCAGAATGAATGGAAACTCGCCGTTCGTGGGTTCCGCCGGTGGAATGAATTCTACGGGGATGAAGGCGCCCATACCGCGCGTGAATTTCTTCCGATGCAAATAAGGTGTGCCCGGGTGGTCCATGCCGAGGCAGGGCCACTGGAGCCCGAAATTCGCGTCGAGCCGGTGGTGGAGAATGCCGCCGTAGGACGGCGTTAGAATCGCAATCTCTTCCATGATCTCATGAGCCGCGCGGTAGTCCATGGCATAGCCCATGCGTTTTGACAGCTCGCAGATGATCTCATAGTCCGGTTTCGATTCGCCGGCAGGAGGTACGGCCTTTCTGATCTTTTGCACGCGGCGCTCGGTATTGGTAAAGGTGCCGTCTTTTTCCGCGAATGTGGCTGCCGGCAAGATCACGTGTGCGTATTCAGCGGTGTCGGACGGGAAAATGTCCTGGACAGCAAGGAACTCTAGCTTTGCCAGGGCCTCTTTTACGTGGGTCACGTCGGGATCGGAGACCACGGGATTCTCGCCCATGATATAGAGCGCGCGGATTTTTCCATCATGAATGCCGTCGATCATCTCGGTGAGCGTGAGACCGGGCTTCTCTGGCAGGGTCCGCGACCAGGCAAGCTCAAACTTTTTTCTCGCCGCAGGGTCGGCGACCTTCTGGTACCCTGAATAGACGTCAGGAAGGGCGCCTACATCGCAGGCCCCCTGCACATTGTTCTGGCCGCGGAGCGGGTTCAACCCTGTCATAGGCTGGCCGATATGGGCAGTGAGCATCACGAGGTTGGCGCAGGAACGCACGTTGTCCACGCCGGTGATGTGCTGGGTGATGCCCATGGAATAAAAGAGCATGGAGCGCTTTTCAGATGCGTAGAGCCGCGCTGCCTTGCGGATGTCATCGGCAGGCACCGAAGTGATGCTTTCGGCAACCTCGGGGGTATAAGCCCTGACGCTACTTTCAAAGTCGTCGAAGTTCTCGGTTCGCTGACGGATGAAGGAAATGTCCACGAGCCCCTCAGTGATGATCACGTGCATCATGGCGTTCAAAAGCGCCACGTCAGTGCCGCTCTTGTGCCTCATATGGAGATGGCTGAACTGGGCGATCTGCGTGCGACGGGGATCCGCCACGATAAGTGTCGCGCCACGGTCCTTTGCCTCGAGCATGTGCATCCCGATCATGGGGTGCTGCTCTGTGGTGTTCGATCCGATCACGAAGATGACCCTGGCATCCCTGATTTCATCGATCGAGTTCGTCATGGCACCGGACCCGAAGGCGGCGGCCAGACCGCCGACAGTTGAGGAATGGCAGAGCCGTGCACAGTGGTCGACGTTGTTCGTGCCAATGACGGCACGGGCGAACTTCATAAGTACGAAGTTGTCCTCGTTCGTGCACTTGGCGGAGCCCAGGATGCCGATGGCATCGGGGCCGTGTTGTTTCTTGATTTCGGCGAGCCGCGCTGCGGTCACACCGAGGCCTTCTTCCCAACTCACGCGCCGATAGGATGTTTTGCCATCCTTGATGAGCGGTGTCGTTAAGCGGTCAGGGTGCCGAACGAATTCGTGGCAGTTCCAGCCTTTGACGCAAAGAGTGCCGTGATTTACCGGGTGATTGCGGTTCGGAGAAACGCCGGTGATGAGATTGTTTTCAACGTGCAGGTACAGGCCGCATCCACAGCCGCACCAAGGACAGGTAGTGGAAATCTTTTCCATAGGAGTTAATTATAACACCGTGGTCCTACAAAATGCAAAAAAAAGAGGACCTTTTTCGGGGACAATAGGCCGATATTTTCCGTTTTGTTGCAAGGGTGTGAACGTTGCCGTGATGGGGCTTCCTGGGTTCCGTATAACTATCCGTAATCAATAACCGGTTATATAGTCTTTCAAATAATGGATCTCCGAAGTAAGCTTTTTGACCTGTGTCTGGATGATATCGCGGATCGACAGCATTCCTATGACTCTATGGTTATCGATAACAGGCAAATGGCGGATGTTCTTTTCGACCATGATTGTCGCGATGTCGTGCACTTCATCGTCCGGGACCGCGACAATAAGATTGCTCACCATGGCGTCTTTGACCTTGATTTCCTTAAAGCTCTTGCCGCCCGAAGATATGTAGCATCGTACGACGTCTCTCTCCGTGAAGATCCCTACCGTCTTGCCGTGATCGGTCACCATGATCGCGCTGATCTTCCGGGAGTGCATCGACCGGATGGCATCCTCTACTGAACCGTCGGCATCAATGGACACGATGTCTTTTCCTTTGGAATCGAGTAAGGCCCGTACTTTCATATTCATTACCTCCGCATTGTAGTGGTTTAAAAATCGAAAAACCCGCCTATGTTTGCCAAACTGGTGCGGGCATTACATAAAGGTTAATTATACCATACCTGGGCCATAATGCTCTTAACAGTAGCTACCGTGATTCCAGGCCCTTCACCTCGCCGACGCGATGGATTTTCATCATGTTCGTGCTGCCGGCAACGCCGATGGGTACGCCGGCGGTGATCACAATGAGGTCGTGCCGCCTCACGAGCCTGCCAAAGTGCATAGCGCGCTCGACGCTCGCAATCATGTTGTCGGTGGTGCGTTTGGTTTTCAGGATGATCGGTGTTACGCCCCAGTAGAGCGACATCTTTCTGGCAACCAATTCGAAGGGCGTCGGTGCGATGATGCGCATCCTGGGCCGATGCTTAGAGACCATGAGGGCCGTGGAGCCGGACTGGGTAAAGGTTACGATCGCCTGTGCCTGCTGCTCCTCCGCGGCGCGGCAGGCAGCATGGGCGACGCTCTCATCAGGGCCGGAAATCTGACTGTCCGGCGGAATGGGGGAAAGCGACATCTCTGCCTGCGCGGAGATTCTCGCCATGACCTCCACAGCCTGGACCGGATATTTGCCCATCGCGGTCTCGCCTGAGAGCATGACACAGTCAGTACCGTCGAGGATGGCGTTCGCCACATCTGACGCCTCGGCCCGCGTGGGTTGAGGGTTCTCGATCATGCTTTCGAGCATCTGTGTGGCAGTGATCACCGGCTTTTCACCCCGGTTGCAGGCTTCGATGATCTTCTTCTGGAGAA